>ERZ772932.602-NODE-602-length-19227-cov-3.708481_pt1 | contig 19227 bp, 18 predicted proteins | sample MGYA00511684_ERZ772932 | MGnify/ENA primary metagenome ERZ772932 (study PRJEB29015, sample SAMEA2738078) | human oral metagenome | biome: human oral; feature: human-associated habitat; material: saliva | place: China | collected 2210 ...
CCTCAAAGCTGTCGTCGTGCCCAAGACAGGACTCGAACCTGCACGTCGCGAAACACTCGCACCTGAAACGAGCGCGTCTACCAATTCCGCCACTTGGGCTTCTTTGTTACTCTCTTCTCCTGGCATTAGGCCCAAATGAAAAGAGCCGCACACAATCGACTTCTATCTTATTCTTCAGTACTTACTTCGCATTTTGCGGTGCGGACGGGACTCGAACCCGCGACCCCCTGCGTGACAGGCAGGTATTCTAACCAACTGAACTACCGCACCAAAACTCGAAGTGTGCTCCGACCGTCTTTGTCAAGAGCTGTAGAACAGCCTCTGCCGTTCTCGTTTAACGCTCTCTCAACTCGAAAGCGACAGCAAAGGTACTGCTTTTTTTTAGTTGTGCAATAGTCGGCGAGATTTTTTTTCTGTTTCCAAAATGATTTTGGTGTGCCAATTTTTTGTGGTTTGATTCATAAGTCTCTGTAATATAGTGCGATTGTAGAGTTTTAGAGGGGCGGTGGAATCTTCTTGTGGGAGTATGAAGATTTTTCATCTTCGCCCGCCTTTAATCTCTCGCTGCGTTGCAAGAAGAGGGAAAGGGAGTTATCTTTGTAGTCGTATTCAATTAGACTTTGGTAATATGACAGACAGACATAAAGAACGTATCCTCATGGCATTCGATACCATCGAAGAGGGGTTTGAAGAACTCGAAGAGCGCTTTGAGCTTGTGCGTCCTCCTCACGGACGAGACTTCTCTCGGCAAGAGATTCTGGAGCAAATCCCATCGGCCACTATTCTCTGTTCGGTATTCGACATTCCCATAGATAGAGAGATTATCGATAAGGCTCCCAATCTAAAGCTAATTGCCAATTATGCCGTTGGCTTTAATAATATAGACATCGAGTATTGTAGAGAGAAGGGGATTGCTGTGGCCAATACCCCCGAGAGTGTAATTGCGCCTACGGCAGAGCTGGCCCTTGCCCTCTTGCTGTCGCTTTCGCGTCGCACGGCGGAGTGGGATCACACTTTGCGCACGATGGGTAGAGATCTCAAGCCCTCTCGTTTGGATCGCTTAGGGCTCGACCTCCTCGGTAAAACAATAGGGATTGTAGGCTTTGGCAATATAGGTCGAAGTGTGGCTGCGCGCTGTCAAGCCTTTGGGATGAAGGTGCTCTACTACAAACGCCATAGGCTTTCGGAGGAGATAGAGCGGCAGCTCGGTGTGACCTATTGCGATCTTGATACGCTATTTGAGGCGGCGGATGTAGTCTCTCTCCACACGCCTCTCAATGAGGATTCTCGTCATCTTGTGGATGCCGATAGGCTCGCTCGGATGAAGCCTTCGGCTCTCCTTGTGAATACAGCTCGTGGAGCGGTGGTGGACGAAAATGCCCTAGTGGAGGCTCTTACCTCCGGGAAAATTGCCGGTGCAGCGCTTGATGTATACGAAGATGCCGACAAGCCTAATGCGGCCCTCTTCCGCTTAGACAATGTGGTAATGACCCCCCATGTGGGAACGCAGACCTACGATGCTCGTCTTTCTATGGCGCGTGAGCTAACGAATAATGTACTTGGCTTTGTGGATGGAGACCGCCCTGTAGCTTATGTAGTGCGACCTGCCTAGATGGTAGTTCTCCCCGTAGGGGCTCGAAATAAGTAGCGCTCCTCTCTTTTGTCTATTCTCGTTGTTGGGGAAGGCGGAAGAGGGGAGCGTTTTTTTTGCCCCTTGAAACGAGGTCGGATGCAGGCTGAGAAATTTAGAACTCTTGCCCTATACTTTTTGATTTTTCGGGCAGAATGTTCCCTTCTAATCAGCCTATTTCTGAAAGAATTCTACCCTGCAGGGGGGGCTCGGCTGGAAACCTTGGTCTTTTTAGCCCTCTTTAGAGCAACAGAACTATGATAGGGTAGCGTCATTTCCTCTCTATGTCATCCTCTGTTCGGAGTTGTTTGATTTCGAGAAAGCGGTGTACCATGATACACGACCAAAGGCTCGCCATTCTTGTTAGCCACCTTGGATACCACCCACTTGCAAGAGTGATACAAGTTTTGTATCTTTGATGGCGGAAAGGGTAGATTGATTGCTTGAAGGCAACGTGGGAGATAAAGCGCCAACTTCATCAATTAGTTTGCCTTTTTCTATTTCTGTTAAGGAATGATCGTAATACTTATTTTGCCCCAAGCCTTACAATCCAAGCCCTTATGAGGCTCCACGGATCCCCCCTTGCTTCTTTCTCGGACGCTTCTTTGTCTACAATAACATCCTCTGCAAGTTCCTTGTAAAAAGGATTGGGAGTAATGGCTAGGAGTCGCTATCTTTGTTAGGAGGATGTTGCTCAGATTCGGATTTGTGGCAAATATGTTGGGATAGATAATAGGCGCAATGGTACTCTGGAATTTAGTGCACGGCTGTCATCGAAAGAGCGAAGGGTGCAAGCATTGCTACGTTTTCACGCGCGATGAGCAGCATGGGATAGATGCAAATATTGTGCGCAAAACATCGGCCTTCTATCTGCCAATGAGGCGGGATAGGAGGGGAGACTGGAAGATCCCTGCCGGCTCTATGGTGATGACGTGCTTCTCGTCGGATTTCTTTATCGAAGAAATAGATGCCTGGAGGGAGGAGGCTTGGCGGATGATGCGAGAGCGGAAGGACTTGGAGTTCTATATGGTCACCAAGCGTCCTGAGCGCATTGCCGAGAGTTTACCTCGCTTTTGGGGTGAGCTAAAGGCCCGTGTTTATATCTGTTGTACGATGGAAAATCAGCGACGAGTAGACGAGCGTCTTCCGGTTTTTCAGGCACTTCCGCTCGTCCATCGTGAGATAATAGTAGAGCCAATGCTCGAGATGGTAGACTTCCACGGCTCGTTGAGCGGTATCGATCGCATTATCGTGGGTGGTGAGTCGGGAAGAAACGCTCGCCCCTGCTACTATGAATGGGTGTTAGATGTGCGTCGCCAATGCGAGGAGGCTGGAGTCGGGTTTCATTTTATGCAGACGGGTGGCAACTTCTATAAGGACGGAAAGAATTATAAACTTACGCACAAGCTGCAAATGGCGCAGGCTAGGCGTGCGAATATTGATATTGATTCTGAGGTCGCTCTTTGAGCTTTGAGACCACTCTTTCTATAATGTGAAAGAGTCTCTTTTTACATAGATAAAACAAAGGGTGTGTACTTGTGGTAGGTGCTAATACCCCCTGTGCATTATGTGGTGATGATGCAAGGGAAGAATCTTTTAGGAATAGAAGTCTAAAAAGCAGTTCGCAAATGAAACCCTAGTACGACTATCAGTAGTGGTGTGCTCCCTTCTTATGTCCTCGTTCGAGAGTTGTCTTGTTCATGTTTTAGTAGGGGGGGGGGCGTACGGTCTCCTTCTGTCATGTCGCTCTTCCCTTGTGGCGAAGAGGGTGGCCTAGCTCGCCTTCTGGGATTACCTAAAAAGGGTGTGTTTTGTCAGTAATTGTACGGATTTGTTGGGCGAGGGGTGGGGTGGTAATGGTTCGAAATTCTTGTATTTATCTTGTTTTTAGGGTGGTAAAAAGGATTTCTTTCATCTCTTTTTTGGCACGTTGTAGTACATTTCTGTATTACTAAAAGATACGGATTACCTATAAGTAGGTACAAAAAGGGTGTATGTCTGACATTTAATCCCTACTTTTGCACGCAGAAAACGAAAAGGAAACAGACAAATAAAAAAGAAACTATGGAAAAGTCAATCAAAGGAACTCGTACAGAGAAGAATCTATTAGCCTCTTTTGCTGGGGAGTCTCAAGCACGTAATAGATATACATTCTTTGCAAGTGTAGCTAAGAAAGAGGGTTATGAGCAAATCGCTGCCATCTTCCTCGAAACTGCAGAGCAGGAGCGTGAGCATGCCAAAACGTTCTTCAAATTCCTCGAAGGAGGGATGGTAGAGATCACGGCTATGTATCCTGCCGGTGTGATTGGCACCACGATGGAGAATTTGGCTGCAGCTGCCGATGGCGAGAACGAAGAGCACACAGTGCTATATCCCGAAGCTGCCGACATCGCTGACGAAGAAGGATTCCCCACAATTGCAGCCGCATTCCGCCAGATTGCTAAGGTAGAGGCCGAGCATGAGCGTCGCTACCGCATTCTTCTAGAGCGAGTAAAAACAGAGACCGTATTCTCTCGTGAAGAAGAGATCATGTGGCAGTGCCGCAATTGTGGATACGTGCTCACTTCGAAGAAGGCGCCTGCAAAGTGCCCTGCTTGTCAGCATCCTCAGGCTTACTTCGAGCCCTGTAAGCAAAACTATTAAACACTCCTTCTCAAGCGGAGACGCCCCCACGAAAAGTAGCAAACTATAGAGCTGCTTGGATAGAAGAGCCCCTGCACCTTATTATATATAAGAGGAGTGATGGGGGCTAAAGAAGTGGAATAGATCTATTTGTGAGACGAGAAATGGGGTCCACACCCCCTCGTCGTAAAGCGCATGGTAGCTATACCGCTCCATGTATTGCCTTCTCTCTCTCTCTTGGCTCCCCTCGGGGCATGGATGGGGAGGCGCGGATTGAGCCAATGCGTTTTATTTGTTTGTGGGGTTGCCCCCTCGGTGGTCAAAAGGCGAAGGACCCTTCCTTACGTCTATGGTTTGATCTCCGGGGGCAACTTTTTATATCCGGAGGGAGTCTCTTCGAGCTGCCTAGAAGGTGAGGGGAAGAGTCCTTGTCAAAGGGAAGTATTGCCCTCTCTTGAGGGGCGGAGTAGGGCTGTATTTAGATGTGTAAGTATCGTTGTTTTAGAGGTTTATTTGGGAGGATTTTTGTATTTATCCTGCCAAAATGGGGGAAGATCGGCAAGAATGAGCTACTTTTGCAGGGCTAATGCTGCCTGTGGGTAGCGCAAAAGAAATAAATGACACCAGTAGGTAGCCAATGAAAGTTCACCACGAAGGAAGAGGGATTCTGTTCAGTTTCTTCCTTATATTCTCAGTTATAGATGCCCTAGCATTCCTGGCATCTCCCTATATTCTTATCCCTATTGCATTGCTCGTAGGTACGCTTGTTCTTATGGGGTTGGCGTTCAATTTCTTCCGGAGTCCCAATCGCCACAATGAGGGCGAGGGGCAAGAAGATATTATCGTGGCTCCTGCTGATGGGAAGCTCGTGACTATAGAAGAGGTGTATGAGGGGGAGATCCTTCAGACTCAGTGTCTCAAGGTTTCTATTTTCATGTCTATCTACGATGTTCATGCCAATTGGTTTGCATGTAATGGCGTTGTACGTCATGTGAGCCATACGGATGGGAATTTCTACAAGGCTTTCCTGCCAAAGAGTAGTACCGAAAACGAGCGAAGTGCTGTGGTGATAGAGACGCCACAAGGGTATCGTGTGCTGGAGCGTCAGATTGCCGGGGCTGTGGCTCGGCGTATTGTTACCTATCCTCAGGTGGGTGATGTGGGTACCATTAATGATTTTGTGGGCTTTATCAAGTTTGGTTCGCGTATTGATCTTTACCTCCCGCTAGGTACGGAGATTTTTATTGCGCCGGAGACAAAGGTGAAAGGTAATACTACCGTTATCGGGAAGCTCCCCTCTGTGCAACGATGAAAAGCATTCGCTACTATATCCCCAATTGCATCACCCTTGCTAATCTTATAGCAGGTTGCCTTGCCATTTATCAGGTCTTGGTCAACGGGGATGGCAATGCCGCCGCTTGGTGCATTGTGGCAGCAGGTGTTTTCGATCTGTTCGATGGGTTGGTGGCTCGTCTGCTCCATGCTCAGAGCGCTATTGGTGCCGACCTGGATTCCTTAAGTGATGTGGTCAGTTTTGGCGTTGCCCCGGCGATGATTCTTCTCTGCTTTTTGGAGAGAGCAACCCTCTCTGTTTGGTTTGCATTGCCGGCTCTCTTGATTGCGGCATTCTCGGCTCTACGTCTTGCCAAGTTCAATAATGATACTCGTCAAACTACCTCCTTTTTAGGGCTGCCGGTGCCGGCAAATGCACTCTTGTGGATCGGTATCGTGGCTACACTCTCCCGGTTGCCGCTCACGATGCCTATCCTATTGTCTATTGTGTATCCCTTGGTATTGGTAAGTTGTGTCTACTTGGTGGCAGACATCCCTTTGATTGCATTTAAGATACACTTCCCGCTAACGGAGAAAAAAGATCGCGTACTTCTGTCTATTGCGTTGGTCTTGCTTGTCCTTGGCACACTGTTTGTGTGTTTGTCGGGGTGGGCAGGGTTGCTTCCTTTTGTCGTAAGTTACCTTATTGCCTCTGCGCTCTATCGTCTTTTTGGGCGGACTAATAACAAATAGTAGTCAATTGGTAGTATGACTTTTTTCCTCATAATCCTCCTTATAGGGGTACTCTTTTACCTCTTCCGTATCCAGATCCTCAAATGGTTTTTACGCCGTGCGGGGATGTATAACGCCTCCCAAGAGACCTCTCGCTCTCAGAAGAGAAGAGGGGAGAGGGAGCCTCGCCGATCGCCCGGAGAAAAGGTGGATATCACGACGGTGGATAAGCGCAAATTTGATAAGGGACAAGGGGAGTACGTAGACTTTACAGAAGAGAAAAATACAAATCCGGAGCAGTAGACCCGAGGGGGCTCCTGCATTACAATTATTTTTTTTTGCCGTTGGGGAGGTTCTCTAGTGGCCTAATCCCTATTCGTACAGCTCTGAGTGCGAGCAGATTTCGTTGTTAAAGGATGTAATATTCCATCCGGAAGGATATTTGTTTGATGGGATTTGACTACTTTTGCAGAACTGAAATTGTAGCAACGACAGAGATTGTAGTCATGGCTAAATCGATAAAAATACGAAAGGGCCTCTCCTTGAATCTAAAGGGGAAAGCCCCGTTGGAGCATTTGGCTGCTCCTAAGCCAAGCAGTACCTATGGGTTAGTCCCCGATGACTATGTGGGTGTGATCCCCAAACTTATGGTGCATGTGGGCGATAAAGTAGAGTGCGGAACGCCTCTTTTTTACGATAAAACCTTTCCCGAAATCAAGTTTGCGAGCCCGGTGGCTGGCGAGGTTGTGGCCGTTAATCGTGGGGCAAAGCGTAAGGTTTTGAGCGTGGAGGTGCGTCCCTCTGGGGATACGGCTTCGGTCTCATTTGCACCTTATAAAAGGGAGATCTCCTCTCGTGAGGCTCTTCTTGAGATGCTACTTGGTTCGGGGATGTGGGCATTTTTCAAACAACGTCCCTATGATAGGATTGCCAACCCTCGGGAGATGCCGAGAGATATCTTTGTAACGGCCAATCTGACGGCTCCCCTAGCTCCCTCGATGGAGTTCCTATTAAAGGATAGAGCAGAGGACTTGCAAGTTGCCCTTGCTGCCCTACAGACGCTCACTGAGGGCTCTGTGTATTTGGGAGTCCCTGCTGGCCTCGCTTTCACAGCCCCTCAGGGCGTGGAGGTGGTTACCGTGGAGGGACCTCATCCTGCCGGTAATGTGGGTGTCCTTATCAATCATATCCGCCCGATCAATAAGGGGGAAGTGGTGTGGACCCTAAAGGCTACGGATTTGCTCGTTGTAGGGCGCTTCTTGCGCACCGGTAAGGTGGATTTCTCTCGTACGATAGTCATTGCCGGCTCCGATGCTGCGCAGCGTGGGTATGCAACGATCACTCCGGGAGCAAGAGCGTTGGACCTCTACGGTTCGGACCTCTGCGTAAAGCAAGATCACGAACGGATTATCAACGGAGACGTCCTTACGGGAGTGCGTATCTCGGATGAGCGTCCTTTTACTTCGCTCAACGTGGATCAGATAAGCATTATCCCCGAAGGAGACGATTACGACGAAGCCTTTGGTTGGATCGCTCCTCGCTTTAAGCAGTTTAGTGCCAACCGCAGCTACTTCTCGTGGTTGCTTGGTAAGAAACGTGAGTATGCCTTCGATGCACGTATCAAGGGGGGCGAGAGGGCTATGATTATGAGCCACGAATACGATCGCGTTTTCCCTATGGATATTTTTCCCGAGCAGCTTATCAAAGCCACTATTGCCTACGATATCGACAAAATGGAGGCTTTGGGGATTTACGAAGTGGCTCCCGAGGATTTTGCGTTGTGCGAATTTGTCTGCTCTTCGAAGATGGAATTGCAGTATATCATACGCAATGGGCTCGACCTCCTCTACAAAGAAATGAATTAACCCTTCCCTATAGATATGAAAGGATTCTTTGATAAATATCGTGCAACCTTCTCCGAAGGGGGAAAGTTGCATGCCTTCCATTCGCTTTTTGAGGGGATGGAAACATTTATGTTTGTGCCTCACGATACCGCTCGTAGGGGGACGCATATTCACGATGCAATAGACTCGAAGAGAGTGATGAGTATGGTGATTCTCGCCTTGATTCCTTCGCTACTCTTTGGGATGTACAACGTGGGATATCAGCATTACCTGGCTATCGGGGAGCTAGCTGCTTGCGACTTTTGGTCGATCTTTGGCTTTGGTTTCCTTGCCGTGCTGCCCAAACTCATTGTGGCTTATGTAGTGGGGCTCGGGATTGAGTTCACGGTCGCTCAATGGAAAAAAGAGGAGATCCAAGAGGGATTCCTAGTGACGGGTTTTTTGATTCCCCTTATCGTGCCGGTAGATACTCCGCTGTGGATGATCGCCGTAGCGACGGCCATGTCCGTAGTCTTTGCCAAGGAAGTTTTTGGCGGTACGGGATACAATGTCTTTAACGTAGCCTTGATTACTCGTGCGATCCTCTTCTTTGCTTACCCGACCAAGATGACGGGGGACAACGTTTTTGTCCGCACGGGTGATAGCTTCGGACTAGGAGCCGGTACGTTGGTAGATGGCTACTCCGGAGCAACTCCCCTCGGTCAAATTGCGACTGCCGGAGATACGCTTCCCGCACTACACAATGTGGTGGGCGAACCTCTCTCTTATCTTGACGCCTTCTTGGGATTCATCCCCGGCTCTATTGGGGAGGTTTCTACACTGGCTATCCTGATCGGGGCTGTGTTCCTTATTTGGACGGGGATTGCAAGTTGGAAGATTATGCTCTCGGGTGTTGTGGGAGCCTCTCTCATGGCTCTGCTTTTCAATGCGGTCGGTTCTACGGCAGCTATGCAGATGACACCCCTCATGCACCTTTTGTATGGTGGCTTTGCCTTTGGGCTTGTATTCATGGCAACGGACCCCGTAACCTCGGCTCGTACCGAGACCGGCAAGTGGATCTATGGATTCTTTGTTGGGGTCATGTGCGTCTTTATCCGTGTACTCAACCCCGGGTATCCTGAGGGCATGATGCTTGCCATCCTACTCATGAATGTATTCGCTCCCCTTATCGACTACTTTGTGGTGAACGCGAATATCAAACGTCGTGCTCGCCGTCTAAAAAGGGCAAACTAATCAATCCGAGCTTTGTAATAGACAAGAAACTATGAATAGAGAGAGTAATACATACACTATAGTATACGCAGCCATTATGGTTGCTCTCGTAGCTGTTGCTCTTGCTTTCACCTCACAGGTGCTCAAGGCACCCCAGGAAGAGAATGTCAAGATAGACAAGATGGAGCAGATCCTTCGCTCTGTGCATCAGGCTGCCCCCAGTAAAAAAGAGGTGAGCCAGCTCTACAAGACCATCATCAAACAAGAGCTTCTCATCAATGCTAAGGGTGAAGTGCTTCGTACATTTGAGGGTGAAGAAATTGCCAATAACGCTGCATTCAATCTAAATACTGCCAATCAATTTAAGTTGCTCGCAAGCAATCCCGATGCCGAGCTCCCTCTGTATATCGCAGAAGTTGATGGGGCGAAAAAATTCATTATCCCCCTCAATGGAGCCGGACTTTGGAATGTAATCTGGGGCTATATGGCTATTGATGAGGACGGAACCACCGTCTTTGGTAGTGACTTTGGGCATGCCGGAGAAACCCCGGGGCTGGGTGCCGAAATTGCAACAGAGCACTTCTCTTCTCGCTTTATCGGCAAGCATATTGCCAATGCCGAGGGGCAAGTGATTGGGATTGCCGTGGTAAAGAATGGCAAGTCGCCCGACGAACGTGAGTTTGTAGACGGCGTAACCGGTGGTACTCTTACCAGTAATGGGGTTGACGCAATGCTCTCAAGCTCGCTCAAACCCTACGAGAAATATCTTCAAGCCAATGCTACCAAATAAGGAAGAATAGAGATTATGGCAAACAAAAATAAAGAGGTTTTACTAGGGCCGCTCAGTAGTAACAATCCCGTGCTCATCCAGGTGCTGGGTATTTGCTCGGCTCTTGCTGTTACGTCGCAGCTCAAGCCCGCTCTTGTGATGGGGCTCTCTGTAACGGCTGTATTGGCTTTTGCCAATGTTATTATTTCGTTGATTCGTAATACTATTCCCACACGTATTCGTATCATTGTACAGCTCGTGGTGGTAGCAGCTCTTGTAACAATCGTAAATGAAATACTCAAAGCCTACGTCTACGACATCAGCAAACAGCTTTCGGTATACGTTGGTCTTATTATTACGAACTGCATCCTAATGGGACGCCTTGAGGCCTTCGCTCTTGGGCATAAGCCTTGGGAGTCGTTCCTCGATGGGGTAGGCAACGGTGTCGGATACGGCATGGTGCTACTCATCATTGGCTTTGTTCGTGAGCTATTTGGCAATGGAAGCCTTTTCGGCTTCCGCGTGATCCCTCAGTCTTTTTACGATATGGGGTATGCCAATTTTGGTCTGATGAATATGGCCCCTATGGCCCTCATCATACTTGCTTGTGTGGTATGGGTTCAGCGGAGTTACAACAAAAATCTACAAGAAGCGTAGAGAGAAGGTAGGATAAGTTATACTAGAAAGACGGATTATGAATTACGCAGTAGATCTTCTGAGCCTCTTCTTTCGCTCGGTATTTATTGACAATATGATCTTCGCATTTTACCTCGGGATGTGTTCGTTTCTCGCGGTATCGAAGAATGTGAAGACGGCTTTGGGCTTGGGTGTTGCGGTAACCTTTGTGCTTACCTGCACCCTGCCGATTAACTATTTGCTCGAGAACTACATCTTCAAAGAGGGCGCACTCTCGTGGCTTAGTCCCTCCTTTGCTACCGTAGACCTTAGCTTCCTTTCCTTTATTCTTTTCATTGCAGTTATTGCCTCCTTCACCCAGTTGGTGGAGATGGTGGTGGAGCGTTATGCCCCCGCTTTGTACGCCTCGCTAGGGATTTTCTTGCCTCTGATTGCGGTGAATTGTGCTATCTTGGGAGGCTCGCTCTTTATGCAACAAAGAGAATTTGCAGATCTGGGACAAGCATCTGTTTACGGCTTTGGTTCGGGGCTTGGATGGCTCGTTGCCATTGTAGGGATGGCTGCAATCCGCGAGAAATTGCAGTTCTCCAACATTCCTAAGCCGCTAAGAGGTTTTGGTATAGCCCTCATCGTTACGGGGCTTATGGGGATGGCTTTCGTTTGCTTCTCGGGGGTTAAGCTTTAGGAGGCAACTTAGAAAGTTCGTAGAAGACTAAGTAATAAAAAGGAATACACGATATGGCGATTAATTCTATCGTAATCATTGCGAGCGTAGTTATCTTCCTCGTAATCACCCTTATATTGGTCGTTGCCCTACTCGTTGCTAAGAGCAAACTTGTTCCCTCGGGCAATGCAACCATCACAGTAAATGACGAGCGTAAACTCGAAGTCCCCATAGGAGGCACCCTGCTCAATACGCTACAAAACAACGGCATCTACCTCTCTTCCGCTTGTGGTGGTAGTGGTAGCTGTGGCCAATGTCGCTGCCGTGTGGTAGAGGGCGGGGGCGAAATCCTTCCTACTGAGAAGGGGTTCTTTAGCCGCAAGGAGCAGAAAGCGCATTGGCGTTTGGGCTGCCAAACGAAGGTGAAAGAGGACCTCAAGATCATCGTTCCTGAGTCTGTATTCGGGGTAAAAGAGTGGGAGTGCGAGGTTGTCAGCAACCGCAACGTCTCCACCTTTATTAAAGAGTTTGTGGTAAAACTGCCCGAAGGTGAAGTGATGAACTTCAAGAGTGGGAGCTATGCACAGATCAAAATCCCCAAATACAATATCTCTTATTCCGACTACGACATATGCGATAAAGAGGGGAACGATCGCTTCCGTAAGGACTGGGAGCGTATGGCAAAAGTGGGGCTCTTTGGCTTGAAGGCTGTAAATACAGAAGAGACAATTCGTGCCTACTCAATGGCCAATTATCCTGCCGAAGGTAACATCATTACCCTCAACGTTCGTATTGCCACTCCTCCCATCGATCGGGCTACCGGTACTTGGAAGGCGGGTGTTATGCCGGGTATCTCCTCTTCGTATATCTTCTCTCTCAAGCCTGGAGATAAGGTGACGATGAGTGGCCCTTATGGAGACTTCCACATTCATGAAGATAGCGATGCCGAGATGCTTTATATCGGTGGTGGGGCAGGTATGGCTCCCCTTCGTGCTCAGCTCTTGCACCTTTTCAATACGGTAAAGACGGGGCGCAAGGTGTCTTATTGGTACGGAGCGCGCTCTAAGAGCGAGATTTTCTATGAAGAGGACTTCCGCGAGATAGAAAAGAACTTCCCCAACTTCCGCTTCGTTATCGCCCTGAGTGACCCTCAGCCCGAAGATAATTGGACGGGTGCTACCGGATTTATCCATCAGGTTATATACGATATGTACCTCAAAGATCATGAGGCTCCGGAAGATATCGAATACTACATGTGCGGACCGGGCCCCATGTCCAACGCTGTCAATAAGATGCTCGAAGACCTAGGCGTGCCTCGTGAGCAGGTCAACTTCGACGACTTCGGCGGCTGATCTCGGAGGACGCATTAGAGACGAAATGTACTAGGAGCTTCTCTAGCGAAAATCAAGGTGCTACCCGAGAGGGGAGAGTGCCGAGAGCTTTGCTAGAGAGGCTCTTTTGTGAAAGAATAATCCCTAGAAACGATGAATGCGACTCGACATGAGGGGCTGGATGCTCTCCGTGCACTTGCTGCCTTTTTTGTGATTGGCATTCATACGTCGGGGCAGTACCTCGCTCCGGAGCATTGGCAGAGCAGTAACGGATATGTTGCAGCTTTGGTACAGGGTTTCGTGCAGATTGGGGTTCCGCTCTTTTTTATGCTGAGTGGAGCCTTCCTTCTTGCTCCGCCCATCGAAAATCCCGCTACATTCTACCGCAAACGCTTGCCCCGACTCCTCATCCCCCTCGCTGTTTGGCTTCCTCTTTACTACCTCTATTTTTTTGTCAAAGGGGCTGATGTTGCGGAGTATGCGAGCCATCTCTTTTGGGCCAAAGGCTATTTCCACCTCTGGTTCTTACCTCCGCTGATTGGATTATACCTTGTAACTCCGCTTCTTCGCAAGCTCGTAGAGCGAGTGTCACGTCCGAGAGATCTTTCTCTTATTGCTGTGGGGATTCTTCTTTTGGAGGTGCTGGGTAACCTTTTCCTCTTTGTGTGCCAAGTAGAGCTCCCCGTCCCCATCCTATTTATCCCCTATCTTGGATACTACCTATTAGGGTATGTCTTGAAGGAACATGCGTTGGCAAAAAAGCCTCTTTGGGGAGTGTTTTATGGCACGAGTACGCTGGCTATGATAAGCTTGCTCGTGCTATACCATGGCTCCTCTTGGGCGGAGTATGTGACGAGCAACCTCTCGCCTCTTGTAGCCGTGGCTACTATTAGTCTTTTTGCTCTCTTCTCTTCGCTCCCTCGCTTATCCCATAATCCTAGGTTCCCAAGCTCCTTTTCAGCTCGTTCTTTGGGTGTTTATCTCATCCATATCGTGGTGTTGGATGTGGTTACCAAGCCCTTCCTTCTATGGTTCCCTTCGATTATGGAGCAGGCTTTGCTTTCGATCCTTTTGCGCTGGAGCCTTACGGCGGTACTTTCTTTTATCGTGGTCTTGCTCCTGTACAAGGTGCGCCCCTTACGCCCTTTCCTCTGAAAACACTACACCGCTCCCAATCCCTTAAATTTTACTCACTGAAAAAGGGATGGATATCTGCCCTAAAATTTTCCCGTTCTTGCCCTAGATTCTACGAAAAACCACCCGAAAAACATTTCTTTTTCACCCTGTACTCTCCCCAAAAATAGCTCAGTTGTATTTCTCTCTAATTACTCGGTGTTTTTTTGTAATAAATCGAGTATATTTGCGCTATCAATACAAAGTAATATCTTCTGCAAGCGAAATCCTCCGACTTCGGGAGACAGATCAAAGGAGGGCATACCTAAGATGAAGCAACGAATAATAGGGTATATTGTTCTTTTTTGTGTGTTTATGTCTATTTCCTTGTATGGGCAAGAGAATTATTCTAAACTAACGAAAGAGGCTTTAGAAACTATGTGGCAGGCAAAAGATACTGTAGGCTACAGAAATTCTCTTGATATGTACGAACGTGCCTTTTCTCTTTTCCCTGACAGTATAGACGAAGAGGGATTGTACAGGGTTTCTGTTCTTGCATCTGACTTAAAAGAGTATGACAAGGCTTTCAAGTATCTTACTCTGTTATTTGAGCTAAAGCCTAACCTCCCTTGGGCACCGAATTGGAGTTATATCCTTGGAGAAGATTCTGAAAATGAGTATAAGAATTTGCTCTCAGATGTAAGATGGAACGATTTAAGACAAAAAGCTCTGAAAGCCAAGCAGACTTTTTATGAAGAGTTGAATGTAAATGAAAAAGAGTTTTATGCTGTCGATGAGGTCTCACTATGTAAGGTGAAAGATGGTAAGGCTCTGTATGAGGAGTTTAGAAAGAAGTTTGGATATTTGCCAAAGAAAAGTCAGAATTACTCTGTTTCATTTGCAATAAATGATTCAATTAAAACTTCGTTTTTCGTACACCTTCCTAAAGATTATAATCCTAATAAGAGCTATCCTCTGCTATTCTTTTTGCACGGAGCTGTTAGATATAATCAATTGTCTGATTATCAGCTTGCTTCTTGGGTTCTCTATGATTGGAATAGATATTACACGAAGTATGCTGAACGGAACGAAGTGATATTGGTCTTCCCAAAGGGTAGTAGAAAGTTCAATTGGATGACTTCTGATGACGGCTTCTTTATGATTCCCAAGATAGTTACACTTGTCAAAAAAACACTTAATGTGGATGATGATAAAGTATTTATTTCGGGACACTCCAATGGGGCGACAGGTGCTTTCTCGTATCTGATGAAACAGCCATCTTTATTTGCAGGCTTCTATGGTTTCAATACTTATCCTAAGGTTTTTACAGGGGGGACTTTTGTGGAGAATATCAAGAACCGTTCATTTATCAACTTCTCAACAGATAAGGATTACTACTATCCTCCAAATGCAAACGATGATTTCACCCAGTTGATGAATAGTATCAATGCCGACTATAAAGAGTTTCGGTACAATGGGTTTTCGCACTCGTTTCCCCAGTTCGATGAATCAGAGCCTGCCTATGGAATCCTATTTTCGGATCTTCTTAAACGACAAAGAAATCCTTTCCCAAAAGAAATATCTTGGGAATTTGACGATGAATGCTATGGAAATATTGATTGGCTTTCCAATATTAAACTCGATACGTTGGCTGTGAGAAAAGATTGGCATAAAGTAAAGAACTTCAAAATCAATCGTTGGCTGAAATACGACGAAAAAGATAGCCTTGTAGTTATGGAAGTGGATCGAATGGCTTTCGACTTTCCTCGTAAATCGGGCAAGATAGTGGCAAAGTATGAAAATAACATCTTTCGGATTGAAACCTCTTGTGTAAAATCTTTCTCGGTGAATATATCTCCAGAAATGATAGATATGGGAAAGAAAGTGCGGATATATCTAAATGGAAATTTGTGTTTTGATAAGAGGATTGGATATGATACAGACTTTATGCTGCAGAATTTCAATACAACTCGAGACAAAGTTCAAATTTGGATAAATCAAATTCATATACAACAAGGCCAAGGAGTTCCGTATTCCTGTAAATCTAAAAAATAGATAGCGACATATTAAGGTTTGTAGGAGAAAAGAGCTTACTAGACAAATACAGAGTAAGCTCTTTTTGTTATTTCGACCTAATTTACAACCATCTTCACTATATCCTTGTTCATATCCCTTGCAATCTTTTCTCTAGTAGTTACTTATGCTTTTCCCATTACACCTGTCTTTGTTTTTTGTGGGGTAAAGAATCTAGATTGATGGCGCAACGCTTTCAAAATTGTATCTTTGTCCTCGTGTATTTCGAAGCTTAGTTTGTAAACTCTAATGGATGTTCAACGCAATACATTAACCGAAGAATATAAGAAGGCGGTGCAGGAGGCTGCTAAGGTGGTAAAAGGTGGGGGAGTTATACTCTATCCTACCGACACCATTTGGGGATTGGGGTGTGATGCCACCAACGAAGAGGCTGTGCAACGTATTTTCACCATCAAGGAGCGTGCCGAGAGCAAGGCTATGTTGCTGCTTATCGATAGTGATGCCAAGTTGCCGGGATTGGTACGTGAGGTGCCCGATATTGCCTATCAATTGATTGATGCGGCCGTGTCGCCTCTAACTCTTATCTACCCGGGAGGGCGCAATGTTGCTTCTTCGCTGATTGCTCCGGAGGGTACGTTGGGTATTCGCATCACGCATGAGGCTTTCTCACGAGCCCTTTGTGCGGCTGTGCGAGTGCCCTTGGTTTCTACGAGTGCAAATAAGTCGGGGCAGCCTGCTCCCCAGATTTTTGCAGAGATCTCCGAGGAGATCAAGGCTGCTGTGGACTATATCGTCCCCGTCCGTCAAGACGAATGCACGCCGGCTCGTCCTAGCGAAATTATATCCATTGGCTTAGGTGGCGAAGTAAAGATCTTGCGCTCATGAGTCGGATTCTATTGTATCGACTAAGGTATATTCTCTTGGATAGTCTCGCCATGTTGCTGACTATCCTTCTATTTAATATCCTGCGGTACAATATGGAGGAGGTAACATCTGCCTGGGGAGGCCTGGGAAGCTATCTCTTAAACCTGCACAATCTGACGATCAGCGCCTTGGTTTGGGTTGCTTGGATGGCTATTTTTGCTCTCTCCGGATACTATAATAAACCTGTCAACAAGAGTCGGATTGATGAGTTGTGGACTACCCTCTGCTCTGTCTTTGTAGGGAGTGTTGTCTCATTTTTGTTCTGGGTGGTAGACGATGTTGTACTCAATACCCGGGTCTATCTGGAGCTGTTTGCCGGGATCTTTTTCCTTGCTTTCTTTTGGGTCTATATGGGGCGCCTCTGTATTACTCTTTGGGGAATACGCAAGAGAGAGGACCCCGAGCATTGGGAGAAGGTCTTGCTCGTAGGGACTCGACAAGAGGTGGAGCATCTGGTGCAATGCGCCAAAACGATGCGCTTTGTGGAGAGAGGGCGAGTGCTGATAGACGAAGAGTCCACATCCGAATCTTCCGACGTTGAACATCTGTCGCATAAGATTGCCTCGCAGTTTTTCTCGCTACAACCTACGGCTATTTATCTCTCGGCCTCTCCCGAATGGAAGTCTGTGGCAGGGCATCTTCTTTACTCGATGTATCGATTCCATTGCCCCATCTATATAGAGGCAGAGAGTGTACCGCTCTCACAACCTCGCCCCAAACTAACCCATACGATACTTATGGGGGTGCCCATGATTGAAGTGACAGAGACGAATATGAGTGAGCTGGCCAAGAACCTCAAGTACTGCTCCGATCGCTTGGCTTCGCTCTTTGCTTTGCTGCTACTTTCGCCCCTCTTACTGGTGCTTTCGATAGCCGTTCGCCGCTCTTCGTCGGGCCCTGTTTTTTATCGTCAGGAGCGCATCGGCAAGCGAGGCAAGCCCTTTTTTATTTACAAGTTTCGTACCATGTATACCAATACCGAGGGTGAGACTCCACAACTATCGTTTGATGGGGATCCTCGAGTAACCCCTTTGGGGCGATGGCTGCGACGCTATAGACTCGATGAGTTGCCTCAGCTCTACAATGTATTGCGGGGTGATATGAGCTTTGTTGGTCCGCGTCCCGAGCGGCAATACTACATTGATCAGATCGTGGAGCATGCCCCCTATTACTCTCTCTTGCACAACGTACTGCCCGGGATTACCTCTTGGGGAATGGTGCGCTATGGGTATGCTTCTACCCTCGAAGAGATGCTCGAACGCTTACGCTACGATTGGCTTTACTACGAAAATATGTCGCTAAAGCTCGATCTCGTAGTGCTCTTTTATACGATACGTACGATACTAAACGGAGAAGGAAAATGACCTCATCGTCCTCTACTACACAGTCCAGCGCCCTCATGCGCTTTATCCTCTGGCGAGAGAAGCACATCAGCGAACGTGTATTTGTTTTAATTCTTGCCTTTATTGTGGGGCTGGCCACGGCGGTAGCTGCTTTTGTGCTCAAAGAGTTGGTGCATACACTTCAGCACTTTGCCACTACGGCAGCGCAGCGTAATCAGTATCTCTATTTGGTGCTCCCGCCGGTGGGTATTTTTGCCACGGCCATGATCGTGCGTTATGTGGTACGAGACGATATAAGCCATGGGGTTACCAAGATCCTTATAGCCCTCTCCCAGCGTAAGAGTCGAATCAAACCGCACAATATGTGGTCTTCGGTTTTGTCTAGCGCCATTACCATTGGTATGGGGGGATCTGTGGGGGCAGAGTCGCCTATTGTGCTCACGGGGGCTGCCATTGGCTCCAATTTGGGGCGTTTCTTCAAGATGGAGCAGCGCAACCTGATGCTCCTTGTGGGGTGTGGGGCTGCCGGAGCCATCGCCGGTATCTTTAAGGCGCCTATCACGGGATTGGTCTTTGTTGTAGAGGTGCTCTTGATGGATTTGACCCTTGTGAGTATCCTCCCCTTGCTTACCGCCTCCGTTACATCAGCCTCTCTCGCCTATATCCTGACGGGCCGTCAGGCGATGTTTAGCTTCATGCAGAGCGAAGATTTTATCCTAGATCGTATCCCCTATACCCTCTTGTTGGGTATTCTCTGTGGCTTTGTGGCGCTTTACTTCTCCCGCATTATGTTCTTTTTGGAAAGGCGGTTTAAGCGCATCCCTAAGTATGTCAACCGCTTCTTGCTCTCAGCTGCGATTTTGAGTGTTCTCATTGTACTTATGCCGCCACTTTATGGCGAGGGGTATAGTGTTATTGAGCACTTGCTGACCAATGATTACAGCAGCATCATGGAGGGCTCGCTCTTTGCCACATTGGGAGACTCGTATTGGTGGATTGTGCTTTTCCTCACCTTAGTACTTCTCTTTAAGGTATTTGCCTCGGTGGCTACCAACTCAGGTGGAGGTTGTGGGGGGCTCTTTGCTCCTACGCTTTTTGTGG
>ERZ772932.606-NODE-606-length-19081-cov-18.358930_pt1 | contig 19081 bp, 16 predicted proteins | sample MGYA00511684_ERZ772932 | MGnify/ENA primary metagenome ERZ772932 (study PRJEB29015, sample SAMEA2738078) | human oral metagenome | biome: human oral; feature: human-associated habitat; material: saliva | place: China | collected 2210 ...
CCGGGCAGGAATGCAACCGACGTTCCACCGCGCTGCGCGTACACCCCGTCTGTGCCGCTCCAGGCGACGAGCGAGGAGTCGACGGGCGACACCGTCGGATTGGAGGCATCGGTGACCGCAGCCAGCTCCGTCACCGAGGAGGAGGAAACGAGCCCGACCCTGCCGGAACCGGCACCCACGAGGGTGTCCAGGGAGTAGGTGGGCGGCACCGGAATCGCCTGCATATCCAGCACGTCACCGGACAGCGAGGCGTTGACACGCGACACGTCCGCGACCTGAGTCAGGGTACGGACGAGTTCGCCCGCGAGGCTCGTACGCGCGCTCTCGCTGCCGGGCATCACCGCGTTGAGCTCGACGCGGGCCACCCCATCGGTGACGTCCAGGCCCTGGGACGGCACGGTCGTGCCCGCAGGGATCGCATTCGCCGTCACCGGGGCGAGGGATTGACGGGGACCTTCGACGAGGCCCGCAAGCAGGTGGGAGGCCAGGCGCCGAGACGGGTACCAGCGAGGATCGGCGACCAGGTCCCCGCCCTGGGCCGTCGGGAAGTAGAGATTGGCGAGCGAGAACGAGGCCGTAAAGGACGCCCGGCTCATGAGCACCATGTTGTCGGGGTTGTTAATGCGCCACTGACCCTCCTCGCGCACGAGGGTGAACGTGCGAGACACTGTCGAGGCTGCCACGCGGGTGAGCACGCCGGATGCGTCGACACTAGCCACGCCGAGCACGGCGACCGTCACATCGACTTGCGATGCGGTCTCGGAGCCGGCGGCAACGGAGGGCGCCGTGTCCGTGTCATACACGAGGATCTCGGTCTCCGGCTGCCAGGATCGTGCCGAGGCTGCGCTCAAGAACAGGCGGGCGGTCGCGTAGTCGTCCTGCGGCCCGGCGGCGCAGGCGAGCAGGAAGTCATTGACCAGGGTCGCGGCGTCGGCATCCTCGGTGGGGCCCTCCGCGGAAAACTGGATGCCGCTGCCGTCCTTGGCCGATACGTCGAATGGTGCCGGAGCCGATGAGGTCGGCAGCGAGGTGCACCCGGCGAGGGCCAGGCAGGCGGCGAGAGCGAGAGGCATCAGTCGGCGTTTCATTCGTTCTCCCACAGAGCCAGGGGGCGGCTGACGATGTCCGCGCCGGCTTTCTTCGGCAGGGTCATCAGGAAGGAAGCTCCGCGTCCGGGCTCCCCGTACGCCTGAAGGCGCCCGCCGTGGATGGCGACGTCTTCCGTCGCGATCGCGAGGCCGAGGCCGGTTCCACCGGTCGTGCGTGCGCGCGCGGTGTCCGCCCGGTAGAAGCGATCAAAGACGTGGTCCGCGACCTCCTGTGTCATGCCCACTCCTCGGTCGCGGACGCGGCAGGCGACGTCGGTCTCGGTCGTTGCAAGCGTAATCGTGACGGTCGTGCCGTCGGCGTGCTCAATGGCGTTGACAACGAGGTTGCGGATGACGCGTTCGATGCGGCGCTCATCAACCTCGGCGGCGACGCGGGTGGGGGCGACGATCTCGACCGCGACTCCCTGGCGCTCAGCGAGATCGGCGCATGCCTCGACGACGCGAGTGACGATGGGACGCAGGTCGCGCTCTTCTGCGTCCAGCAGGGCGCTCGCTGCGTCGTAGCGAGAGATCTCGAGCAGGTCCGCGAGCATCTGTTCCATGCGTTCGGTCTGGTCGTGCAACAGCTCGGCGGAGCGGCGTGCGTGCGCGGGTAGATCGTCGCGATTGTCCCAGACGATGTCTTCGGCCATGCGGATAGTCGTCAGCGGCGTGCGCAGCTCGTGGGACACGTCGGACACGAAGCGCTGCTGCAGTTTGGCGAGCTCGTCGTATCGCGAAATGGTGTCTTGCAGCGAGGACGTCATCGCGTTGAAGGCTCGTCCCAGGTCAGCCATCTCATCGTCGCCGCGAACGTCAACGCGCACATCCAGGTCCCCCTCCGAGGCTTTCGTCGCGGCCTGAGCGGTGACGCGCACAGGCAGGAGCAGGCGGTGCAGGAGCGCAAACACGCCGATCGGTAGGGCGACGATAATCGGCAAAGCGGACAGGAAGAGAACCCGAAGCACCACGTCCACCTGCGCCTGATCGGCGGAGAGCGAATAGAGAATGTAGAGCTCGTGCGTGCCCGCGCGGGGCAGCTGGACCTGCGTACCGACGAGGATCCCCGGCTCTTCCCTCTTGTCCTCACCCGAACGAATGGCGACCGACTGCCACTGCGCTCCTCCCCCGGCGACCGCCGCACGCATCTCACTCGTCACGAGGGTGCGCATCTGCTCGTCCTCGATCTGATTGATGCGCAGCGAGGCCGTGGTGCCCTCCGAGCGCAGCAGCGCCACGTTCGTCGCACCCGCGCCGGCCGCCGAGGCCTTGAGCGAGGCCAGCGCCCCGCGCGCGGATTCCTGGACCTGCGCCGGGGATGAGGCGGTCGAGGATGAGAAGACGGACTGGGCCGAGGAGAAACGCAGTGACGCGTCCGCCAGGATCGCATCCCTGCGCGTCTCGAACATGGATGTACGCAGCTGGGAGGCGATGATCACGCCAAAGACGACAACGATGACGAGAGCGGCGACTGTGATCGCTAGGGCGATCCTGGCCGACAGGGAGTGCCGAATACGGCTGGCGAGGTGCGACGAGGCGAGGAGGGTCCACGGCCTCGAGCCTGTGATGGCGCGCAGCAGGTACCTCAGCGCGTCCCTACGCCCCTGCGCCTGCACGGTACCCAACCCCGCGGACGGTCACGACGAGCTCAGGACGCTCGGGATCTCGTTCAATCTTCGAACGCAGACGCTGCACGTGAACATTCACGAGCCTCGTGTCGGCGGCGTGACGGTATCCCCACACCTGTTCGAGAAGTTCCTCGCGAGAAAAAACCTTCCAGGGCGCGCGCGCCAGCGTCACCAGCAGATCGAATTCGAGGGGCGTCAGGGCGATGACGCGTCCCTCGCGCTTGACGATGTGTCCGGCCACGTCGATAGACAGGTCCTGCAAGCTAAGGCCCTCTTCCACCTGGGCATCCTCGCGTCCGCGCAGGCGGGCACGCACGCGGGCCACCAGCTCCTTCGGCTTAAAAGGCTTGGGCACGTAGTCGTCCGCCCCGGCTTCGAGCCCCGTGACCACATCAGAGGTGTCAGAACGGGCGGTCAACATAACGATCGGGGCATCCGACACGCGTCGAATTGCGCGGCACACGTCGAAACCGTCCATGCCGGGAAGCATCACATCGAGAAGAACCAGGTCCGGGTGATGCTCCTGGAATTGAGCCAACGCTTGGGATCCGTCGGCACAAAAGACGACGTCGAAGCCCTCGTTCTGGAGGACAATCCCGATCATCTCGGCCAGGGCGACGTCGTCGTCGACGACGAGGATGCGCGAACTCATGTCACGATAGTGTCACGAAATCGTCACGAACGCAGAAGACTCGCGCATCAACGGCCCATTTTCTCAACCGGACAAGGTTTCACGCGACGGCGCGGTATGGCAGGATTGGTGACAGACAAGCACCATCAACATGGAGGCACGCATGAGCACCCCGTGGACCGCTCCCGACTCGCCGACCCCGTATCAGTCTTCTCCGACCCCCTCGGGTGTGGGCGACCAGGGCTACGGAGCTCAACCCTCCTACGGTGCACAGCAGGGCTACAGCGCACAGCCCGGATACGGCGCACAGCCCGGATACGGCGCCCAACAGGGTTACGGTGCACAGCAGGGCTATAACGCACAGCCCGGATACGGTGCACAGCCCGGATACGGCGCCCAACAGGGTTACGGTGCACAGCAGGGCTATAACGCACAGCCCGGATACGGCGCACAACCCGGATACGGAGGCCAGCAGGGCTACGCGTCGTCGCAGCCCGGCGCTTCCGGCTACAGCGTGAACGCCAACCAGTGGGGCTGGGATGCCAAGCCCGGCATCATCCCCCTGCGTCCGCTCACCATCGGCGACCTGATGAGTGGTTCTTTCGCCGCAATCCGCCAGAACCCGAAGATTATGTTCGGCTTCACCCTGGCGGTCATGGCGGTCATTTCTCTCATCACCATGGTGACATCGTTCCTCCCAACCACCCTCGGATCTGTCACCGGTTCGAACGATCCCCAGGCCTCACTGTCGGGCACGGAGGACTTGGCCGTCATGCTGCTCAGCGGCCTCGCGTCGCAGGGCGTGCAGATGCTGTCGACGATTGCAGGCACCACCATCATCATGGGTATGCTGGCAACCACGGTCTCTCAGATGATGATCGGCAACAAGGTGACGCTCTCGCAGGCATGGGCCATGACCCAGCCGCGCCTGGGTGCTCTCATCGGAACGTTCCTCCTCACCAGCATTGTGACGTCGATCCCGGCGATCATCTACATCGTTCTCATGCTCGTCCTGTTCTTTGCTTTCGTCGGGTCCGACTCGATCGGCTGGCTTGTGCTGATCGGAGTCCTTCTTCTTGTCCCGACCTTCGCCGTCACGTACTTCATCAGCATTAAGCTCGCATTCGCATCCCTTGTCACGGTGCTCGAGGAGATCGGACCGATCGCCGCCCTGAAGCGTTCCTGGAACTTGAGCGCGGGCTACTTCTGGCCGACGCTCGGGCGACTCCTGCTCGTTTCCGTGGTCGCCGGCTTTATCGCTGGTTTCATCGGTGGTTTCGTCGGTGGTTTCGCGGGCGTAGCGATGGTCGCCACGGCCGATAGCGAAACCGGTTCGGCGATTGTCTTGGCTGTGACGGCGGGTCTGACCACCCTCGCGAGCGGCCTCGTCACGCCGCTGACGGCCACCTACCAGACGCTCGTATACGCGGACCTGCGCATCCGTAAGGAGAACTTCGCAGCGGTCCTCATCCAGGCGAGCGCCCAGCCTCAGTGAGCCCCATGCTCGGTTGCGAGGTTCCGCTGACGCCCGACCAGGGCGAGGCTCAAGACTGGCTCCTCAAGGAGCTTTCGAAGGGCGAATACGGTGAGATTTCAGGCCCGATCGTCAGCTTCGTCTCGGACCTGATCGACGATTTCTTCCGCCTCTTGTCGTGGAGGGGCGAGGGCACCCCACCGATCTCGTTGATCCTCACGATCCTGGCGATCATCGCGATCGCCGCCCTGGTTGTCGTGCTCATCCTCCACCCGATTCGCCTGGCCAAGCGCCGGTCCGGTTCGGTCTTTGAGGAGGAGACCAGCACTCCGCAGGTTCGGGCCTCGTTTGACGAGGCCGTGGCCTCCCAGGATTGGAACCTTGCCTACGTGTGGGCATACCGCCTCATGGTCCTGGGCCTCGACGACCACGACGTTGTCTCCTCGACCCCGGGCTTGACCGCCCGCGAGGCTGCTGACGCCGCGACCCGTGTCGCCCCCGGGCTTGCCCCGCAGCTGTCCACCTACGCCGAGACTTTCGACAAGGTGCGCTACGGTCACTCCACGGTCACTCGCGACGAGGTGGATGCGCTGCGTTCCTTCACGCCGGTTCTCCTCGACCTGTGTAGTCACGCGAAGGACCTGTCATGAAGTCCCGCCAGGTTTCCATCGTCACCCCGACGGCCCGCGAGCGTTTTTCGACGGCACGCCCGATGCTGCTCCTCATCGCCATCACGCTCGTCGCTCTGATGGGCACGGTGTTCCTCAGTCAGATGGGATATAACAGCGAGCCCGTCGGTATTCGCAACCGGCACGGTGACGGCGCGCGAGCACTCGCTCAGGTGCTCGGCGACCACGGAGTATCCGTGCGTGAGGTGACCGCCGACGAAGCCGCCACGGTGGGCGACGACACGACCCTTGTCGTCGTTTTTCCCTCACGGATGACGGACTCCGTCGCCAAGGCGGTGGAGACGCGCACAAACGTCGTCTACGTCGGACTCGAAGAAGAATACGATTCCTCTGCCCCCTACCTGGGTGGGCTGCGCGCGCAACGCGACTGGCAGGATCCGCGCGTCGTCACGGCCGGCTGTCGTTCCGAAGCGGCGACCCGCGCTCGCTCCCTGTCTTCCTCCGCCTACGTGATCAGCGGAAGCGCCGACGGTTGGGAATTGTGTTTCTCTGACATGGGTATCACGTACGGATACGCGGAGAAGGTCGAGGATGGGCGTTTCCGCGCGATCATCCCCGACTCTCTTCGCCTGCGTAACCGCGCGATCACCAACGAGGGAAACGCCGCCCTCGCCATCAACGCGATTGGACGCACCCCAAAGGTCGCGTGGTATTCGCCAAAATTGACCGATACCCTCGGCCACGGGACAGACATCGGCACCGAGGCGCCCTTCCTCATGCCCGCATTCCTCCTGACGATCGGCGCGTGCCTCATCGCTGCCCTCGCTCGAGGTAGGCGCCTGGGCCCCCTGACGCCGGAGAATCTGCCGATCGAGGTTCCCGCCTCTGAAACCATCATCGGCAAAGCCCGCCTCATGCGCTCTCAGCGCGCCTACGAGCACGCCGCCACTGCCCTGCGCAGCGCGAGCGCGTCGCGTATCGCAACCGCGCTTGGCGTCGCCCACACCGCTGACCGCGAGACCCTCACCCGCACGATGGAGCAACGAGGCCTGCTCCAGTCACGCTCCACCGCTCTCTTGTGGGGGCCTCCCCCCACCTCCGAGAAAGAACTCGTCCGCCTCGCCCATGACCTCGACGCTCTCGAAAAGGAGATTCGCCAATGACCAGCCCGATTCCCGGCCCCTCGTCCGACGGCGTGCCCCAGCCCGGGCCCGCCCCCACGGGAGCACCCCAGCCGGTTCCGGCGCCCACGGCGGCTCCGGGCGGCTACGCGCCGCAGGGAGAGGTGCCCACGCAGGGCGCCCCGGCCTCGTACGTGCCGACCGCGCCCCCGGCCCAGGCGGCCGTGCCTCAGGAAGGTGCACCCCAGGGAGCGCCGCAGCAGGCCCCCTCCTACTCGGCCCCCACGGGCGAAGGCTGGTCCGGCCGTTCGCTCAGCGAGAGTGAACGACGCACGCAGGAGTCTCTCCTCACCCTCAAGTCGGAGATCGGCAAGGCCGTCGTCGGCCAAGACGGAGCTATCACCGGCCTGATCGTCGCCCTCGTCGCCGGCGGTCACGCGCTGCTGGAAGGCGTCCCCGGCGTCGCCAAGACACTGCTCGTGCGCACGCTGGCCCGCGCCCTCGACGTCAACATGGCGCGCATCCAGTTCACGCCCGACCTCATGCCCGCGGACATCACGGGCTCCATGGTGTGGGACGCGGGTCAGTCCGAGTTCGTGTTCCGTGAGGGCCCGGTCTTCACGAACCTGCTGCTCGCCGACGAAATCAACCGCACTCCCCCCAAGACGCAGTCCGCACTGCTGGAGTCCATGGAGGAACACACCGTCTCGATCGACGGCGAGACGCGCATCCTGCCGGATCCCTTCATGGTGATTGCCACCCAGAACCCGGTGGAATACGAGGGCACGTACCCGCTGCCCGAGGCCCAGCTGGACCGTTTCCTCCTCAAGCTCGAGCTGCCCCTGCCCTCGCGAGAGGCTGAGATCGACATCATCGCCCGCCACCAGGCTGGCTTTAACCCGATGTCCCTGGCCGAGGCCGGCATCCAGCCCGTGGCTGGCGCCGCCGACATCCAGGCCGCGCACGAGGCCGCATCCCGTATTGAAGTTTCCCCCGCCGTCATGGCCTACCTCGTGGACCTGTGCCGCGCGACGCGCACGTCCGCCGCCGTTCGCATGGGCGTGTCGCCCCGTGGTGCGACCGCTCTGCTGCGCACCTCGCGCGTGTGGGCGTTCCTCCAGGGACGCGGCTTCGTCACCCCTGACGACGTCAAGACGATGGCCCCCGTGACCCTCGCGCACCGACTGGGTCTGCGCGCCGAGGCCAACCTCGAGGGCGTCAGCGCTACCGACGTCATCACGGGTGTCCTCGCGGCCACTCCCGTCCCCCGCTGAGGCTGCCCGTGGCGATCTCGGCGCGCAGCGCGCTCCTCGTCCTGGTGGGCTTGATTCCGCTTGCCTTCGCCCCGTCTCGCGGCTTCGCGTGGATGTGGTGTGGCATCGTCGTGCTCGTGTGTCTGCTCGATGCCTTCGCTGCGCCCTCACCGCGCACCCTGCGCATGAGCCGCGAAGTGACCGGATCGATTCGCGCTGATCAGACGACCGAGGCCTCGCTGCGGCTGACGAATACGACGACGCGCCAGATGGTCCTGGACGTACGCGACGCGTGGCCCCCCTCGCTGCGCCAGTCGCCGCCGCGCCAGCGCGTGCGCCTGCACCCGAAATCTACTGAGAAAATCACGACGCTTCTATCCCCCACCAGGCGAGGAACCCGCCACGCTGACGTCGTGACGATCCGGTCCTGGGGCCCCCTGCACCTGGGGGCCCGCCAGGTGTCCATCGCCGCGCCGCTGAGCCTGTCGGTGCTGCCCGAGTTCAAGGCGCGGGTGCTCCTGCCCTCGCGTTTGGCTCGCTTGCACGAGCTTGAGGGCACCACGCCAACGACGCTGCGCGGCGCCGGCACCGAGTTCGACTCACTGCGTGCCTATGTTGTGGGTGATGACCCCCGCGACATTGACTGGCGCGCGTCCGCCCGCTCAACCGAGCTGATGGTGCGCCAGTGGCGCCCCGAACGCGACCGTCACGTCGTGATCGTCGTGGACTGCGGTCGCGCGTCCTCCGCACTTCTCGGAGCACCCGAGCACGAGGAGGTCGACTCGATCGCGCTGGGCCGCGCACCGCGCTTGGATTCCTCGATCGAGACCTCGCTGCTTCTGGCAGCGCTGGCTGACCGAGCGGGCGACAAGGTCCACCTCGTAGCTGTCGATTCGCACGTGCGCGCCCGCGTTTCCGGCGTGCGCGGCGCCAAGATCATCGAGACTCTCGCGCAGACCTTCATGGACTTGAACCCGCGCCTGGACGTCACCGACTGGTCACGGGCAGCGGACGCGGTCGAGCAGACCGTACGTCACTCGGCGTTCGTCGTCATCACCACCAAGATTCCGCCCGCCGGATTGGAAACGGAGTTCACCGACGCAGTGGCGCGACTCAGCAAACGCCACACGGTGCTCGTGGCCTCGGCGACTGACCCCGACGAGATCCGCGCCCGCAATGGACGCGAGGATGCCGAGTCCGTGTTCCTCGCTGCCTCGGCCTCGCTCGCCGAACGTTCCGACGCCGCCGGTGCAGCCGACGTGCGTCTCGCCGGTGCTCTGACTCTCCAGGCATCGGCTGGGCTGCTTCCCGCGCGTACTGCCGACCGCTACATCGAATTGAAGAAGAGCGGACGCCTGTAACCGCAGGCAGCGACGCTCAGCCCGATACGGGCTGGTAGTAGCCCGCGTCGATGCCGACATCGGCGTTCTGGCCCGCACGGTGGGCCCTGCGGCCAAGGATCAGCGTGTACGCCCAAACAGCGGCCGTCATGAGGGCTCCCAGCGTAATTTTGATGGCGTCGGGCAGGTCGGAGGGAGTCACGAAGCCTTCGAGGACACCGGATCCCGCGAGGAGGATCGCGCAGCCGACAGCCACCGTCATGGCGCTACGCGCGGCCACGCCCACGGCCTGGAAGCGCGTCGCTGGACCGGGAACGAGGAGCGACCAGAACACGCGCAGACCCGCTGCGACCGAGATGAAGACTGCGGTCAGTTCAGGCAGCCCATGCGGCAAAATAAAACGGAAAAAGTGCCAGGGGCCCGCGTACACATAAACGATTGCGCCAGCCATTCCAACGCCCGTCGCATTGCCCCACAGGATCCTCAGCGGGTACACACCGGTGATACCCGTGACGACACCCTGGAGCGCGATCCACGCGTTGTTCGCCCACACGGACAAGCCGAACTCCGCATTGGTGTCCTGGTGGTAGTACTCGACAAAGTCGCTGTGGGCATAGCGACGCAGCTGCTCCGGCGTCCCCAGCTGATTCATCGCCTCCGGTGTGGTGATCAGGTAGTGCGCCTCCAGCACGCCGATGGCGATGAAAACGAGCATGACGCCAACCGTTACCCATCGGATCTGGTAGAGAGCGTACGGTAGGGACACCTTGAAGAAGCGCGCGATCACGGTCCCACTGACACCTCCCGTTCCCGCCAGACGCCCGCGCGCTGCGGACAGGATACGCGAAAGCTCCGCAATGACGTCGGGATCAGGAGCGTTCGTGCGAACGCGCGCCAGGTCTGTTGCCGCAGAGCGGTAGAGGCGATCGAGCTCGTCGATCTCCTGCCCCGTCAGAGAACGGGTACGCGTCAACTCTTCGAGACGTTTCCACTCCGTTTTTCCGCTCACCCGCAGCACATCGATGTCCATTGGACTAGCGTGTCATACATGAGCGCGCAACGCAGTCAATCACGCGTCATTCAAGACGACTACGTTCGGACGGGTGAAGCCGTCACCCTCGACATGACCCCGGCTTCGCCGCCCCTACGTTTCGCCGCCGCAATCATGGATGGCATCACGTATCTCGGGGCAGGACTCGTCATTCTGATCTCTGCCGCGCGTACGTGGTCAGGCGATTCAGCGTCCCTCGTGCGCGTGTTCATCGTCGGGCTGATCTCTTCGATCATGTTCTTCATACCCTTTATTGTCGAGGTGGCCACGGGTGGCCGTTCGCTCGGCAAGTGGGCAATGAATCTGCGGGTCGTGCGCGACGACGGCGGCTCGATCACGGCACGACACAGCGCTGTGCGCGTCGGCGTAGGGATCCTCGAGAATTGGCTGATGTGGGGAGGAATGGCGTTCTTCGTCGAGCTCTTCAACAAGAAGGGCAAGCGCCTGGGCGACCTGGCCGCGGGAACAATGGTCTGCTCCCAGGGGGACTCCGTGTTCTACCCACCCCTCGTGATGCCCCCGGGGCTTGAAGAGTGGGCGCGCACAGCGACAATCCTGCCCCTCGACGACGGTCTGGCTGCCGAGGCACGCGCTTTCCTGGGAACGAATCGCGCCATCACACCGAAGCTGCGCGGTGAGGTCGCCTCTTCCCTCGCCGATCGGCTCATCAAGCGCGTTCAGACGCCTCTGCCACCGGGATTGCACCCGGAGATTGTGATTGCGGCTATTCTCGTGGCCCGCCGTGATCGAGAATGGGAGCGTGAGCGTGAGCGCCGAGCGCGCGGCAAGGCACGCTTCCATGAAGCGACACAGGCTCGCTTCGGGCTGTAGCTGCTAGTCCTCGTCACCCTTCTCAGAACCGTCCACAACCGTGAACTGCGCGCGCCTACGCGCGTACGGGCTCGACGGATCCAGGGGGCTCGAGGTGTCGGGGGTGCCGACGGAGCGAGCGGGGCCGAAAGGTCCCACCTGGGGTCGGCGCGCTGTGGGAGCAGGGGCAGGCTCGGCCTGTGCTTCCTGAGCGACACGACGCACGGCGTCGACGAGCGCGGCGAGGTCGTCACCGGACGGCGGGGCCGGCTCAAAATTCGTCGCCAGACGAACGACCTGCCAGCCCAGCGGTGCAGTCAGGTTCTGCGCGTGTTCCTCGCACAAATCATAAGAATTGGGGTCGGCGACGGTCGCCAGGGGGCCGACAACAACCGTCGAATCGCGGTAGTCGTAGGTCAAGGTGGCGACGGCGGCCGTTGAGCAGCCGGGCTTCGAGCAGTGGCGTTGGGCAATCACGTCCCTAAGAGTACGACACTCTGTGCCCGTATGGCCCACTCCAGAGCGCCATGCGCCTACCCTGAGGGGGTGTTTCCTACGCGCCGCCACATCTCGAGCCGCAACCGCCACGGTCGCGGCCCTCGTGGTCCCCTCTTCTTCCCGGGAACTCCGGCATGGCGGACGCGACGCGAGGACTTCGATTCTATGGTGAGCGAACTCGTCACCGAGCTCATTCGTCGCTGGCCTCAGGTTTCTACGATCGAGTTCGCGGTCGAGGACGTACCACCGTCGGATCCCGCGCCGTGGGAGTCGCACAGCGTCGTTGTCGCGCGCATTTTCCCCGCTGATCGGCGCAGGGGCCTGCGAGATCGAATCGTGGTCTACCGCCTGCCGATCACGTTGCGATGCCCACCCGAGGAGGTCGCGGTGATGACGCGCAGGGTCCTCGTGGAGAGGATCAGCCACATCCTGGCACTCCCGCCCGACGAGATCGACGACGCGATGCGCTGAGGCGTGCCCTAGTTGGTGGTGCGGATCGAACCGGTGACGGCGCTGATGCCCTCGGTGCCGACGTTCCAGGTGGTGCTCATGCGTCCCACCGCCGTATCTGCGGAGATCACCAGGGCAGCCTGAATGGGGGTATCCGCACTCATCTGGCTCGCTGTATCGGGGAGGCTCACTAGGGTCGGAACGCCGGGGGCGACGTAGATCGTACGACCTCCCACGCGCACGGCGACGGCTCCCGGGGTCGAGGCTGAGGTGCCGCTCGACTGCGCGTCCTGCGAGACGCCGGACTGGGATGCGCCCGACTGGGAGGTCGGCGAGGGCGAGGCCCAGATATCGGGCGTTGCACTCGGTCCAGGCTGGGCGGATTGAGCCGTTTCTTCCTGCCTTGCGGCAGCTGCGGCGGCATCTGCGGGCGCGTATAGCAGGAGGCTCGCGGACGTGGCGCTCACCCCGGAGTCGGTGGCGAGCGACGTCGCCCGAATGGGGGTCGAGGAGAGCACCGAGGTGGTCATCGCGCTGAGCTGGCCGGCACCCGGGATCGTGGCTTCGGTGAGGGGCGTCGCGGGGCTCGCGTTGGACCGCATGATCCACGCGCTTGCACGCTGGGCCCACGGAGCGCCCAGGGTGATCGTCGTCGTCTGCGCCACGACCTCGCGGTCAGAGGTGACGATCAGCGCGATCGGCGAGGAGTCGCTCGATGCGCCGTCAAGGGGCATTTCCAGGGTGGTTCCCTCGGCGACGGTCGCCTGGCCACCAGGCAGTGAGTGCACGCCGGTGGAGTCAGCGACGGAGACACTCACGTGCGCCTCGCCCGAGGGCGACACCAGGCGCAGAAGCGACGTGCCCTTGGGGTCGACGCCGAGGATCGTCTGCGAGGTGGCGGGCACGACCGCGGAGGCGAGCGTGGCACCCTGGGGAACCTCACCATTCATGAGGGAAGCCTGCACCCAGGCGGCGACCCCTCCCCCGTCTGCACGCACGTGTACGGCGAGGGAGTTTTCGTCGGGGAACCATCCTGCGAGAAGAACCGACACCGAGGAGGTAGCGGGGACGGTGACCTGGCGCGATGAGGCGCTGAGGGGGCCGGACGCCCCGTATCCGTCGATGCTCACGACCGAGGCCGTTGGGCCAGGATTGGACAGGATGAGCACCATGTCCGCACCGGAAATCGTCGCTCCGGTGGCGATCCACTGGGAGGTACGCGGGGCCGCGCATCCGACGGCACTCAGACCGGCGAGTTCGCCTCCGCCCTGTCCAGCGAGTGTCAGCGCCGTGGGGATGGCTCCCCCGGTGCCCGTCACGGACGCGGGCGCGGGACTCGTAGGGGCGGATGTGAGGGAGGACCAGGTGGTCCCTGCTGCAACGTTGGTCGTCTCGAAAGGATCGACGATACCCGAGGGGCACGCGAGGCGTACCTGCGAGGGGTGAGCGCTCTGCACTGTCCCCTCGACCCGGCTCGGCGTTGCGTCGACCCACGTGGATCCTCCAGCCATAACAGCCACGGCGATCCCCGCGCCCGCGAGCGTCGTCAGCGAACTCATGCGGGGCTTTGTCATCTCTTCCTCCACGCGGATAGGGCGCTGGCCATGGCGACGACCAGGCATGCGGCCGCGGCAATACGCCACGGGATAACCCACCATGCGTTGTAGGTGACGGTCAGGTGCCCCGCGGTGGGCATGTCGAATGCCTGCGACCATCCGTCGGCGGCTGCGACGGGGGTCAGCGCCACGCCGTCGACCCACGCGCGCCATCCGGAGTCGGCGCGTTCAGCGAGGATGAGGGTGCCGGAAGCCTGTACGTCCCCGTCCACACGCAACTGCGAGGAACCGACAGGGGTGGTGACACCGCTGTCGGACTCAGCGCGCACGCGTGCCGGCGTCAGTCCGTCGGGACGCAACCGCCAGACGGTACCGGAATTCGTATCGCCTACCTTTTCGAGCCCATCGGCTCGGTCGAGACCGGAGGTCAAAGCGACGGATCCGCTCGCACCCAGGGGCACGAGGATCGTGTCGATGTCGTGCGCGGCCAGAGTCTGAACGGTTGCGTCATCGGGGTAGACGACCAGGGTGTAGGCGGCCTGCGCGAGCGAGGCAGTGGCCGGGTCACTCAGGGTCCCCGTTGCTGCACCGTTGCGCGCCTGGGCGAGAGTGAGGGCGTGAATGGCCGGGGTTGACGCCGTGAGCGACGGGCCGTTTCCACGCCACAGCATCGCGTTGACGGTGTCGTTGGTCGGGTCGCCGTCGAGAACGAGGATACGTCCGGCGCGCGTGGAACGCTGCGCCTGGGATGCGACGGCGGAGACGATGGGCGATGACAGGGCGGACACCGTCTCGCGCTGGGACAGCGTGAAGGTCGGAATCTCGTCGGCGTTGGAGCGACTTGCGACGGCGGACACGCTCACGGCGGATGCCGATCCGAGGAGGGCGATGGCAACGAGGGCCCCCGAAGCACGCAACACGAACGGCCTGGACGCATCCCATGCCTGCCTCTCACTATCCGAGTCGGCAGGCAGCGCGTGCTTCGCGCGCGTCGACAGGATCACCAGCAAGCCAAAGGCGAGGGACAGTGCGGGCGACGCCCACGCGGAAGCCACCGACGCACCGGTCATACCCACGCCAACATGGGAGGCAACCCAGGCGAGTGCTGAGGCGATAACAGCGCAGCAGAAGGTGAGCATCGCGCCGCGCGAACGCGAGCGAATCAGGGCAACGATGGCCAGCAGCGCAGCGCCTCCACCGACGACGCCCAGCGCGAGGGCCTCGAGCTGGCTCGAGGGGGCGGCGGGCAGACCGATCAGCGCCATCCACGAGGGGGCGCGGGTGTAGGCGTGGATGCCTCCGCTCGTGGAGGCGAGCGCCGGCCACGCGGCGGGGCGCACCAGGATCGAGGCATAGGTGGGCAGGAGAAGCGTCAGCGCGGGCAGGGCCACGAGAAGGCTGCGCCGGGAGCGCCACGCGAGCGCGAGCGCGGCGACGGGCAGCGTCCACGGTGCGCAGCAGGACAGGGTGAGCAGCGCAAGGCTGGCGCATCCTGCGTTGATGCCGCGGGGTGCCAGGGGCGCGGGCTCAACGCCGGAGGCACCCGCCACGAGCAGGGGCTGGGGCGCGCCGACGCAGAACGCAGCGAAAACGGGCAACACGATGTGGGCGAGCGTCCCGGCGAGGACGCCGTGGGTCGCACTCAGCACCAGTGCGGGCGCGACAGCCCAGGCCAGCGAGGCAAGGAAACGCACGCGCAGCGAGGCACTCAGGCTACGGCTCGGGATCCAGGCGACCACCGCCGCGAGCGGACTGGAGGCTACAAGCAGGAATGTCGCGAGCGCTCCGGGGCTGATTCCCAGCGGCGCAAGAGGTGCGCTCAGGAGCGCCAGCACGATCGTGAGGGGGTCTGCGCCGCCCGCATATCCGTCGCCGCCAGGCACCCACGCTGACCACGCGGCATTCCACAGCTCGGTCCAGGTCGCGGGCATGGACACCCACGCTCCACCGACGAGGCCGGCAGAGGTCCCCCACCACTGGGCGGCGGCGATCAACGAGGTAACGAGAGCGAGGCCGAGGCAGGCGGATGCTGAACGGACGCGGTAGCGCCGCATCGAGGAGACGATGAGCGGATCAATGCGCTCCCCGTGCTCGTCTTCGTCGACACCGGCCGGTTCCTTGCGCAGCGAGGCGGGAGCCGTCTCGAGGGCGCGCAGGGCAGAGCGCGGAACGCTCCGAGATTGGGCGGCGCGGGCACGACCGGCGAGGAGGCGCGGTGTCGCACCAATGAGAGAGACGAGCGCTCCCATTTCGGGCAACGCCAGCGAGGCGCGCCCCGTGAGGATCCGTCCCAGCGCGCGAGCGGGGCTCCACACGAGCAGCCACAGGGCCAGGAAGGGAAGAAGGAATGCAGGAACAGCCTTGCACCAGTTGTACATCTGGGCATAGCGGCGCTTACGGAACGAGCCGTCGGTCGCGACGTCGCCGGCGGCGATGCCATCCGAAATATCACCCGTCGGCTCGCTGTGCTGCGTGTCATGGGCGGGGTCGAGGCCAGAGTAGAGCGATACGCGGGCGTGACGCACGCGGGCCTTGGGGGCGACGATCACGCGATATCCGGCCAGGTGGAGCCTACGCCCCAGGTCGAGCCCGTCACCGAAGGGCCCGAGCGCCGTGTCGAATCCTCCGACGGTCTCATAGGCCTCGGCGCTGATGAACAGGCCGGCGGTGCCGACGGCGAGAACATCACTCGTGCCGTCGTACTGCCCCTGGTCAATGTCGTCGTCGCCGACGCGCTCGAGACGACGGGCACTCGCCGTTGCGAAAATTCCCAGTTCGAGGAGGCGGCTTCCGTCCCAGCTCATCTGTTTGACGCCGACGGCACCGACGGTCCTGCCAACGGTGGCGGCTTGGATCAGCTCGTCGAGACACTCGGGCTCAGGAGCACTGTCCTCGTGCAGGATCCACCACCACTGTTCCGAGGTAAAAGCGGCTCCCTGGGCACGTGCGCGCTTGATGGCGTCACCCAGGTTGCGGGCACGGCCGACGCGCACGAGCTGCGCTCCCTCGGGAACTCGGTCGGCCGGGAAGGGGGTCACGTGACGCCCAGCGACGTCAATGATGGTCAACGAATGCGGGGCCACCGATTGATTCTCGATGGCCCGCAAGACGGACTGAGTGAGCGGCGCCTCTCCCCTCGTGACGAGGATCGCGCCGACGGAGCGCTGCGTCGGACTCAACCGGCCATACGGCGCAGGCGCCGCCTCTCGCGCTCGGACATGCCGCCCCAGATACCAAAGCGCTCGTCGTTAGCTAGCGCGTACTCGAGGCAGTCCTCGCGCACCTCGCAGGCCTGACAAACAGCCTTCGCCTCGCGGGTGGAGCCACCCTTTTCAGGGAAGAACGCCTCCGGATCCGTCTGCGCACACAGCGCGTGCTGCTGCCACGCAAGGGGGCCGTCAATGCGGGCGTACTGCGCCGCGTCGGCATCCTCGGACCACTCCAGGGGTCCGTCACCGAAGATGTTCCACATTGCGGGAGCTCCTTATAACGAATCGATCACTACGAGAATTACACGCGTGTCGTTGTCGGAAGTCAAGCCGTTTCGCGATATTGAGACCTTTTCCGTAGCACTTGACCCAACGGTAAAACAGTGCCCCATTTCAAGGACTTCACAGTTACTAAGTATTTGGTTCGCCTGAGACCTTCGATATACTTGAAACCATGAACAATAAGTCCTTAGAAACTATGAGCAGGCTCACCCACTGTATCACAGCGATTAACGAATGGTCAGGGCCAGCGCTGACGCAATACGGCCAGGAGCGGGTTGAACTGGGAGGACCCGTGGTCGGCCGGTGGCTAGCGAAGATCGCCAACTACCTGACAAACGAACTTGCGGCCGACCTGTTCGGCGCAGGAGAACCGACACCAACTCGTATCTACACGACTCTTCAGCCCTGGCAGGACACCCTCTGGCAGATCGCTGCGCGGGCGATGGGCTGGGAGGTACTCGATACACGACGCCCGCTTCCCGGAGACCTTTTCGTCACCAATATTCTCGGTTCCGAAGCATCCGACGCATTGGACGCCGGGGCGCACGTTCTCGCCCAGCCAGCTCAGTACCTCTCCTTCGCGTGGAACGGTCCCCTGGAGGGCGCGATGGACGGCCTGGCGGAGATCTCCACCCAGCCGGACGCCCTCGTTGTTGACACTCCCCCGCTGCTCCTCCAGGCCCGTGACGAGGCCCTGGCTGGCTTGAGGCCGTCGGCACCGGTTCAGGGTCGGCGCGTCGCACTGCTGTGGGAGCCGCGCACGGGCGCGGGACAGGTGCTGGATCAGTGGATGCAGGAACGCTCGGTCGTGATCATTGACCCGCACGTCATCTCACCGGATAAACTCCCCCACATTCTCGCCACGGAGGACGTGGACGGAGGCCTCGTGACCTACCGGAGGTAGAGGGTCACCACACGCCCAGGACGCGCGCAGCGGCGAGCTTGAGGCCCTCCACGCGGTCGCGGCGGATCTGTGTCCAGCGCAGGGCGAAGCGCAGCCTCGAGGCGATTCCCTGCCCCTCGAGCTCGCGCAGGATGGAGCGCAGCTGGCGCGCGCGACGCTCGTCGAAGGTGCCGACCTTCTGGGCGGTGCGGGCAGTCAGAATGAACTGTTTGCGATAGAAGCCGTTGCGCAGCTTGGCCATGCGAGCGTCGCGCGCCCCGGAACCGGAGTTCGCGCCCTGCACGTTGCCGCCGTGCTGACGGTACTCCAGGGTTGGTTCCTCCCCGATCACCCAGGTCAGGCCGATCGAACGGGCGAGCGCATAGACGTACCAGTCGTGCACGCCAATCTCGCTGTAGTCGAGGTCCTTCAGCACGCGCACGAGGGCCTCGTGGGCCTTCGGGCTGAAGACGTAGGTGGAGCCGGGCCCCGCGGCCTCGAAGAGGAAGTCCCAAGCCCGCTGAGGCTGCGACTTGCGGATCAGGCGTCGCTCCCCCACCACCCCGCCGGGTAGCGACTGGAAGGACGTAACATTCGAGGACACGACGTCGGCCCCGCGATCAGCCATGAGGGCCAGCTGGGAACTCAGCTTATCCTCGTGCCACACGTCGTCCTGGTCGGTGAATGCGACGTAGGAGCCGTCGGGGGCATGCGTCGTGAAGAGGTGCAGGAAGTTGCCCGTGACGCCGGGTGTACCGTCGCGCTGGGGCAGAACCGTGATCCGAGGGTCGGCAGCGGCACGCCCCTGAAGGTACGCGCGCGTTCCGTCACTCGACGCGTCATCGGACACGACGAGGCGGACCTCCACGCCCGACTGAGCGAGCACAGAGTCCACTTGTTCGTCGAGCCACGCCCCGCCCTCGGCCATCCCGTTGTAGGTGGCCATGAGGACGGTGACGCGGGGACGAGGCGCTGCCTCGTCCCGGGTCACGTTACCCAAGGACTCAGTGTCCTTCGGCGGCGTACTTCGCCTCGACGGCTTCCTTCAGGGGAGCCCACCACGCCTCGTTCTCGGTGTACCAGGCGATCGTGTCGGCCAGGCCGTCGCGGAAGTTCGTGAACTGGGGCTCCCAGCCGAGCTCGGTGACCAGCTTGGAGTTGTCGATCGCGTAGCGCAG
>ERZ772932.623-NODE-623-length-18808-cov-10.088146_pt1 | contig 18808 bp, 15 predicted proteins | sample MGYA00511684_ERZ772932 | MGnify/ENA primary metagenome ERZ772932 (study PRJEB29015, sample SAMEA2738078) | human oral metagenome | biome: human oral; feature: human-associated habitat; material: saliva | place: China | collected 2210 ...
CTAAGGGACCCCCTAAAGGACCTAGTGTGTAAAACATCGCTTAGAAGTTTCTAAGAGGAAGAACCGCGGTAGGTTTCTACCACCCGGCAGGACGCCTCACGGCGTCACCTGCCGGGTATTTTTATGCCCAATTGTCGGTCTGCTCTGGGGCGTACCGGCGTGCCCGAGGGCGCTCAGGTGACCGCATTGTAATGAGAACGTCATCAGAGAAGACGAAAACGCACCCTATGCCGTAGTATCGAAGGGTAGATATCGTTGTTCGGCGTTATTGTTCATTCAATCTCACCGGCAACATTCGAGAGCAACCACAGAGCCACCAAACGAGCCACAAAGTAGCCGGTCATACAGAATAGCCGGTCATAGGGACGCCGCCGCTACGACGCGGCAGCTACACAGCCGCTATGACGACCACTCAAGGACACACCATGGAAAACCAGATTCCCGCCCCCTCCTTCCCGGAGCAGAACAACGCAAACTCCCCGCAGCCGGTACCTGCAGGCGTAGCACCCGGCGCTCCCCTCGGCGCAGCACCCGCTGGCCCCGCCCTGGGCGTGGCACCCGCTAACGTGCGCGACCGCGACGACAGCTACCAGCGCATCCCGGACACCTACCGGGTTCCGGCTGAGCATCGCCGCCCCTACGGCGAGACCACCGGCGACTTCCGCGGCCCCGGCTACTTCTACTCCATCGGCGCGTTCGGTGCCTCCCTGGGTGCCCTGGTGCTGACCCTCTACGCGTGGATTCAGGTCGCGGCACTCCACGCTGAGGCAAGGACCAGCTCCGGCGATTACAGCTCCTCTGCTTATAGCTCCAATCTGAGTCTGAGCCCCAACATCATGGTGATTGCTCTACTGCTCGTGGGTCTGATCCCGGTAGGCGTGTCTATCTGGCTTGCCATCTACTCGGCGAAGGTGAACGCCGGTCACACCACCAAGTACACCTCGAAGATGACGACCTTCAACATTCTGGCGTACATCATCTCGGGTCTGAGCCTGCTGGGTCTGCTCGGCACCCTCACGATGCTGTCCTAAAACAGGCAATACGTGCTCTCAAAGCGATAACAGCGAGGCGGCGGCTTTCCACTATCGGAAAGCCGCCGCCTCGCTGTATTTTTACTGCCTCCTGCTCAGATGGAGGGGCACAGCCTAGGATCGGGGTGCGAGCGCCTCCAGCACCTGCTGCTGGACCGCCGCCGTATTACTTGCCACCAGGGACACCGGGTGCACACCGGCGACTGAAATGCCCGCGTGCTCGGGCAAATCGCCCTCCAGGGTGGAGGCGACTCCACCAGCCTCGCGGATCAGCGGCAGTAGCGCCGCCACCTCGTAGAATGACAGGGATGCGTCCACGACGGTGTCCACGGCACCCTCAGCGAGCATACACGCCGCCCAGAACGAACCGTACGCACGGGAACGACCCACGCAGCACAGAAGCTGTACAAGCTCGCCAGAGCGGTCTACAGCGCCTTCAGAGGTTGCCTTCCAGGAGGAGAGGTCGGTGTACGCGGCAGAGAGCTGATCCAGCTGAGTCAGCGAAGACACCTCAAGACGAGTAGCCTGTGCCAAGGACTTACCCGTGTACGCGCCCGAACCGCGAGCCGCCCACCAGCGGCGACCCAGCGCGGGTGCAGACACCACACCCACCACCGGCTCACCCTGATCCAGCAGAGCAATCAGAGTCGCCCACACCGGCACGCCGCGGCGAAAATTATCCAGCTCAGCAATCGGCGCAATCACCCACTGGCGCGCCGCCTGACCGTTATAGTCAGCATGCGCACCGGCAATACCGTCACGAGTACGCACACGCGACAGCTGCGCGCGCAGAAGCTCCTCAACCTCCTCAGCCACACCCGAAGCGTAATCGGCAGGCTCCTGCACCGGGGCCTGCGGCTCCGCGGGCCGCTGAGCCGCCTGCTGCCACGGCGCCAACGGTGCCGCAGCGGGTGCCGCCTCGGCGGGCTCTACCGCCTCGGAAGCGGGGGAGAAAACCGGGCGGTCACGAAAACGCATAGCGCTCACACGATCGACGCTATCGGCAAGAATATGCGCAAGACGTAAATCGTCGGTGTACTGCTGGGGACGGCTCATAGTAATGCTCTTCTTCAGTATTCGGTGATGTAGTCAGCAAAAATGTGTGTAGTGCTGTGTGTAATGCAGGGGGAGAGAACCTAGACGAGAGCGCCCAGCTCTTTCTCCGAATCGCCCTCTTCAGGAGTCAACAGCAGCAACTTACGCAAGGACTCCAGGCGGGCGGGACCGCTCTCACCGGCATGACCGGCAGCAACGTACGCCTCCAGACCGCACTCGGGAGCCTGCGCCGCGTGAGTACACGCCTTCGGGCAATCCGCCGCACCGGGTGCCAAATCCACGAACGCCTCCACGACGGTCTCCGGCGGCACGTGCGCCAGGCCGAAAGAACGAATACCCGGAGTATCAATAATCCAGGTGCCCGGCTCCATCGGCTCACCATTCGCATTCACCGGACGCAACGCCAACGCCGACGAGGAAGTGTGGCGGCCACGGCCCGTCACCGCGTTCACGTGACCGGTCGCACGCTCGGAACCGGTGAGCGCGTTCACCAGGGTCGACTTACCCACACCCGAATGGCCCAGAAGCACCGAAACCTGACCCAGCAGCTCCTGCAGAAGCTCCTGAACCGGCGCCGACTCCAAACCGGCAGCGCCCTCCTGGCTCGGCGCCAAACCATCCGAAGAAGAAGACAGCACAATCTTCAAACCGCTCGCCGCATAGTAATCCAGCAGGTTCTGCGGGTACCGCACATCGGTCTTCGTAATGCACAGAATCGGCTCAATACCGGCATCAAACGCCGCCACCACGGCACGATCAATGAAGCCGGTACGCGGCTCCGGGTTCGCCGCAGCAACCACAATCACCAGCTGCTGAGCATTCGCCACGACCACGCGCTCCGACGGGTCGGTATCGTCCGCGCTACGGCGCAGAATCGAGGTGCGCTCGCCCAGACGCACAATGCGCGCCAGGGTATCCTTCGCGCCGGAGGTGTCACCCACCAGATCCACAAAGTCACCGGTCACAATCGCGGTGCGGCGCAACTCTTTAGCGCGCGCCGCAATGAGGGTACGCTCCTTCTCGGTACCCTCATCAACGACGACCGACCAGCGGCCGCGGTCCACCGTAATGACCCTGCCACGAATCGCTTCTTTGAAGGTCGGGCGGTCCTTCGTGCGGGGTCGGGAGCCCTTCTTGTTCGGGCGCACGCGCACATCCGACTCATCCCATTCGGAGAAATCGCGCACGTTCATGCGGGAAGAACCCATTTAGAAGACCTCCTGGTCGGCGGTAACGGTGGAAGCGCCGGCCTGCCATTGCGCCAGCATGTCCTCCCACATTGCGGTAAATTCGGGCATGGTCTTAGCCACGGTGGCAACATTCTGCACCACCACATTGGGACGGCGCAGACCAATAATCGCCGCGAAGGTTGCCATACGGTGATCGTCGTAGGTGCGTGCCAGAACCGGCTGAGCCTCAGGGGTAGCGGGGATGGGCGCCTCAATCACCAGCGAATCGGCGGTGTCGTGGGCGCTGCCTCCCAGGCGGTTAATCTCAGCGGCGAGCGCGGCGAGGCGGTCCGTCTCATGACCGCGCAGATGCGCAATACCGGTCAGCTCCACCCGGCCCTTCACGAAAGCACAGGCGGCCGCCATGGTCGGCGCCAACTCGCCACCGGCAGACAGGTCAAAGGAGAAATCGCCCTCGGGAAGCTGCGCCGGACCGGTCACGGTCAATTGTCCCTCAGCGTAGTGCACCCGGGCACCCAGCGCGGGCAGAAGTTCACGCCACATATCGCCCACCTGGGTCGTACCTGCCGAAGAATCAGCCGCGGGTGCCGGCCAGTGAGGAATAGTCACCGACTCGCCGGTGACCACGGCAGCGGCAAGGAACGGACCGGCATTCGACAGGTCCGGCTCAATGGTCATCTCAAAGCCGGGGAAAGAACCGGGGTGAACCGTCCAGCGGTACTCGCCGCCCTCTGCTTTGTTGTCTTGGCTCGGGTAGTGCTCCTGCACCCGAATACCCATCTGGCGTAGCGCCTCCACGGTCATCTGAATGTGCGGGATGGACGGCACCGAAGAGCCCTCGTGCACCAGCACCATGCCCTGCGGCAGGCGAGGCGCCATCAGCAGCAGAGCCGAAACGAACTGGGACGAGGTCGAAGCATCAATACGAACCACGGGCGCCTCAGAGACACCCTCCGCGCTCGCCAGACCGGGGGAGCGCAGCACGAAGGGCAGAGCGTTCTCGCCCTGCTCACACTCCACCTGCACACCCAGCTGACGCAGACCCTCCAGAACCGGACCCATCGGACGCTGACGGGCGTGCGGGTCACCGTCAAAAGCGAACTCGCCCGGCAGCAACGCCGCCAGGGCGGGCACAAAACGCATCACGGTACCGGCAAGACCACACTCAATCGACACCGCGCGCGGCTGTGCGGAATCTGCCTGCGCAAAGTTGAGGGGAGTGACCTTTACATCCGGGCCGAACGGCGAATCGGTCGGCACTAGCTCAATACCGGCACCCAGCTGACGCAGTGCCTCAATCATCAGCGCAGAGTCGCGTGAATGCAGGGGCGCACGCAAATACGAGGGAGAATCAGCCAGAGCGGCAAGCAGCAGATAACGGTTCGTGAGCGACTTAGAACCCGGAATATGCACCAGCGCGTTCTTGCCAGCGGCTTCGCTGGAGGCGGGTGCCAGGGGAGCGGGCCAATCACCGGGGGAAAGCTGTACTGCTGCGTCGCTCATACATCCTCTTCTGGTTCAAATCATGGGGAGGGCGCAGACTCAGAGAGGCTGCGCCGGTTGATGTCTACCCCTATTCTACCGGTTGAGGGTTTGCGAGCCGCTGAGGGCTGCCGCGCTGAGACAGACAGCGCGAACCAACCAATACGCGTGAAGGCGGCGCACAGTCATTGGTGCACCGCCTTCCCTCATCGTCAGTTTTCTGTCCCCTCAGCAGGGCAACAGCTTGGGGCAGCTTAGAGCTTTGCCTCGGCGCAGAACTTCTGCACATCCTGCAGCAGGCGAGCCTTCAACTGCTCGGGTGCCTGCTGAGCGCACGAAGAACGCATCTTCTCACGCACCATCAGCTCAAAGTCCTTCACATCCGCGCACTCGGGGCAGGCATTCAGATGCGCCTGAATCGTGTGCACCTGCTCGGGGCTCAGCTCCCTATCGAGGAACTCGTAGAGGTGCTTGAGGGTCGACGAGCAGGGCTGGCCGCCGCAATCCTCCAGCGGCTCGGAAGCTGCGGGGGCTTCGGGGACGGAAGAATTCTTGTCTGTGCTTGACATCGGGGTTCCTTTCACACGGAAGGTATAAAACGTTAGGGGAGTCTAGCCTCAACCTCATGGGGGGGGCTAGCTCACGTGTAGAAGAGCGGAGCTAAGAATCCGCAGGCGCCTCGGAGCCAGAGCTTGCCGGCGGGGACTTTACGCCCTTGGCCGCCTTAGTGCCCTTGGTAGCCTTAGCCGGCTGAGCCTTAGTGCTCGCCTTAGCACCTGCCTTTGCTGCAGCTTTCGCTTCTACCTTTGCGATAGTCGAAGGGCGCAGGCCATTCTCACGCGCATAATCGAGCAGCTTCTCACGCAGAATCCGGCGGCCACGATGCAGACGAGACATCACCGTGCCCATGGGAATATCCAGAATCTCCGCAATATCCTTGTACGCGAACCCCTCCACATCGGAGTAGTACACCACCATGCGGAAATCCTCAGACAGCTCATTCAGAGCCTCACGAACCTCCGTATTCGGCAGGGCACTCAGCGCCTCCGCCTCAGCAGAACGCAGACCCACCGCATCATGCTCACCGGCCTGAGCCAGCTGCCAATCCTCCACCGTCTCACCCTGAGACTGCTGCGGCTCACGCTGACGCTTACGGTACAGATTGATGTACGTATTCGTCAGGATGCGGTACAGCCACGCCTTCAGGTTCGTACCCTCAGTGAACTGGTGGTACGAGGCAAAAGCCTTCATATAGGTTTCCTGCACCAGGTCTTCAGCATCGGCAGAGTTGCGGCTCATCCGCAGGGCAGCAGCGTAGAGCTGATCCACATACTGCATAGCGTCCGCGGTAAAGCGTTCGCGCAGCTCGCGGGTATCCGCCGCGGTGTTGGTTTCAGCCATGTTTCTCCTCTACAGGAACGCGCCAGGCGTTCACATCCATAACGTAGAATTCTTCTCTTTATTCCGCAGAACGCGCACAAACATCTGCGGGTAAAGCAAAACCCCGGGTCCGAATAATATCCGAAACGCCGGGGTTTTAAAGTGTATGCAAGATACCTTATGCGTTGGGGCGCTTACCGTGGTTTGCGCCGCCCTTACGACGGTCCTTGCGCTTACGACCGCGCTTGCTCATCAGAGCCTCCTTATAGTGTTCATGGATGCACGCCCCACCTTCGCGGTGCGTGCTCCCTATTACCTGCCCTAGCAGAGGCGGTCACCGAAACCGGTGGCCCACGCTATAAGGGCAACGCCGTCTATTTTTTCATAGAAACGGCATGATTGCATCTTGGAACCGGGATATGAGCTAAAAAACACGAACTTTCTTCGCATCAACTCACAGTCCCGCCCCGGGGGAGCGGGCTCTTAGCCGTGCTCAGGAATGTTCAGCCAGTTGTACCAGCCGCGGTGCAGAACCAGCCACGCCATCAGACCGTAACCGGACTGACCCGGGCGACCATCATTCGCAGCAAGATCGTTGCGCCACTGCTCGTGGTGAAGCAGCGGGTTGAACGTATCCACGTACACGTGGTTACGGCGGGTCACCACATCCGCATACGCCGCCGACAGGTCAGCGATACGGCGGTTACGCTCAGCGTCCAGGGTCGGCGGCGGACCAACAACCAGAACCTTAATGTTGTTCTGCGACGCCATGTCCACAATGTTCGCCAGGTTCAAACGCGAACGAGCGCTAGTCAGACCCAAATCAATGTCAAAGGTCGACGGAGCAATAATGAGGCGGTTATCAGCACCGGGAACGAAGCGGCGGCGCGCCTCCTCGAACCAGCGTGCATTCAGCTGCTCGCTACCTTCATTGGGTGCGGCAAGGTTATATGCCGCAATGGATGCAGTGGTCTGCGGGGTGCGCGCCATAACGCGACCAAACCAGCCCAGGGTACGGGGGTCGCCAACACCGGCGAGCAGGTCATCACCGACTGCCACAATTCGAATATTGCGTTGCTCCACGGAATTCTTTCTTCAGCAGGATGCGCCCGCCGTGAGAGGCGGCAAGGCACGTGAGTAATAGTCTTCATATCTAGGATAAGCGCTCTTGAGCCTCTTTTCGAACTTAATACCCTCTTCGGCAAGCATCCGAGACTAAAAAACCCGTCTGCCCGCCAGAAACATCTGACGGGAAGACGGGTTTTGAAGAGCTAAAACCTTAGCAGTTTAGCCGTGGAAGACCTTAGCCTTCGAAGACCTGCTTGAGCAGAGCCTCAGCCTCAGCGGCGTGCAGCTTACCGGTACCGGCAGCAGGGGAAGCAGCTGCGGGGCGGGACGCAAGACGCATACGGCGGTCGATCAGCGGCTGCAGGTTCAGAGCCATGAACGGCCACTGACCCTGGTTAGCAGGCTCATCCTGAGCCCACACAACGTCGGTAGCGTTCGAGTACAGAGCCAGCTGCTCCTTGATCTCGCTCTCGGGCAGCGGGTACAGCTGCTCCACCGAGACAATGGCGGTCTTGGTGTCGCCGCGGCGCTCGCGCTCTGCTTCCAGATCGTAGTAGAGACGGCCGGACACGAAGACCAGACGCTCAACCTGAGCCGGGTTGATGCCCGAACGATCGCCAATCACCGGCTGGAACGAACCCTCGGTGAAGTCCTCGACGGAGGACGAAGCAGCCTTCAGACGCAGCAGCTGCTTGGGGGTGATCACCACGAGCGGCTTGTACGGACGGTGCTGAGCGTGGCGACGCAGCAGGTGGAAGTGCGAAGCCGGGGTCGAGGGGCATGCAACAGTCATGTTGTTCTCAGCGCACAGCTGCAGGTAACGCTCAACACGAGCCGAGGAGTGGTCAGGACCCTGACCCTCGTAGCCGTGAGGAAGCAGCATAACCAGCGAGGAGCGCTGGCCCCACTTCTGCTCGGAGGAGGACACGAACTCGTCAATGATGGTCTGAGCGCCGTTCGCGAAGTCACCGAACTGAGCCTCCCACACCACGAGCGAGTCGGGGCGCTCCACCGAGTAGCCGTACTCGAAGCCGAGAACGCCGTACTCAGAGAGGAAGGAGTTGTAGATACGGAACTTGCCCTGGTTCTCAGAGAGGTGCTCCAGCGGCGACCACTCTTCATCAGTGATGTGGTCGTGCAGAACAGCGTGACGCTGAACGAAGGTGCCGCGCTGAACATCCTGACCGCTCATACGAACGTCGGTGCCCTCCATCAGCAGCGAACCGAAGGCGAGCAGTTCACCCATACCCCAGTTCACGTTGCCGGTGCGGCCCATCTCAACGCGCTGCTCCATGAGCTTCTTCAGCTTCTTGTGGACGGTGAAGCCCTCGGGCTCCTTACCGAACGCGTCAGCGATGTGCTGCAGAGTCTCGCGGGAAATTGCAGTCTTACCGGAGTGAACGACCTCGGTGTTCTGCTGGGATGCGGGCAGTTCCAGACCGGAAACGTGCGCGCCAGCAGGAGCCGGTGCCGAAGACTGAGTCTCGACGAAGATAGCGTCCAGCTTCGAGTGGTAGGAGTCCAGAACTTCGTCTGCCTCTTCCTGAGAGACATCGCCACGACCGACCAGGTCCTGTGCGTACAGGGTGCGGGTCGAGGGCAGGACGTCAATATCCTGGTACATCTTCGGCTGGGTCATCGACGGATCGTCAGCCTCGTTGTGACCGCGGCGGCGGTAGCAAATCAGGTCAATGACAACGTCGCGACCGAAGCGCTCACGGTACTCGAATGCCAGGCGTGCGGCGCGAACCACTGCGTCCGGGTCATCAGCGTTGACGTGGAAGACCGGAGCCTTAGTCATACGCGCAATGTCGGTAGCGTGGGTTGCGGTGCGGCCGTCGTTCGGCAGGGTGGTGAAGCCAATCTGGTTGTTCACCACAACGTGCACGGTGCCGCCGGTGGTGTACGCCTTCAGGTCAGCCATCTGCAGGGTCTCCATGACGATGCCCTGGCCAGCGAACGCTGCGTCACCGTGAATCAGGATCGGCAGGACCGGGTGGCCCTCAACGCCCTGCTCGTTGTAGACGTCCTGCTTAGCGCGGACGATACCCTCGAGCACGGTGTTTGCAGCCTCAAGGTGCGAGGGGTTAGCAGCCACGTACACCTGGGTCTGCTTACCGGAATCGGAGGTGAAGACACCCTCGGTACCGAGGTGGTACTTCACGTCACCGGAGCCACCCTCGTAGGGTGCTGCGGTGCCGGAGAACTCACGGAAAATCTGAGCGTAGGACTTACCAGCAATGTTGGTCAGCACGTTCAGGCGACCGCGGTGTGCCATACCAATGGCAACGCCCTTCAGGTCGTTGTTAGCGGCCTTGTCCAGAACAGCGTCCAGCAGCGGAATCAGGGACTCGCCGCCCTCCAGGGAGAAGCGCTTCTGACCCAGGTACTTGGTCTGCAGGAAGTTCTCGAATGCCTCAGCCTCAACCAGCTTGGAGAGAACACGCAGCTGCTCCTCGCGGGTGGGCTTAGCAACGCCGCGCTCCAGACGCTCCTGGAACCATGCGCGAACCTCGGGGTCCTCAGAGTACATGTACTCAACGGACAGAGAACCGGAGTATGCCTCGTGCAGACGCTCCAGGATGGTGCGCAGCGGCAGACGCTCGGAACCGCCGAAGCCACCGGTCGGGTAGACGCGGTCCAGATCCCACAGAGTCAGGCCGTAGTTCTCCAGCTTCAGGTCCGGGTGCGAACGCATCTTGTAACCAACGGGGTTGGTTGCTGCGGTCAGGTGGCCGTGCACGCGGTAAGCGTGAATCAGCTGCTGGATACGTGCAACCTTGGAAATCTCGTGAGCGTCATCGACGTGGTTGTCGCGTGCCCAACGAACCGGCTCGAAAGGAACCTTCAGGTCGCGGAAGATTGCGTCGTAGAAGTCGTCGCCGCCGAGCAGGTAGTGCTCAACCAGCTTCAGGAACTCACCGGAACCTGCACCCTGAATGACGCGGTGGTCGTAGGTGCTGGTCAGGGTGATGATCTTGGACAGACCCTGCTGGGTGATGAGCTTCTCGGACAGGCCGCGGAACTCAGCCGGGTACTCCAGAGCACCCACACCGATGATGGCTGCCTGGCCCTTGGAGAGGCGGGGCACCGAGTGGACGGTACCGATACCACCGGGGTTGGTCAGCGAAACAGTGGTGCCGCGGAAGTCCTCAATGGTCAGCGCGCCGTTACGGCCACGCTTAACGATGTCGTTGTATGCCTCCCAGAACTCGCGGAAGCTCAGCTTCTCAGCGCCCTTGAGGTTCGGAACGACCAGGTTACGGGAACCGTCGGGGCGGGGCAGGTCAATAGCCAGACCAAAGTTCACGTGCGCGTTGTGGATTGCAACGGGCTTGCCCTTCTCATCCACACCGTAGGTGACGTTCATCGAAGGCATAGCAGCCACTGCGCGAATTACTGCGTAACCAATGATGTGGGTGAAGGAGACCTTACCGCCGCGAGTGCTTGCCAGGTACTTGTTGATGGCCGCACGGTTCTCAATGAGCAGCTTTGCGGGGACCGCACGAACGGTGGTTGCGGTGGGGACAGTCAGCGACTCTTCCATGGTCGTGACGACTGCCTTAGCAGGGCCGCGGAGGGGGACAATCTTGTCTTCAGCAGGTTCCACAGGTTCAGCCTTCTTGGTAGCAGCGGGAGGGGTGGGGGCAGCAGGCGCAGCCGCAGGCTTCGGTGCCGCGGGAGCGGGAGTTGCAGCGGGAGCCGCGGGGGCAGCGGCAGGTGCGGCGGGTGCCGCAGCCGGAGCTGCACTAGCGGTACCGGCGCCTCCCAGCGCCTTGTCGATGGTCTCAAAAATGGGCCACCATGAAGGGTCCACGAGGTTCTTGTCCTTCTGGTAACGCTCGTACTGTTCTTCAACGAACCATTCGTTACCGGCAAATTCCTCAGGCACCAGATGTTCTGGCAGATTTGGCACGTTAAACGCCTCTTCCAATTAGTGTGAATTTATCCGTCGCGTCCGGGACTCACCCGGCATAGACGACCCGCGTCTTCGAGGGGCGAATCATCACGCTGAGCATGTGCGCATCGCCTTGGATGGCTGTTGTGTGCGGGGTGTGCACCGTACCAACCTGCCTAGCGTGCCGTGAACGTCGGGGTTCATCCGCTTACCTGGCGGCACACTCATGCTCCTATGTATAAGTGTAAAGAGAAGCACGGTGAACTTTCCAGCTCATCGCGCCATATCCGCAATGCAATTTTTCACTCTTGCTGATTCGCAATGAGCAGCGTGTGCACCCAGCGCGGTCTTACACGTGTGAGTAGGCACTCTAAGGCACCTGGAAGAGGCGAAACCTTCGCTAAAATATGGGGTATGGATGACCCTTTGAGTAAGACTCTGACCATTAGCCAACACAAGATGCCGCCCGTGCACAGCGCGCGCTACGGCACCGCCGCACCCGAAAGGACCGCCTCCTCGGGTGCTCAGCATCTGGACAGGCTGCCTGTTGAATCTCTACACCAGAACCAGCACAGCGCAAACCACCCCGCGGAGGCGGTGACCGCGTGGATCTGATACTTCTGTTCATCGGCCTACTCCTCATCCTGGGTACCGGATTCTTCGTCGCCGTAGAGTTCTCCCTCGTGGCGCTCGAAACCGCGACCGTGCAGCAGGCAAAAGACTCCGGCGATAAAGCCGCCGACGCCGTCCTGCGCTGCCTCAAAACCCTCTCCACTCAGCTGTCCAGCTGCCAGATTGGCATCACCATCACCACGCTGCTGACCGGTTACACCCTCGACGCCGCCATCAAAGCGCTCACCGCCGGTGTAATCAACAGCATGGGGCTGCCCAGCAGCGTGACCGATATGCTCACCCTGCTGCTGGCAATGCTCATCGCAACCCTGCTGTCCATGGTTGTTGGTGAACTACTGCCCAAGGGACTCGCCATCGCCGAACCCTATGACGTGGCACGCCGAGTTGCCCCCGCACAGCTGGCATTCACCCGCGTCATGTCCCCGCTCGTGCGCCTCATGAACGGCTCCGCCAACTGGATCCTCGGACGCTTCGGCATGGAAGCCAAAGAAGAACTCTCCGCCGCACGCACCCCCGAAGAGCTCTCCTCCATGGTGCGCCGCTCCGCAGAAGAAGGCACCCTCGACTCCGACGCGGCACGCTTCGTGGACCGCACCCTGCGCTTCTCCGAGCTGACCGCCTCCGAAGTGATGACCCCGCGCGGCCAGGTCGCCATGCTCGAAGACACCGCACCCGTTGCCGAAGTCATCAAACTGGCACGCTCCACCGGCCACTCCCGATTCCCCCTCTACAAGGGCGACCACGACAACATCGTGGGCGTCGTGCACGTGAAGAAGGCAGTCGGCGTGCCCCCGGAGGTTCGCGAAACCCTCGAAGCTGGTGCCCTCGCAGAAGACGTGCTGCAGGTCCCCGAAACCCTGCACCTGGACGCGCTACTCACCCAGCTACGCCAAGGCGCCCTGCAGCTCGCCGTGGTTCTCGACGAATACGGCGGAACCGCCGGCATCGCAACCCTCGAAGACCTCGTCGAAGAAATCGTCGGCGAAGTCTCCGACGAACACGACCGCGGCCGCACCGAACGCCCCCTACGCTACGGCAACGGCGACTGGGTGTTCTCCGGTCTGCGCCGCCCCGACGAAATCAACACCCTCATCCCCGGGCTCGAGGTTGAGGAAAGCCCCGAATACGAAACCGTCGGCGGCTTCATGATGGAACGGCTCGGCCGCATCCCCGAAGTAGGCGACAGCGTCCCCGTGCCCGGCGGCACCCTGCGCGTGGACACCCTCGAAGGCCGCCGCGTGGACCGCATCCGATTCACCCCCGCACCTAGCGCACAGGAACAGACCGAGAAGGGAGGCAACGCATGAACGACTGGGTAGCCATCGCACTGCTCGTCATCCTGCTCGCCGGAAACGCCTTCTTCGTCGCCGGTGAATTCGCCATCATGTCCACCCGACGAGCACAAATCGAACCGCTCGCCGAAGAAGGCAATAAGCGAGCGCAGACCGTCATCTACGCGCTAGAGAACGTCTCGCTCATGCTCGCCACCTGCCAGCTGGGCATCACCATCTGCTCTCTGCTGATTCTGAACGTCTCAGAACCGGCGCTGCACCACATGCTGGAGGTGCCCCTGCACCTGGTCGGCCTGCCCCACGCCATTGTGGACGTCATTGCCTTCGGCGTCACCCTAATCCTGGTCACCTACCTGCACGTGATCTTCGGCGAGATGGTTCCCAAGAACGCCGCCGTGACCCTCGCCGCCCGCGGTGTGGCTCTCTGGATTGTGCCGACCCTGGTGACCTTCTCCAAGATCTTCGCCCCCGTGGTCGCCCTGCTGAACAACCTCTCCAATAAGCTGCTGGCGCTCATGAAGGTCGAAGCGAAGGACGAAGTCGCCTCCACCTTCACCCTGGGCGAGTTGCAGACCATCGTGGCAACCTCAACCGCGGAAGGCACCGTGGAAGACGACGCCGGCGTGATTGAAAGCGCCCTCGAATTCACCGAGAAGGACGTCTACGAAATCATGGTGCCCGGCGATAAGCTCGTCACCCTGCCCTTCGGCAGCACCCCCGCCGAACTGGAACGCGCCGTGGCACGCAGCGGCTACTCCCGCTTCGTCATTACCGACAGCGACGGAACCTACATGGGTTACCTGCACGTGAAGGACGCCCTCGCCATCGCCCCAGAGCGGTTCGAGGAGCCCTTCCCCTGGTACAAGCTGCGTTCCCTCGACACGCTCACCCCGACCACCGATATTGACGATGCGCTCGCCTCCATGCAGCGTAGCCGAACCCATATCGCGCAGGTTATGGATGAGCACGGCACCACCCTCGGTGTGGTCTTCCTCGAAGACGTGCTGGAGGAGCTCGTCGGCGAAATCAACGACACCACCCAGGATGCGGTGCGTGAGCGTGTACGCCGACAGCAGTCGCGTGAAGCCCAGTAGCCGATTGAAGCCCAGTAACCGTATCGTGAGATACCCCGAATAAAACACCAGGGTAAAACACCCGAGTACAACGGGGGAATCTTGAACACAGCCCGCCCCGCACTCTCGTGAAAGAGAGCGCGGGGCGGGCTGTTTTACTATCAAAAACGGTTGATGGGCGCACGTAAGGGACAGGCTCAGGCGGTAGTTTCAGGTGGCGGCATGAAGCGGCGGCAGGGGAACGGAATAGGCATAGCTAAACATCCCTGCACCATAAGCTATCGAAAGAGAAAAGGGTAGCCTAACATCACCCAAATGAGACCAATAAAGAGTTGTTTATACGGGTGTTCGCATGATGTAGTTAAGAAACCTACAGACTAGAACGAACCGAAAGAGAGCCCTCATGTCGCACCCGAAGATTACCCGCAAGCACTTCCTCACCGCAATGGGCTCACTCGCCGCATCCTCCCTGCTGCTGGCAGGCTGTGCAACCGAGAACAGCTCCGGTTCGTCCTCCTCGGCTGGCTCCAACAACGGCAAGGTGAAGGTCGTCGCCTCCACCGACGTCTACGCAGACATCGCCAAGCAGGTCGGCGGCGACTACATTGAGGTCACCGCGCTCATCGCCTCCACCAGCACCGACCCCCACTCCTACGAAGCCACCAGCGCCGACCGCCTCAAGGCGAAGGACGCATCCCTGATCGTCATCAACGGCGCAGGCTACGACCTGTTCCTCGAAGACCTCGCCGGCAAGGACAACACCTCCCAGAAGATTGTGAACGCGGTCAAGGTCAGCGGCAAGCTCACCGACGCCGAATACACCCACCTGGTCGAGGACCACCGCGGCGGCGAACACCACGAAGACGGCGGCGACCACGCCCACGCACACGAGTTCAACGAGCACCTCTGGTACGACTTCGAAACGGTGAAGAAGGTTGCCCAGAAGATCGCTGAAGAGCTTGCAGGCCTCGACTCCGCACACGCTGAGGCGTTCCGCACCAACGCATCCACCTTCTCCAAGGAACTGGACGCACTGGAGGCAGCAGCTAAGGCAATCCCCGGTGAGGGCAAGAAGTACCTGTCCACCGAGCCCGTGCCGGACTACCTGATTTCCTCCACCGGCGCAGAGAACGCAACCCCCAGCGAATTCGCTGAGGCAGCCGAAGCCGGCAACGACGTTCCCGCACTTGTCCTGAAGGAAACCAAGGACATGGTTACCGAGAAGAAGGTCCAGCTGCTCGCCTACAACGAGCAGACCTCCACCTCCCAGACCAACGAGGTGCTGCAGGCCGCTAAGGACGCATCGGTGAACTACGTATCCTTCACCGAAACCCTGCCGGAGAACACCAACTACCTGGCATGGATGAAGACCAACGTCAGCAACCTCGAAAAGGCGCTCTCCTAAGTGACTGACAACAATAACGGTGCCGCCCCCGCGATTTCCATTCGCGGGGGTAGCCTCGCTTTCGGGGCCCGCACCCTCTGGAAAGATCTAACCCTCGACATCGGCGCAGGCGAATACTTCGCCGTGCTCGGACCCAACGGCTCCGGCAAGTCCACCTTCCTCAAAGTCGTTCTCGGCCTGACCGGACTCAACGCCGGCGAAATCTCTGTGCTCGGCAAGCCCGCACGCCTGGGCAACGCCGGCGTCGGCTACGTACCGCAGCAGAAGTCCATCCCCACCTCCACCCCGATGCGCGCCCGCGACCTGGTGGGACTTGGCGTGGACGGGCACCGCTGGGGCATTCGCCTGCACGGCCGCAAATACCGCGCCAAGGTTGACGAACTCCTCGAAGCCGTCGGCGCGACCGAATACGCGAACGTGCCGGTGGGTCTGCTCTCCGGCGGTGAGCAGCAGCGTCTGCGTATCGCCCAGGCGCTCGCGAACGACCCGAAGATTCTGCTGGCTGACGAGGCGCTACTCTCCCTGGACCTCAACCACCAGTACGCGGTGGCTGAGCTGATTCACCGGTTCAACCGTGAACGCGGTGTGGCGGTGGTGTTCGTGACCCACGAAATCAACCCCATCATTGAGCATGTGGATCGCGTTCTCTACCTGGCGAACGGTCGTTTCACGGTCGGCTCGGTGGAAGAGGTCATGACCAGCGAGACTCTCACCTCCCTGTACGGAACCCCGGTGAGCGTGCTCAAGTCTAATGGCCGTTACGTGGTGGTGGGTGAGACTCACGCCAGCGACCACTGCCATATTGAGGGCACCGACCAGAACATTCACGGCTCTCACCTGAAGTCTGGTCTTTCTGAACCGCAGCGCACCCTACACCTTCCGGGAGGAACCACTCGATGACCATTCTTGCTTCCCTCCCCGCCCTGGCTCCGGTTGCCGCCGCGCAGAATGATTTACTCTCCCGCATTTTCGTCTTTGAGCGCTACGGCGAGCTGCTACAGATGCTGCAGAACTCCATTTTTGCTGGCGCTGTTCTGGGCCTTATCGGTGGTTTCGTCGGTATTTTCGTGATGATGCGCGACCATGCCTTTGCGGTGCACGGCGTCTCTGAAATGTCTTTCGCGGGTGCCGCCCTTGCCCTGTTGCTCGGCTATGACGTGGTGACCGGCTCCATGGTCGGTTCGATTGCCTCGGCTCTGCTGATTGCCTTTCTGGGCTCTAAGGCGAGCAACTCGAACTCGGTCATTGGTGCGCTCATGCCGTTCGGCCTGGGCTTGGGTATTCTCTTCCTCTCCCTGTACCAGGGCCGTAGCGCGAATAAGTTCGGTCTGCTGACCGGTCAGATCGTGTCCGTGGATGCCGACCAGCTGCACACCATGATTATTGGTGCGGTGGTTATTATCAGCCTGCTGGTGATGGTGTGGCGTCCGCTGAGCTTCGCCTCCCTGGACCCGGAGGTCGCGCGCGCTAAGGGCGTGCCGATGCGCTTCCTATCCCTGGTGTTCATGGTGATTCTGGGTATTGCTGTGGCGCTGTCGGTGCAGGTGGTCGGTTCGCTGCTGGTGCTGGCGCTGCTGATTACTCCGGCGGCTGCGGCGATGCAGGTGACGGCTTCTCCGGTACGCACCCTGATCCTGTCGGTGCTGTTCGCGGAGGCGTCCATTGTGGGCGGTATTCTGCTGGCTCTTGCCGGTTCGCTGCCGATTAGCCCCTACGTGACCAGTATTTCCTTCCTGATTTATGTGGTGTGCCGTGTGATTGGTGGCGTGAAGCGTCGCCATAGCGCGTCGGGCCGCCAGCTGACTGAGAAGGCGTAGAAACTATAAAGCACAGGACCTATAGAAAGAGCCCCACCTCGGGAATGAGGTGGGGCTCTTTTGTTGTCGTGCATAGGTGCCGCTGTGAAGGGGGATGTTCCGGTGCGGCGTGGGCTTAGTCCGTGTGGGGTTGTGTAGCCCTGTCCAGATGCCCTGTGTGTCGTGCTGTTGCGGCGTTAAAGATCTTTGAAAGCACCAATCTTTGAAAGTGCAGGTCTTTGAAAACGCCGTTTCCTTCGTTGAGAAGGGTTTCCCTCGATGGGGGCTCCTCAGAATGAGGGGCTTGGGGGTTGCGGCTTAGCCTGCAATATTAGCGTGCAACGTTAGCGTGCAGTGCCGCCCTGCGATTCTTCCTCGCGACGCGCCAAAGTGCAGTCCGGGCAGTAACCGGTCACTTCAACCACGTGCTCCAGCTCCGAGAAGCCGTGCTGCTTGCCCATCGCCAGTGCCCAATCCTCAAGGGCGGGTGCTTCCAGCTCAATGGCGGTGCCGCATCGGCGGCAGAGCAGGTGGTGGTGGTGATCTTTCACCCGGCAGTGGCGGTACAGAGTCTCACCCTCAATACCCTTGACCGAGTCCAGCTCACCGGCGTTAGCCAGCGACTGCAGCACGCGGTAGGTGGTTGCGAGAGAGACCTGTTCCTTGCGGTTCGCGAGGATCAGGTGCAGATCCTGTGCTGAGATGAAATCGCCGAGCTCTTCCATGGTCGCCTTGATGATGCGACGCTGGCGGGTATTTCGGGCTTCGGCGGGCTTCGTAATTCTCCGTACGGGAATATGAGTGTCCATTGCTGAACCTTTCGGGGTGGAGATCCGCCCCATTGTGTGGTCGATCTTGTCTTACGACTTTACACTAGAGGCGTTCAAAAAGTGGCTGATTTGCGGCTTATCTCAAAAGTTGAAGCCGCCTCGGGGCGGGTGCGGAGGTTCGCGGTAGACTAAAACTATGAAGATGACGAAGTACACCCACTCATGTATCCGCCTTGAGAATGAGGGGCGCACCCTCGTTCTTGACCCCGGCAACTTTGCCGCTGAAGGCGAGCATGCCACCGCGCTGGAAGGCGCCGATTACCTGTTCGTGACCCACGCGCATCCGGATCATTTTGATGGCCCGTCGGTGCTGCCGCTGATTGCTCAGCGCGCCGAGTCGCAGACCCCGTTGAAGATTTGGGCTCCCGAGGCTGTTGCCCAGGTCATTAAGGAGGCTGTGCCCGCCGCCGAGGTCACCGTTGTTTCCTCTGATTCTGAGTTCAGTATCCCCGGTTTTGAGGTGAAGACCTACGGCGGTCAGCACGCCCTGATTCACCCGCTGATCCAGACCATCGCCAATGTTGGTTACCTGATTAACGGTGTAGTGTACCATCCGGGCGATTCGCTGGTGGTTCCTCACCGCGTGCGTGCGAATACCGTTCTGGTGCCGATTCACGCCCCCTGGTCGAAGGTTCAGGAAGTCATTGATTTTGTGATTGCGACCGGCGCTCAGC
>ERZ772932.625-NODE-625-length-18755-cov-6.898663_pt1 | contig 18755 bp, 15 predicted proteins | sample MGYA00511684_ERZ772932 | MGnify/ENA primary metagenome ERZ772932 (study PRJEB29015, sample SAMEA2738078) | human oral metagenome | biome: human oral; feature: human-associated habitat; material: saliva | place: China | collected 2210 ...
AGGTGTACGAGTAGAGAATCAACAATGTGGGCGCCGCGCTTGCGGCTACGCGGGTAGCATCAACGGCGGCGTATCAACAGGCGGTATATCAACAGACAGCGTGCAGAGAACCCGGCGGTACACGAGGCACCAGCCGGGTTCTCATATGTCTAACTTTCGTAGGGCCCCATAAATCGTGAGCCATTGAAATGAATCATATGAGTCGGGTCGCTCTCCAGCCAGACTTCTGTCTCCCAGGCAATATCCATTAGATGAGAGCGGAGCACTTGTCGGTTCGGGAAACAGGAAACATACACGATTCCGGCTTTCGAACCTTTAAAAAGTGATTCCAAATCTTTCTTACGGAGAGCATTTACTGGGCCGTGACTTGTTACTGCTTCCATCAAGAAGAGCCAATTTTTATCCTCCTGATATACAACCAAGTCGGGCATCTTTCCGTGCATATCAAGATTAATTCCAAGAGATGAAAATATATCTTTATCATAATGAACTGTTTTATTATCTGCATCACCAATATACAGAACTCGACCCCCAGGTATAAAACGAGGGCAAAACTCCTCAACCATGGCCTTAATTAGTTTATTTTGGCCACCAGGATTAATATATTCGATTTCATTCGAAGGCATACGAACAGGAATCTTAGCCATTCTACGCTCTTCGCGCTGCAACTCCACTAGACTCTGAAAATCAGCTAAATATTCTTCAAGGGCAATAGTAAATTCACTAGAATTAGCATCGTTTCCCGAGTACATACGAATCACATTTAGTGCATTGGGGCTAACCCTATATACATTTTTTGACGAATTAGTCGGACGATCCGGATCATCATCATTGTGTTCGCAAAAAGTTGCTGCCACAAACTGATGAAGAACCTCTCTGCGTATAGTCTCCCTGGAGTTTTCTGCAATTGGGAAATTGAGATTATTTCTCATCCAATCCATCAGACCATGCACTCCGATTCGACTATTTGTTGCTTTGTCCCAGGTATCTCCTTCACGGAGGTTCAAGAGCGACAGAAGAGTCCTTGCTGCCATATCATTAGTTCGTTTTTCATCAAAATCAAAGAGTTTCAAAAGTCTTTTAGCTTCTTCATGTATGCTCATACGGCTTTCTCCTTCCTAATCTGTAGAGATTCGATCTTGTCTGAAAGAATCTCAGAAATGTCCTGAGTCGGTTGTTTTGAATGGGCAAGTTTTCGCAAAGAACTTATTGAGGGAAAGGGGAGTTGACGCAAATCTCCAGCATTTACCTGGGTATGTCCACTGAAAATGCGAAAATAATCGTCTACTTGGGCTGAATTTAGCCATCGCTCAATTCCTATAGCGACGTCCTTTTCAAGACCTGAGCCATTATTGTGAATATAGTTCACCTTATTATCTATTGCGAACAAGTTATTTGAATGGTACAAGGCTGCGCTTATGCGACGCTTCTCTTCTTTTGCAGAGAAACGCTTCACAAGGACATACCAGCCTGACGGAATGACATTTTTTGCCGTATTTGGATGGAACCCATCGACCCACTGTTCTTTCTTGCAAGATTCAAGAGGATGGATTACTTGTCCATTAAATATATGGGAAGCATGAATGAGAGGTAGAGAACCAACAAGTTGATTCTCAAGAAGAATCTCACGAGAGCGGAAACCCACCACTTTACCCGTCGAAACATTCAGATTCAAAGAGGATAACGTTTCCTTGGCATGGGACATTCGCTCAATAATCTCCCCGTCATAATCTGTATTGGGGACAAAGATAAAATCACCAGTTACAACTTGAGTGTACGGAACCGAACGCGTAGAGACTGTTCCCTTATGGTCATGCGATACGCTTAGCTGCACATGAGATTTTGCTACTCCCTTATACATACCAGTGATAACTGTTTCTTGGAGTACTCCAGACTCTCCAAAAACAGAAGAACGGGACTCAAAACTATGGATAGAGTCAATACTAGATTTTTTGAGTAAATCTTGGCGAAAAGCAGTGTAGTAGGTTCCATTCATCCATGAACGCGGAGTAATGGACACCTGATAGCCACCATCCTTCAAAAGGCGCTCACCTAGGGACATGAAGGCAGCATACATATTGGGTACATTGCACCCATGCGAGCGTAGAATTTGGGCTACTTCTGACTTACTTGCAAGCTTAAAATACGGTGGATTCTGAATAACATAATCAAACAGGCTCTGACCTTGCAAAGCCCATTCAATAAAATCTTGATTAACGTATTCAAGATGTACCCCGGGACGAGAACAATCTTTCAAAGTATTCTTCAACGCAGGAATGAGCTCAGAATCTTTTTCTACAGCAACAATCTCAAGATTGGTTTCTGGAGATTCGCGTGTAAACCGGTCCACAACTGCTGCTGTCAATATGCCAGATCCTGCGCCAGGGTCTAGGATACGAACTTTATTAGAAGTTGGAAGAGGCAACATCTGCGCCATCATCTGTGCGACTGCGAGCGGGGTAAAAAACTGACCTTGGTCGCTTTGGCTCTTCTCATCGAGAGCGCTCATAGCCTGCTGTCGTCGTATCTCAGCGCGTTCCACAAATTCCATACTTCAAGGGTAACTGTACCCCTGATGTGTGCCAAGTTAGTTCGTCATCTCAGGAATGTCCTACTCAAATTGCTGTGTTTTCTAAGCTGGACAGCAGAGAACCCGGCGGTACACGAGGCACCAGCCGGGTTCTCCACTCAAACAGGTCAGCACACAGCCGGAAAAGCTACAGCAGCGAAAGGCTACTTCTTCTTTTCCTTCTCCTCGCTCGAAGACAGTGCCGCAATGAAGGCTTCCTGAGGAACCTCCACACGACCGACCATCTTCATGCGCTTCTTGCCTTCCTTCTGCTTCTCCAGCAGCTTACGCTTACGCGAAATATCGCCACCGTAACACTTCGACAGAACGTCCTTACGCATCGCACGGATATTCTCGCGGGCAATAATACGCGAACCGATAGCCGCCTGAATCGGCACCTCAAACTGCTGACGAGGAATCAGCTCACGCAGCTTAGAAGTCATCATCAGGCCGTACGAGTACGCCTTATCGCGGTGAGTAATGGCGCTGAACGCATCCACCTTCTCACCCTGCAGCAGGATGTCGACCTTCACCAGGTCGGCCTCTTCCTCACCGTCGAACTTCCAGTCCAGCGACGCGTAACCGCGGGTACGGGACTTCAACTGATCGAAGAAGTCGAACACGATCTCTGCCAGGGGCAGGCGGTAACGCATCTCCACACGATCCTCGGACAGGTAATCCATGCCGCCGATCTGGCCGCGGCGAGCCTGGCACAGCTCCATAATCGCGCCAATGTACTCACTCGGGGCAATAATCGTACACGCCACCATGGGCTCGCGAATCGTCGCGACCTTACCCTCGGGGAATTCGCTCGGGTTGGTCACGCGCTTAGCGTTACCCGCCTCATCCACCACGTCGTAAATAACGTTCGGCGCGGTCGAAATCAGATCCAGGTTGAACTCGCGTTCCAGGCGCTCACGCACAATCTCCAGGTGCAGCAGACCCAGGAAGCCACAGCGGAAACCGAAGCCCAGAGCGGCAGAAGTTTCCGGCTCGTAAATCAGCGCGGCGTCGTTGAGCTTCAGCTTATCCAGTGCGTCACGCAGCGCCGGGTAGTCCGAACCATCAATCGGGAACAGGCCCGAGAACACCATCGGCTTGGGGTCCTCGTAACCGCCCAGGGACTCCTGCGCAGGCTTCGCGGCGGAAGTAACGGTATCACCCACACGGGACTGACGGACGTCCTTCACACCGGTAATGAGGTAACCCACCTCGCCCACACCCAGGCCCTTCGACGGGACAGGCTCAGGGGAAATCACGCCAATTTCGAGCAGGTCATGCTCAGCGCCGGTGGACATCATCTTAATCTTCTGACGCGGCTGCAGGCTACCGTCCACAACACGCACATAGGTGACCACACCGCGGTACGAGTCGTACACCGAGTCAAAAATCATGGCACGCGCCGGGGCGGATGCGTCACCCTGCGGGGCGGGAATCGCCTCCACAATACGGTCCAGCAGAGCCTCAACACCCTCACCGGTCTTACCCGATACGCGCAGAACCTCGTCCGGCTCGCAACCAATCAGGTTCGCCAGCTCCTCAGCGTACTTATCGGGCTGAGCCGCGGGAAGGTCAATCTTGTTCAGCACCGGGATGATGGTCAGGTCGTTCTCCATCGCCAGGTACAGGTTCGCCAGGGTCTGAGCCTCAATACCCTGGGCGGCGTCCACGAGCAGAAGCGCACCCTCACACGCGGCCAGGGAGCGGGACACCTCATAGGTGAAGTCCACGTGGCCGGGGGTGTCAATCATGTTCAGCGCGTAGGAGGTGCCGTCAACATCCCAGGGCATGCGCACAGCCTGAGACTTAATGGTGATACCGCGTTCACGCTCAATGTCCATGCGGTCCAGGTACTGCGCCTTCATATCGCGCGGGGCAACCACGCCGGTGGCCTGCAGCATACGGTCTGCGAGGGTGGACTTACCGTGGTCAATATGGGCGATAATGCAGAAGTTGCGAATAATCGCGGGGTCGGTCGCCGCCGGAACGGGCGGGTTCTTCGACATGGGTGCCAATCACATCATCCTTTCGAGATGCTGGCTGCGGGTATGGGCATAGTTACCTATCATTTTCCCATACCCGCGCCATATGTGCGAACGGACCTAACGTTCCGAAGAATCCTCCGCGGATCCTGCACCATCATCGCCAGGATTTACACCCTCGGAGGAGCCGCTGAGGGAATCCAGGTAGCCCTCAATATCCTCGGCAATCACCTCACCGGAGACAGTGCGCAGAGTCGAATCCATCTTCTGCTCAATCTCACGCACCAGCTCAACCTTCTCGTAGTCCTTCGCCATTTCTTCGGCGAGCTCCGCCTCCCACTCATCAGCGTGGGCGCGCAGGCGGTCGTACTCCTCCGACTCGACCTTAATGCCGAGGATGACTTCCAGCGCCTCGATCAGGCTCACGACCGCACGCGGGTTCTGCTGGTCAAAGCTCAGGTACCCCGGGATGCTCATACGTAGCATGACCGAGGAGGACAGGCCGTGCTCAGCGGCGAGCGCAGACATTGCCATCGTCACCGAGGTGGGGCCGGTGTAGTCCTCGTGCAGAATACCGGGGATAGCCGCCAGCTTCTCGTCGTGAGTGGTCAGCGTATACGGGTACGGGCGTGTGTGCGCCACCTGATCCTCAAAGGTTTCAACGAAGATTGCGTGGTCCACGTGGAGCTTCTTCACGTACTTGAAGAAGCGGGTCATGAACCGCTGCAGGCACAGGCTCGGGGCGGGGCCGGTCACCACGAGCAGGCGCAGGCGGCGCTCCGGGATGGTGACCATGTTGTAGAACATCTTGGGCCACACCAGAACCGTGGATTCGGAGTCGTCATTGTTCAGCAGCTGCGGGGCGACGGAAGCATAGTCGTAGAAGTCGTCCATGTCGAAGCCGGGGCTCTCATCGCACGGGTCGAACGCGCGGTGAATCACGTCGAGGGCGTCCTCACCGTTGCCCGGGGGTTCCTTCGCGGAGTTGAAACCGACCAGCATGACGGTCGTGTAGTTGTCCTCCTCGGAGGATTCGCTCAGGCGCAGCTTGCCGAGCAGGCCCTTCTTCGCGGGCTGTTCTGTGGAGGCGGGCTTGGCGAAAGCGTCAAAGAGTCGGGCGGGAGGGAAGTTCGGCTGGCTCATCGTTGTCCTTAGCTCGTGGTCGGTGGTTGTGTGGTGTTGTAAAAATACGTTCTATATTCGGTTATGCCGCCCAAAACCCCGGACGGAAAGGGAAACTATGTTAGAAAGGCAGAAGCGCCAAATCGTATGGAGTGCCAGCATAAACATCCGGCAACTCACCATTAGCTACCTTCTCACGATACAAGCTGGTTACTTCGCTATAGTTGAATGGGAATTCCTTAGCTTCGTTCCTACGCTTGATCTCTGCCAAACCCCACTCATATTCGGCACCGGGGCGCGCCACCGGAGCATTAAAAAAACGCCCATTCAACTCAGCACGCATCCACCCCTCCGGAGTATTTGCATCAGATATGGGCTTCGTAAAATCGAACGGGGCACGCCAATACTCAGGGTCTTCACGATAATCGTAAGCTTCTTCTGTGGTCTCGCTACTCATGGGGAACCTCCTGATAATATGCAAAAATGTGTGTCTACCTTGGTGTTATGTGCAACGCCGCTTAGGGCGCTCATGATAGGCGGGCGGTGTGCGGTACCGCCGATAGTTCCCACTATACGGGCTCTTCCGTAACCCGCAAGCGGTTTCGTCACCGGGCGGGCGGTGCCGCTGCGTACAGTGGAAAACTCAAAAGTGGGTACACAAAAGCCCCGTGCACGCACACCGTGCACAGGGCTTCTAATTATATAAATCTAACGCTCTAGGAGGTCTAGATGAGCCTCATAGTCGAACTCTTCAGTAGCGTATGTTTTTTTGTGGCATAGCAAAAGGGGGCGCCCCCCTGTGTGGGTTGGCTAGTTGTCGTTGCTGGGGGTGAGTTCGGGCGGGAAGGGAATAGGGCCTTCTACGGGCTTGATGCCGCGACGGGCGTACTCGGCAGCGATTTCAGGACGCTTATTCAGCTTCCGCACCGCCGCTACCAGCCGCTTCTCATGACCGTCATTACTCAACCAATTAATGTACGGGTAGCTTAGCAAGAAATCTACGTACAGCTCAGGATCCATAGGGTAACCATTATCCGAAGACACCATAAGGTTCTCTTCCGCTTGCATCCGCTCATAACCGGAGAAGCCGACACCGTAATGCCCGCCTTCTTCCGTATCGGTCAAAGCCCAGTTAAAAGTAGTAGCAGAGTCTTCAGCATAATCCGCCTGCCGGGGACTAACGTCGATATCTTTAACCCACATGCTTCCACTCTTTTTCCTGTAGGAGCCTTCTAATATCCGAGGAGATATTTAAAGGCGCAAGTACTTCTACCCCAGCATCGCCCAAATTAGCTCGACAATCAACCCCCTTCATCGGAAAAGCAGCATGAAGTATAGTGCGACTACCGATAATCTCAAGACGGGCATGTAAAAGAACATCGTCTATAACCCCTAACAGCTTAACCCCAGCCGTCCCACTCCCGTAGGACTTAACAGAGACCATGTCAGGAGAATCTAGCAGCTTTTGCACAGCTTCTCGTGCCCGCTGCTTCGTCCACCCCGGAGGGAACTTCACCTTATTCCGATGAGTACTCTCAGGACGATGCCCACCATCTAGCCCGTTCGGCTCGCCTTCCCAGATATGCCGCATATCCTCATCAGTCAGCCGATACTCGGGCACCTTCACAGAAGCACGCGGAACAGTCTCAACACCGGGTGGCGGCCATTGCCACTCCTGCACCTCGGGCAGCCCCTTACGCCGGGAACGCCGCGAAGAGCCCATCTTCTTCGGATACTGACCATCCACAGAAGCGAACCCCCTTTCTGCCATAAACCCGTTATGTTCCTTGAACGCCTGCGCCTCGAAGCCACGCCGCTGGGATGACTCCAGCTCATCAGTCACAGCTTCCAGATGCTGTTCATCCACACCATCTGTCACGGTGAAGGCGGCGGCTTCGTCCCGCTTATTCGAGATCAGCACGGGCGAGCCGGTGGCGGCACGCTCGGTCACGCCTCGGAGACGCAAACACTATCGGCGTATGTGGCGCGTGACCGGCAGGCGGCGTTTGCGGAAGCGTTGGAGGGGCTGGCGGGCTAGATTTGGTCCCCATTTACTCCCCACTTTGAAATCTCTCTAAACTGTATCCAGACTGTCACCATTTGCAGTTTTGGCATGAAAAAATACCCCCGAAACCCCTTATAAATAAGGGATTTCGGGGGTATTTGCCCTAAACCATAGGGATACTCACGTACCCCGCAAGTTTTAGAAAGCCTTGTTTACCAGCGTAGCAAGACCGGACTTCTTGTTTGCAGCGGTCTTCTTGTGCAGAACACCCTTAGAAACAGCCTTGTCCAGCTTACGGTTCACAAAACGCAGAGCCTCAACAGCTGCTTCCTTGTTCTGTGCCTCAACAGCAGCCTTGACCTTGCGGGTCGCGGTCTTCAGCTCGGACTTTACAATGTTGTTGCGCAGACGAGCCTTCTCGTTGGTGAGGATACGCTTCTTCTGAGACTTAATGTTAGCCACAATTAAACTTTCTGTTTTGTCTTATTGGTCGGTGAGGGCGACGCTGGCCGATCATCGACTGAGCGGCGTGGGGATGCCTATGGCAACCGGCCAGCAGTGCCCGATGACCATCGGACACTCAACCACACATAATACCAGATGAACAGCCTCCACGACAGACCCTCGCGGAGAGAAAAATACTGTGAAAACCACTACACGCAGCCTCCACATCCGGCGCAGATAATCCGCACCGGTCGCCGGTGAAACTACCGGCACAGGGCGTTAGCCGTTATGGCGAGTCCACGCACGCTCAATCAGGCGGAACGTATCCTCCGGCATAATGGCGCCCTCACGGCGCATCGAATCCGGGCGAACACGAATCACACGGTTCAGCTTCACCTCAGAAGCGCGGCCCTGCGGATCCCACGGGCCCGAACCAATATCAAGGTAATTCGGATCAGCGTGCTCACGGTTATTGTGATCCTTGCTGGTCATCATCAGCGCCAGCAAGTACTCACCGTCACGACCCACCAGAAGCACCGGGCGGTCCTTACCCTGCGAGTGGTCCTCCTCGAAGGGAACCCACGTCCACACGATTTCACCCGGGTCAGCGTCGCCATCCAGGGAAGGCGAGTACTCAAAGTTGATCATGTCGCGGTAATCGCCCGGGTAATCCGAACCGTCGGATGCACCGGATGCACCGGATGCGCCGGTCGAAGCCGGTGCGGAAGGCTTAGGTGCAGAGGAAGACTTCGAGGCGCTCGGCTTAGGCGCCGAAGAGCCGGAGGTACGAGCCTCACCCTGACGAGATTCACGCTGACGAGATTCATCCCCGCGGGACTCACTCTTCTGGGAGGACTCGGAGCCGCCCTTAGACGCAGTAGCGTCGTTGAGGGCATCCTCTGCCGCCTTCTGCAGGAAGGGCAGCAGGGCAAAGAAAATTTTCTTCAGAATTTCGAGCATGGGCTCTATTATGCACTACAGGCGCGGAGGTAGAGCAATCGCCAAAACAGCCTGCTCCACCGCATACACCGCGTCCTGCGACTCACCCTTCAGCTGGGCGTCCGCATCAGCCAGAAGCTGCACAATATGCGCCAACTGGGCGCCGGTAAAACGGCGGCCGTCACGCTGAGCCTGCTCAACCTGCCACGGTGACATACCCACCTCACGCGCCAGCTCGTTAGCGCTCATACGCACGTGGTGCACGCGCGCAATATTGCGGATACGCATGGCGAGCGCACCCAGCATCGGAATCGGCTCCGTGCCGGTGGCAAGGGAGTGGCGGAGCAGACGCAGAGCCTCCGGGGCGTTACCGGAAATCGCGGCGTCACTCACCCGGAACGCGGTGACTTCGGTGCGGCCGCCGTAGTAGCGGTTCACCGCCTCCTCGGTGATTTCGCCGGGTACGTCTGAGAGCAGCTGCTGGCATGCGGCGGCAAGCTCCGCAGTGTCGGAGGAGGCGGCAGTCAGCAACGCCAGGGCGCCGCCAGTAATGGGACGCTGGGCGGCGGCGAACTCCCCCGCCAAGAATTCGCTCTTCTCGCGGTCGGTCTTGAGCGCCTTGCAGTTGATGAGCACGAACTGGGAGCGCACCAGGTCGATGAGCTTCTTGCCGCGGTTACCGCCCGAGTGGTTCAGAATGAGCATGATGTCCGGCTCGGGGGCGTTCAGGTAGGCGAGCGTATCGGTCAAAAACTCGTCGCTCATGGAGGCGAGGTTCTCAACCTCAATGATCTTTGCCGAACCGAACAGGGAGGGCGAAGCGTGCAGAATCAGCTCCCCCGCCGTGTAGGTGGCGGCGTTAATCTGAACGCGGTCCACCTCCGGGTGGATGCTGCGGAACAGCTCACGCAGGCGTGCCGCGGCGCGGGAGGCGAAGTACTCCTCCGGGCCGTAGAGCATGACGGCGGGTGCCGGGGTGACGGTACGCCACGCGGTGTCGAGGGCGGGGCCGCCTCGGCGGGCGTAGCCTCGGGAACCACCACGCTGGGTTGAACGCTTACGCTCGGACACGCTTATCACTCGCCTTTATCTGCAGGGTACGGGCTGAACTCGGCCCCGCTGCGCACGGGGGTGCGGCGCGGGTAGAGTCTCGAGTATCCATCATAGCGTTTTCTTCTCGGGTGCCTCCTAGCGTTGGGCAGGGTTAGCCGGTCAGGGTGAGTTGGTTAAAAACGGGCGGGCTGATGGGGGTGCTGATAGGCGGGTGCGGTTTGCGGTACCACCCGCAAATACTGCCGGTGCGTGACTGCGCGGTAGCGGCGCGCATCCACCCACCACAGGGCAATGCTCAACGCCAGCACGCAGAGGGTACTACACACCACCGCCGGGACGTTCGAACCTGGCTCCCACGGGTTACCCGGCGCATGCGCGGCAGTATGTGCCGCCCACTCGATACCCTGCGCGGCAAGACCACCAGCACGAAGGCACACATCCGCCAGAGTGGGCAGACCCAGTAGCATGAATCCGAGCGCCACCAGCCCGGCGAGCATACTCAACGGCGCCAAAGGAGCCGCAATCAGATTCGCCGGAACAGAGTAGAGCGGCACCTTACCGCTCATCGCCAAAATCAGCGGGGTACACCACAGGGACGCCACAATCGGCGCGGCGAGCATTTCCGCGCAGAACACCGGCATGACGCGCATGAGCAGGCGAATCAGAGGCGGGCCCAGCAGAATCAGCGCGGAGGTTGCCGTCACCGACAGGGCGAACCCCATATCCACGGCGAGGTGCGGGGCGGCAAGCAGACATATCAGCACCGTGGTTTGAAGCGCCGCCAAGGACTGACGACCCGAACCGCGCAGCATCGCGTAAGCACCGAGCAGACCCATGGCGAGGGAACGAATCACGGAACCCTCAGAGTCCAGCAGCATGGCGTAGGCGAGCACCGCCGCAACCCCGCACAGCACCATGACGCGGTGCGGAATGGCGAGAGTGCTCAGCCGAAGCACGAGCGGCGGCAGGACGTGGGCGTTTGGCGGGGTAGGTTGCTGAGGCTGGGCAGGATGTTGAGCACGGGCGGGTTTTTGAGACTGGGCTGATTGTAGAGTACGGACAACGCGCCGGGGGTACGCGGGGCGGTGAGAATGAGCCGCGCCTCTCCCCTGCAACCGCTGCCTCCAGGAACGAATCAGCAGGTATGTGCTGGCGAAGCGGTACGGGCGAATCGCCAACATCAGCCGGTACGCGCCCAAAAACACAATGGCAATATTCGCCCCGGACACCGCCGTAATATGGCTGAGCCCGCTGAGCTTATACTCCTCCCGCGCGGTGGAACTCATCAGCGAATCATCCCCGTAGGCGGTGCCCAAAACCAGCGCCGCCGACTCCGTGTCGAGGGTGTCCAGGGCGCGGGTGCGCAGCTGCTCCTTGAGCGTGGACAGGTAGGGCTCCTCCGTAGTCCGGGTGGTAGCGTTCGACCCGGCACCGTAGGCGGGTGCGGGAAAAATGGTTGCGCCGCTCAGCTTCGCCGTGGAGCCGTTAAACTCCACGGTGCCGAGGGCGGTCACCTTCATGCCCGGATAGATTACCTGCGAGCGCGCGGTGCCGCTCCCCCGCCGCTTAGCCGCCGATCTCATCTCGGCGCTTGCCTCCGAACTTGCTTCAAGACGCTGCGCGGCACTCTTTGCCGAACCGTCACGCCGGTACACGCGCACCCGCTCATTCACCAGCGCACGCACGCTCCGCCCCTGAATTTCCTCCAGCTTAATAACCACCAGAGTAGTGCGCGGATCCACGCGGCGAACCTGCTCCACCGTTCCATTTAGTCGAAGCGAAGCACCCTGCGCCTGCTGCAGGGTGGCGCGGGATGCATCCACCCCCGTAGCGCACAGAAGCACCGCCTGAACCGTGACAATACACGCCAGAAAAACCAGCTGACCCGTCGTGCGAAAGAGCAGGCTGTAGGGCATCACCGCACGCGGCGGAAAGAAGAGCAGAATCGCCAGGCACCCCAGCAGGGCAATGAGCACGCACGCCAGCGGATGCACCACCCGCCACGTGCCCACGGTCAGCGCCGCCGCGGTAAAAGCCCACAGTGCCAGCACCGTGAAACTCAGGCGAAGGTCCAGGTGAATGAGGCTTCCCTGGGCGCGCAGCTCCTGCTCATCGCGGCGGGTACGCCACCGTTCAGCGCCGATGCTCCAGCGGTAGCGGGCACGGCGATACGCCGTCGCCGCGGACCGGGTGAGGCGCAGGCTACCGGGAAAGAGTGCCCGCTCCCCTGCCTGTTGGCGGTTCTGGCGGCTGTTCTGTTGGCGGTTCTGCTGGCGGATTTGCCGGTGCATTAGACCGTCACCAGCGGGCGCAGATTCTCCAGCATCGACGGACCAATGCCGGGCACCGCATCCAGCTCATCCACGCTACGGAAACCGCCGTGCGCCTCACGCCAGGCAATAATACGCTGAGCCATCGCCGGACCGATACGCGGCAGGGACTGCAGCTCCTCAGCGGTGGCAGTGTTAATGTTCACCGGGGTTGAGCCCTTCTGGGCGCTTCCCGAAGCGGTCAGCGTGCGTGCAGGCTGGGGCTGAGTACCGCCCTGAGATGCACCGTTCTGCGCTGCACCATTCGCCGCGTTACCCTGACCCGCATTCGCCGTGCCGCCATTGGGCTGAATCTGCGCCGGGGCGGCCGTCTCACCACGATGCGGCACATAAATCTGCACCCCGTCACTGAGCGCACCGGCAAGGTTCACGCGGTCCAGGTCAGCATCCGCGGCGGCACCGGAGGCGGCGGCAATCGCATCCACGGTACGGCCCTGCGCGGGCAGCGTGTACACGCCGGGGTTGTTCACGGCACCCGCCACGTGCACCCGCACGGTAGCCTCACCGGAGGCGCCACCCTGCGCAGATTCACTCGCGCCCGGCTGGGCGGTGGACTGGGTACCGGGTTGAGTGCCAGGCTGAGTTCCGGGGCTCTGCTGGGCGCCCACCGCCTGCACCGACTCGGCGGAAGCACTCGGGGAGGCAATCTGCTCGGCACGCGGCGCCGCCGAAAACTGGGTCACACCCCACACCACGGCAACCAACGCCAACACCGCCACCAGAAGCAGCACGCGCGGCGACAAGCCCCAACGGGCACTGCGGGTGGTGCCGGGCTGATCGGCCTGCTCCCACTCCGCCCAGTCGTCCACCTCGTTCCAATCGGGCTGTTGATCCCAGTCAGCCCAGCCATTCGACTCCGGGCGGGATGCCGCTGGCTGAGTGGTAGATACATGCTGGCTGGCAGGTACGGACTGGGCGGCAGGCGCGGGCTCAGCGGGTGTTTCTTCGGCAGGCACCTCTGCCGGCGTTACCTCAGCGGCAATAGCCAGCGGCACTGTGTCCTCGGCGTCCGGCGCGCCGTTCTTGCGGGCGCGCGGGCTACGGTAGAGGCTGTTCATCAGGGAGCGGGCGCTACGCTGCGCGCCGCCCTGCTGGGGTGCGCTGTCCTGCACAGGGGTCTGTACAGCATTCTGGTCGGGGTTGGGGGTCATGCTCGTCATACCCCTACCCTAGGCTCACGCGCGCGAACGCACGAGCGCACGCAAAGAACCTGTGGATAACTCCCCTCGCACAACGCGAAAGGGACCATCCACAGGCTCATTTTTGAAAAATATGCGGTTTTTGTTCAAAAACAGCGGGTTATGGTTTGTCACAAAACCGTCACAAACACCTCAGCCACACGAGCTTCCCACGCCGTTTGAGAGCAGAATCTAGCCTTCGCCTAGTCCTCGCGCGGAAGCTCAGTACCCGGAACGCCCAGCTCCGAAGCACGCTTATCAGCCATTACCAGCAGGCGACGAATACGGCCCGCAATCGCGTCCTTCGTCATCGGCGGATCAGCCAGACGACCCAGCTCATCCAACGACGCGTGCTTATGCAACACACGCAGCTCACCGGCATAGCGCAGATGATCCGGCGCCTCATGCCCCAGAATCTGCAGGGCACGCTCCACGCGGGCGCTCGCCGCAACAGCCGCCTGAGCGCTACGGCGCAGGTTCGCATCATCAAAATTCGCCAGACGGTTCGCGGTCGCACGAACCTCCTTGCGGGTGCGCGCCTCACGCCACGTGGTCAGGGTGCTAGTCGCGCCCATACGCTCCAGCAGCTGCGAAATGGTCTCGCCGTCACGCACCACCACACGGTCGGTGCCGCGCACCTCGCGTGCCTTCGCAATAATCTCCAGGCGACGAGCCGCACCCACCAGCGCGAGCGCCGCCTCCGGACCGGGGCAGGTAATCTCCAGGGAGGAGGAACGACCCGGCTCGGTCAGCGAACCGTGCGCCAAGAACGCACCACGCATGACTGCCTCGGCATCCTGCAAGGAGCCGTTCACCACAGCCGGCGGCAGGCCACGCACCGGGCGGCCCCGCAAATCCAGCAGACCGGTCTGGCGAGCCAGCGCCTCACCGCCGTGATCCACACGCACAATGTAGCGGCCGCCTCGACGCAGACCACCACCGCTGACGCTGGTCAGCTCAGAGTCGTGGCCGTAAATCTCCGCAATGGTGCGGCGCATGCGGTGGGCGGTTGCCTCGTGGTCGACCTCAGACTCCACCACGATTCGCCCCGAGACAATGTGCAGGCCTCCGGTAAAACGCAGAATCGTAGAGATTTCCGCCTTACGAGCAGAGACTTTCGTTGCCTCGTAGTTGGCGAGTTCGTCCTTGACGAGCGTGGTTAATGCCATGAAAGGTCCTTCTGGGCGTAGTGTTTAAGTCTAAAAATCAGGAAAAGGGCGCACAAAACAGCCAGCTCAAGCATCACGCTTGAGCCGCAAATCCAAGCCAGTCAATCTAAGAGCTCAGCTCAAACGCTTCGTTATACGCAGCCGCAAGCTTCAGCGGGTCGTGCACATTCGGCTGGGAGCTCGAACGCAGATGCGCCCACACAACCTTCGCACCCATCGCAGAAGCCTCACGCTCCAGCTCGGAACGGTGATCAGCCTGCATGTCAGCGTCAGCAATCACCGCGTCCAGGTGAAGCTTCGGGGCGTACTGGCGCAACAAATCCAGGTGCGTTGCCGGGGTGAAACCGACCGTCTCCTTATCGTCGGAGAGGTTCATGACCACGCAGCGGCGCGCCTCCGTGCGAATAATTGCCTCACGCTGAGCGTCCAGCAGCAGATGCGGCAGAACCGACGTACGCCACGAACCCGGACCCAAAACAATCCAGTCGGATTCTTCAATAGCGGAGAGCGCCTCCGGGCAGGGGCGAGCATTTGCAGGAGACAGACCAATATCGTGAACGCGTTCCTCCTTCGAGAGGTTCACCTGGCCGACCACCTTCACACGCTCAATACCGCCACCGTTATGCTCACGCAGCACGGTGCCGTAAATGACCATCGGATCCAGCGCCATCGGCAGCACGCGGCCGCGCGCATTCAGCAGGGCACCCGCCCAGTCCAGACCGGCAACCGGGTCATCCAGCAGCTGCCAGAGAGTAGCAATCAGCAGGTTACCGAGAGCGTGGTAATCCAGCGGGAACTCACCCTCATAACCTTCGGGCGCGCTAAAACGATGCTGCATCACATCACGCCACGTGCGACCCCAATCGGTGTCATCACACAGCGCAGAAAGCGCCATGCGCAAATCTCCCGGAGGGAGAATACCCATCTCCTCACGCAAACGACCCGACGAACCGCCATCGTCAGCAACCGTCACAACAGCCGTCAAATCGGGCGTGACGTGGCGAAGCGCAGACAGGGAACCGTACAGCCCGTGGCCGCCGCCCATCGCCGTGACCTTCGGCGAACGGTGCGTGGTCTTCAACAGGCGCAAAGCCTGAGTCGGCAGAGCCGGCAGGCGCGGAATACCCTGAGTGTCATAACTGGTCGAATGGGTGGACATAGTAATACCTCACATACCCGGAAGGAACGGTATGCCGGTCCCACGGGTGCGGGGCCGGACGGCGGCTAATGAATCACGACGCGGTGGTTGGGACGCGCCGGGCGGAACTTACTCGCGGCCCTTGTCGCGGTGCTGAACATTCACATTCAGCTCACCGAAAGCAGAGAGACGACGAGCCAGTTCCTCCGTCACAGCCACGGAACGGTGCTTACCACCGGTGCAGCCAATAGCGATGGTGGCGTAGTACTTGCCCTCACGGCGGTAGCCCTCAAGCACGGGGCGCAGAGCCGCAAGGTAGTTGCTGATGAACTCCTCGGTGCCCGCGTGCTCCAGCACGTAGTCGCGCACCGGGGCGTCCTGACCGGTCAGGGGGCGCAGCTCCGGAACCCAGTGCGGGTTCGGGATGAAACGCATATCAGCCATGTAGTTAGCGTCCGAAGGCGCACCGTACTTGAAGCCGAAGCTCATCACGGTCAGGTTCAGCTTCTTATCCGCACCCTCAGCGAACATTTCACGCACGGTACGAGCCAGCTCGTGAACGTTCATGCCGGTGGTGTCAATGGTGCGGTCAGAAGCGAGGCGCAGACCTTCAAAGAGAGTGCGTTCAGCGCGGATACCGTCGAGGACGCGGCCCTCACCCTGCAGCGGGTGCGGGCGGCGCTGAGCCTCGTAGCGGGCAATAATGGTCTCGTCCTTGGCGTCAAGGAAGAGCATGGAGAAGTCAATATCGGACTTGCGCAGAGTCTCAATCGCAGCGGGAAGATCGGAGAACAGGGCGCGGGCGCGAACGTCAATACCGAGCGCCACCTTCGGAACTCGCGCACCGTCGCGGGTCACCAGTTCAGCCAGGGAACCGAGCATCTGCGGCGGGATGTTATCGATAACGTACCAGCCCTCATCCTCCAGTACATTTGCGACAGTACTGCGGCCTGCACCGGAAATACCGGTGATCACCAGAATCTGAGGGCGCTCCTCACTCTGGGCGGACTCTACCGTGGCGGGCTTGCTCTGATTCTCGGGCATGGTGCTTCTTCCCCTTCAACGCGAAATACTCTCTATGCCATGATACAAGACCTTTATCTGACGGTTCAGGGGTACGGTCAGAAATTTCACCAGTATGACAGAAATATGAGGCACTCCCCCGAGCGAACCCCAGAAGAAAGAAACCCGCATCACAAGTGCTTGCGCATAATGCTCTCCAAGGGGGCCGCAGAAGGAGGCGGGCGGCAGAGCCGTAAGGGTACAGCAAAGCCCGCACGATACCTCCCACAGGAGGCACCGCACGGGCTCCACGCTACGAACGTTTCGAACTATGAACGCTCCGCAACTATACGCGGATACGCCAGGTTGCCTTATGTAGAAAACTCAGGCAGAAAGCTTAGTCAGAAAGCTCGGGCAGGAAAGCCGCCACATGCTCCAACAGACGCACCGACAGCTCCTTCTTCGAACCGGAGAACACCGGCGCCTCATCGTTCAGAGTCGACAGCAGCGTAATCGTGTTATCGTCCGTGCCGAAACCACGATTCACACCCACCGTATTGACCGCCAAGAAGTCCGTACCCTTACGCTGCAGCTTCTCACGACCCAGCTCCAACGGAGTCTTCTCCGCCGAACCGGTCTCCGCCGCAAAACCAACAATGAGCTTCGGGCCGAGGGTGCTCTCCCCCGCCTCACGAGCCTGCTGGCGGCGCACAACGACCTCACGCAGAATATCCGGGTTGCGCACCAGCTGAATTACCGGCGCATCCTCAGAGTCGGCGCTCTTCTTAATCTTGAACTCGGCAAACTCGGCGGGCCTAAAATCAGCCACCGCCGCAGACATGATTAGCACATCCGCCGCCGCGCTCGCCTCAAGGGTCGCCTCACGCAGCTCCAGGGCGCTGACCACACGGGTCACCTGCACACCCTCCGGCGCGGGAACCTCAAGGTTCGCGCCAATCAGGTGCACGGTCGCGCCCAGGTCGCGTGCCGCCTCCGCGAGCGCCACGCCCTGCTTGCCGGTCGAACGGTTACCGAGGAAGCGTACCGGGTCCAGCGCCTCACGGGTGCCGCCGGCGGTAATGACCACAAGGCGACCGGCAAGAGGACCACGCAGCGATTCGGATGCGCCAGTTGCCCGACCCGAATCAGCCTGACCAGGCTCAACCTGGCTGGGTTCTACCTGACCCAGCAGCGCCGAAGTCAGCGTCGCCGCACGTGCCGCCGCCATACGCTCCTGCTCCGTGCCCGTGTACAGGGGCTCAGTCGGCGCGTAACCGGGCGTGTACACCGGGTGCACCTGACCCTTCGGGAAGCGCGCAATCACATCCAGAGCCACCGCGAAAATATCCTCCGGCTCAGGCATGCGACCGGGACCAGAATCCGGGCCCGTCAAACGCCCAATCGCGGGCTCAATCACGTGGTAACCCCACGAACGCAGAGTCTGAACGTTCGCCTGAGTCGCCGGATGCTCCCACATCTGGGTATGCATCGCCGGCGCCAAAATCACCGGGGCGTGCGTCGTCAACACCGTGGAGGACAGCAGATCATCCGCACGACCAGCCGCCAAACGAGCCAGCAAATCAGCGGTCGCCGGGGCAATCACCACAGCGTCAGCCTGTTCAGCCTGACGCACGTGGTTCACCTCCGGCACGCGGTCAAACACGTCCGTTGAGGCGGGGTTGCCGCTCAGCGCCTCCAGAGTGGGAACACCCACGAACTTCGTCGCGTTCGGGGTGGGCATGGCGATCACCTCGTCGCCATTCTTCGCAAAAAGACGAAGGAGCATCGCCGCCTTATACGCAGCAATGCCCCCTCCAATACCAA
>ERZ772932.630-NODE-630-length-18628-cov-2.858504_pt1 | contig 18628 bp, 18 predicted proteins | sample MGYA00511684_ERZ772932 | MGnify/ENA primary metagenome ERZ772932 (study PRJEB29015, sample SAMEA2738078) | human oral metagenome | biome: human oral; feature: human-associated habitat; material: saliva | place: China | collected 2210 ...
ACTGCGTCCGTTGGGAATACCTACAATGAAAGACAGAGCCATGCAAGCATTCTACCTAATGGCATTGGAACCAGTGTCTGAAACTACTGCCGACACTCGTTCATACGGATTCCGTAAGGAACGTCGCTGTATGGACGCTGTAGTTCAATGTCACAATATTCTCCGAAAAGGCTATTCTCCCGAATGGATTTTGGAGGGTGACATAAAAGGGTGCTTCGACCATATCAGCCACGAGTGGCTGCTTGCCAATATCCCTATGGATAAGGCAATGCTCCGGAAATGGCTGAAATGCGGTTATATTTTCAATAAGCAGATGTTTCCGACAGAGGAGGGTACACCGCAAGGTGGTATAATCTCTCCGACACTTGCCAATATGACATTGGACGGATTGCAAAAAAATCTCGCAGATAGATATAAAAGAAGAAGCATAAAAGGGAAACATTATTCTCCTATGGTAAATCTGGTACGCTATGCAGATGATTTTATTATCACTTGTGAGAACAGAGAAACGCTTGAAAACGAAATCAAACCATTGGTTGCCGAATTTATGGCTGAGAGAGGTTTAACCTTATCAGAAGAAAAGACGGTGATAACCAACATCCGTGATGGATTCGATTTTCTCGGTTTCAATATCCGCAAATACGGCAATGAAATATTGACTAAGCCGACCAAGAAAGCCGAAAAACGCTTTATGGAGAATATCCGCAAAGTGATAAAAGGCAATAAAGGTTGCAAGCAGGAGTCCTTAATCAGAATGTTGAACTCTAAAATCCGAGGATGGGGAGCATACTATCAGCATGGTGCAACACGTGATTCCTTTCACAGAATTGACCATCAGATATTCCTCTCATTATGGCAATGGGCTAAACGTCGCCACTCCAAGAAAGGAAAGCGGTGGGTTAAAGACCGCTATTGGCATAATATCCGAGGTAATAGATGGACTTTTGCAGCCAAGTTCAAGAAATCAAATGGAAAGGAAGACCAACTCACGCTATTGACCTTGACTTCCTCATTCCCATTTCTGCAATATACGCAGATAAAAGGAGATATGAATCCGTTTGACATGGACTGTCGCTTATATTTTAGCCAAAGAATGAAGTCGAAAATGCTTGTGACACTGAAAGGACGTAAGTCTTTGCTTTACCTATGGGAAAAGCAGGGGAAAAAATGTCCGATATGTGGTGAGCCGATAGACACGCACAAGGCATGGAATGTGATGCCTACCGTCCAAAACGGACGAAAATGCAACCTATTGGTTCATGACGAATGTTTCAAATTATCCCGCAAATCCAATGAAAACAGAAAGAAGTAATATGAGCCGGTCTCTATATAAGAATAGGGATTTAGAAAAGCTTGAGCCGTATGAGGGGAAACTCTCATGTACGGTTCTTAGGGGGGAAGAGGGCAGTAATGTCCTTGACCTACCCGATCGTCCTTCCGACTTGGAGCAGAGGGATGGACGAGCCGTGCGCAAGGGCAATGAAGTTGCCAAATTCCATGCGGACAATAAAGTGGATGTCATTATCTATGCTGTGGAGAAGTCTCTTGACAGTTATAAATTCAACCTGTTGCATAATAAGCAACTCTTCATCGAACAACTGAAAAACAACCGTATGGGCAGCCGTACCATTGATGAGGGAAGTATGGACGAGAAATCGGGAATGAATTTTTCCGAGTATGTCGCCATCCTCTCCGGAAATACCGACCTGCTGGAAAAGGCAAAGTTGGAAAAGAAGATTGCCGGTTTGGACAGTGAACGGCAGGCGTTCATTCGCAGTAAGTCATCCTCCCGAGGCCGATTGGACGAAGTTATGAGAACGGTGGACGGAAACAAGGAATTGATAGCCCGTTTCCAAAGCGACTGGGACTTGTACCAAAGCCGTGTACAGAAGGATAAGGAGGGCAATATCCTCAACCCGATAACACTCAAAGGGGTAGAAGGAAGCGACCCGAAACGCATTGCCGCCAAGCTCGCGGAAATCAACGAGAAAGCCTGCACACGGGGAGAGTATTTCAATATCGGAACACTCTACGGATTTAATCTCGTGGTCAAGACGGAATCCTCCTCCAAAGACCTTTTCGACCTTTCGCAGAACAAGTTCTTCGTGATGGGAGAAAGTGGAATGAAGTACAGCTACAACAACGGGAGGATTGCAACAGATCCGCAACTTGCCTGCATGAACTTCCTGAACGCCTTGGAGAAGATACCCGGCTTGATTGAGAGGTTTAAGGCTGACACGGAAAAGATAGCCAAGGATATTCCTGTTTTGCAGGAGGTCGTGAACGGATCTTGGAAGAAGGAAGAGCAGCTCAAAGACCTCAAAACGGAACTCGCTGCCCTTGACCGCAAGATACAGCTCTCCCTAAAACCGATTGAGCAGGGAGAGAGTGAGCAAGAAGGTGCGGAGATGATGCAGGATGGCGAAAAAAAGACGGAAGAAATGGAACGGTCACGTCCGATTGAGCCGACTGTCTCCGCCCCCTCCGTCAGCACCTCTGCGGCTCAAACCGACAGACCGTTGGAAGACAACGGGCAGAGTAGCTCAGCTACACAGCCCTCGATGGAAAGACTACCACCGTCTTTGGCTGAAAAGGTGTTCGTTGTCAGACCGAAATTCTAATCCTAATCTCATTCAAGCAGCCGCCCCCGACTTGTCATTACGACAAAACGGGGGCTTTGCTGTTGCGTATAATCCGAATTTACGTGTCTTTGGGAGGTCTTTCCCTTTTTCGTTTGAGATTCTCCGTAAAATGGGCTTTCATAAAGGCAAGGATTTCCGATTCCAAATACCACGTCTTGTGGTAAACGATGTGGAAAGGAAGCGTACCCGATGCCCGATAACGTTGCAGGGTACGCTTGCTGATTTGGAGCATCAGGCAGACCTCTTGGTTATCCAGCAGCGGTTCTCCGTCTATCATCGGACGTTGGGGTATGTCAGGAGCTGTCTGCTTCAAGTCATCGAAACGCTTCATGATGCGTTCCATCCATTCAAGGAAGGTCTCTCTATCCAATAGTTCCATCCTTTATCCTCCTGCTTTTAAGTTCGAAGTTATGCCGTAGCTCTTTCAGGTTCTGAGGATTGCAGTACAGGCTCTTGTTTCGTATCGCCTCCTCGATGTCGTGCAGGTCATAGTAGCAACGTCCGTAGATCATCTTGTAACTGATTCTGTCCGTACTGCGCATACGCTGGAGGGTACGTTTGCTGACGCCGAGAAGCTCGGCTAACTCATCATTGGTAACAAGGCGGTTCTCATACTCTATCTTTGCCTTTTCCTCTTTCTCCACATAACGGAGGATTTTCTCTATCTTGCCCATCAGTTCGTGGTAGGCTTTGCTTTCGATTGTTATGACATCCATGACGCTTTGAATTTGATTATGCTGCAAAGTTCGGGAGTTAAAACCGTCCGGATTGTATGCTAAATATGTACTGAATAGAGATTTTTCTGTCTGATTCCAAAAGCCATACGACAAAAGCATCCATATTGAAGCCACAAGTACGCAGTAAAGGAAATGCTGGTTTAGAATGCTTCCTCCGTAAGTACATTTGCACAAAGTGTAACATTAAAACGGACAAGAATATGGAAGTAATAACAATCGAGAAGAAAACGTATGAAGCCATGATGGAACGTTTCCGCATTTTGACCGCCAAAGTCGATGCCCTGTGTCGGGAGTGTGACGAAAAGCGTATGGGCAGGTGGCTGGACAATCAGGATGTCTGCCGAATCCAGAACATCAGTTTGCGTACCCTGCAAACTTACCGCAGCAACCGGATGCTGCCCTATACGCAAATAGGGTATAAGATGTTCTACAAGCCGGAGGATGTCGGGAAACTGCTCGAACAATCCTCCGCTTTATGACCAATGAATAGTATCACCACTAAATCCGATGTAAAATATGGACAACGATGTAAAGACCAAGAACAACGAAGAGATTGCGCACTTTCTCAACGCGAGCGACCGTATGATAAAGGGGATAGATGTCCTGCGGAAAAAGAACAGACCTCTGCTTAACGGGCATCGCTATCTGACGGACGATGAACTATCCCGCTTGTTGCATATCAACCGGCGCACGTTACAGGATTATCGCAACATGGGAAGAATCTCCTTTGTCAAGTTAGGCGGAAAAGTACTCTACTGGGAAGAAGATGTGGAAAAACTGTTGCAGGAGAATTATCGCCCTCGGTTTGAGAAGCCTTGACAGAGAAATAGGCAGTAAGAAACTCTTGTCTTACTGCCTGTTCTCATATTCAGTTGTACCATCCTCCTTTGCCATAACACACAAGTAATGGAGGACTTGTTCTCTTCTTTTCGGTCAGTCTTCCAATTATCCATCTACGGAAACTCTTTGCCTGTGGAGAAGCAAAGCGAAATGACAGCATCGTAATCATTTCAAGGTTGTATAAATCCACCGAACCATCCCTAAACAATAGCGTTTGCATTACCTCATCTTCCTTGAGCAAGCCCTCTTTGAAGATAGACTTGATGTGGCTGTTTACCTTGCCGGAGAATACGCCGAACAAGGAGGCTATTTCGCAAGCCGACATCCAAACGGTAATTGTCGGGATATGTATTTTTCCGTTCTCTCCAATGGTTATGATTTCTCTTTTCATCGTTCGTCCTCCTTTTATATAGTGATACCATTGAACTGCTCTATCTTACTCAGTTTGTCGGAGAGTGCCGCCATGTCCCGACTTTCCTTTTCGTGGGTGATTTTGGCGTAAATCTGCGTGGTGCGGATATTCGTGTGTCCGAGCATCTTGGAAAGGGTTTCGATGGGAACGCCGTTGGTCAGGCAGATTTCCGTCGCCATAGTATGGCGGCTGGTATGCCACGTAATCTCTTTTTCGATACCGCAGAGTCCGATGATTTTCTTGATGTTCTTGCAGGCGGTAATATACTGCGGAACGGGCAGGAGGTAATCCTCTTTCGCCATGCCATCGTACTTCTCGATAATCTGCTTCGGAATATCCAAAAGCATGATATTGGACTCCACACCTGTCTTTTGTCGCTTGGTCATAATCCAGAGTTTACCGTCAAAGGAAGTCTGAAGGTTATCTTTGGTCAGGTTCTTCATATCGGTAAAGGACAAACCCGTAAAACAGCAGAAGACGTACAAATCCCGAACCAGCTCCATTGATTTACGCCTGAATTTCAAATCCAACAGCCTGCGGATTTCATCCTTGGTCAGATAGTCCCTGTCGGTACTCTCGGCGGATATGCTGTAATCCACGAACGTGTCACGAACTATCCATCCGTGATTCTGGGCAATGGTAATCATACGGCGCAGGGGCATCATGTAAATCCATACCGTGTTGTTACAGCATTGCTTTTCGGTGCGCAGGAAGATGTCAAAGTCGGTAATGAAAGCCGGAGTGAGTTCTTTCAAAGCAATGTCGCTGACACGGTAGCGGGTCTTGATGAACTCCTCCAAATGTTTATAGACCGTGCAATACTTGTGGTAGGTGGATGGGCATCGCAAGCCTGCATCGACCTGTTTGAAAAAGTCCTCATTGTGCTGGGCAAAGACTTTCAGCAAGGTTTCATGCCGCATCTCCAAACCCAAGAAAGCGTTCTTCACTTTCTCGGCAGTGACATAGTTATCCCGCTCGGCTATCTCCTTGTATTTGGCATTGATGCCGACACGTATCTTGTCCAAGAAACGGTTGATTTCCAACGCAACGGTACTTTTTCCCGAAGCTCGGTTGCTCTTGATGTCCCACAAGTCGGGATGGATGTCGCATTTGCAACTGAACTGGGCTATCGTACCGTCTATGGTGATACGACACATCACGGGAACGGAACCGTTCTTCTTGGGGGCGTTCTTTTTGAGGTAGAACAGAACCTTAAACGTACTACGCATAACTCTGACTTTTTACGGTTTACAAAACTATTCATTGTCAGGTTATTTGTTGCTATGCAAAATATTGTCGTTCAATGGTAAAGAAACAATCCTCAATTTATTTGCCTGTTTCTTTTCATCGAAGTACCTTTGCAGGAGGTAATCCCCGAAATTCAGGTCGGATTTTGCACTGTTCGTTACCGCTTTTCCCAATCCTCACTTGCAAAGGAGGTGGTAATGTTTTGGTAACGCTGCTCTGTCCGAAGTAGGCATAAGCCTGTCTTTTGAAGGTTTTCGGACAAATGGCTTAAAAATCAGAACTGACTGACTCACAATTCATTTACGCTATTTTGCCTTTTCTTGAACCTTGAGGATAGATTTTCAAGAATAAAGACACAAAAGTCCACAATACTCCCAGAAGAAAAGGGAATCTTCGGGGAGAATACAAAAAAGTGTCGGAGTTTTATATCTGACAGCTTGGAGAAGCCCCAAAAGACGCAAGGAGGAGTAAAGGAAGAGGGAGAAGGTGCAAAACAAAAAGGAACTTCCCCACCATCGTGTGAGAAAGTTCCAATGAGGAAATAGGAGATTACCGAACAGAATATAGTAATCAATAGGTGCAACGCTTTAATAGCGCAACCAGCGGAGCATTTCCTTAATCGTGGGTTTCTTGCCATACATCAAGATGCCGACGCGATAAATTTTGGCTGCTACGAAAACCATACCGATAGAAGTGCTATAAAGCAAAACTAGGCTCAAGAGTTCTTGCCACAAAGGTACGCCAAAGGGGATGCGCGTCATCATAACAATGGGAGAGGTGAGGGGGAAAATTGAGCACCAAAAGGCAAGTGGGCCATCAGTATTGGAAGAACTTCCCATAGCGGCATACATACTGAATATCAGCAAAATGATGATGGGCGACATAAATTGGCTGGTATCTTCCTGACTGTTGACTGCAGCTCCAATAGCTGCAAAGATAGAGGCAAAAAAGAGGTAACCTCCAATGAAATAGAACACAAAGAGAAGGAGCATTTCACCAAGAGGAAGACTGAAAATAGCCGAGAAAATGGCGGACTCATCTGAAAGAAGCGACAAAGCATTTGCACTATTAACGGATGCCTCAGCACCAACAAATCCTTTAGCAACGAAGAGAATGACAGCACCAAGGACGCCCCAAATCAACAGTTGGGTGATGCCAACAAGGGCAATGCCGATGATTTTGCCCATCATAAGTTGGAAAGGACGAACACTGGACACCATAATTTCCATAATGCGATTTGTTTTTTCTTCCATCACTCCCTGCATTACCATTGCTCCATAGGTGAGAATGAAAATGTAGATGATGAAGGTGAAAATTGAGCCTGCAAATTTGGCGACATCAGTTGAAGATGCTGTGGTTTCTCCTTTGTCATTCCATTTTGCCGTGGAGATGTTCACGTTGCTTCCCATATCACTGACAATGTTTTCCAAACCATCGATGTCATAGCGCGCTATTTTCTGTTCACGCACCGCACTATCTAAAAGATGGCTTACGTGATCGTTCAAATCGCTCTGCACTTCTTTATGACTCAACAATTCTATGTCATTGGGATGAAGGCTGAGGTCAGACTTGATGTGCAAAACAGCTTCTACGTCCTCGGGGAGATCTGTCACCTTGGGAACGGACTTTTCGTGTACAAAGTTGAATTTGGGAGTCGATTGAAACAAAGAGTCGTAGAGATGACTCTCATCGACGACCATAACGGTGCGATTTTCGCCATTGGAAATGCGCCCTAGCCAGATGGGGACAAAGACGAGTGCCACCATCAAAATGGGCATTAGGAACGTGAGTAAAAGGAAGGATTTACGACGAATGCGCGTGAGATATTCGCGCTGTATGATGAGAAATATCTTGTTCATAAGGAAATCAAATGAAAATAAGGGAGAAATCAAACAGATATGCGCTTTTGCGGTACAGTAAAAAGTGGATGCCTTTATTGCTGCATTTGATTGCCGGTGAGGGCTTCCACGTCATCACCTACTGTGCGCAAGAAGATGTCGTTCATTGTGGGCAAGATTTCTGAAAAACTTCTGATTTCCACTTCGTTAGAAAGACGTTGCACCAGTGCAGAATTGGTGAGGTCTTCTTGTTTTTTCAAACGATAAGTGGTGAGTGCTCCTTGTTGTCTTTGTTCCAAAATGACAAATTGGTCGGGTTGTTCCGTGAGTTGTCCGGAAGTGGTGGTGAGAGAAAATTCTCCCGTGCGATTTTGTTCGCGAATGTCTTGTACGTTTCCTTGTAAACGCACTTGGGAACGGTGGATGAGGGCGATGTCGTCGCAAACTTCTTCGACACTTGCCATATTGTGTGTGGAGAAAATGATGGTGGCTCCACGATCGCGCAACTGCAACATCTCTTGTTTCAACAACTCTGCATTGAGGGGGTCGAATCCCGAAAAGGGTTCGTCGAAGATCAACAACTTAGGTTCGTGCAACACAGTAATGATAAACTGTATCTTTTGTTGCATACCCTTGGAGAGTTCTTCGAGCTTCTTGTTCCACCAAGGCATAATGTCGAATTTTTCGAACCAGTATTGAAGACGCTCTTTTGCTTCAGCTTTGGACAAACCTTTGAGTTGGGCAAAATAAATGGCTTGCTCACCTACCTTCATCTTGCGGTAGAGCCCACGCTCTTCCGGCAAGTAGCCAATCCGACTGACATCTTCCTGCGTTAATGGGTGACCGTCGAAAGTAACCTCACCACTATCGGGCATCGTAATGTGATTGATAATGCGAATGAGCGTAGTCTTGCCCGCTCCGTTAGGACCGAGCAAACCGAAAACCGTGCCCCGCTCAATATTAATAGAAACACCACCTAAAGCAGTATGTTGTGCATAACGCTTGACAATGTTTTGGGCTGATAAAAATGCATCCATAGCGTTTATTCTATTGTTTTTCCGCGATAATAATCAATGATTTTAGTGCGGAATAAGTAATCGTATTGAGCAGAAAGTCGATTGCTGACAGCGTTAAGATACTTCGTCTTAGTCTCATCAAACTCTGTTGCGTTCGCTTTCCCGTACTCATATTTCTTTGTCATAAGATCGAAAGCTTCGTGAGCCGTCTTCTCGGCACTAATACTTGCCTCAAACTTCTTGGCAGACGCTACTGCATTATACCAAGCAGTTTGAATTTCTTTGTATAGCGCTTTTCGCGTGTTCTGCAATTGCTCTTGTTGGGTCTCATAATTGAGCTTTGCTCTGCGAATGTTAGTGCGGGTGGTGAAGTGATCAAAGATGGGGATGTTTAAGGATAAGCCGATAGACTTGCTAAAGTTATCTCTCATCTGCTTGCTAAACGATGTGCCTGACAAACCATTGACTTTATAGTATGAGCTACCAAGATTGCCGGATAAATTCAGTGTCGGCCAATAGCCTGCACGAGCAATTTCGATTCCTTTCTCTGCACTTTGTATGCGAAATTGCTGGGCTACGATTTCCGGTTTGGCAGTTACGGCTTCATCAAAGATCTGCTGTGGCCCATCAGATGGACGCTGTGGTATCTGAAGTGGTGGAACAGCAACATTTAAACTATCCGGAGAAGGCATTTCTATCAGTTGGCTGAGATCTAACAAGGCTAAACGGTAGGCATTTTGATTTTCCACTAATTGCAATTCGTCTTGAGCAACAGCGTTTTGAGCCTGTGTAACTTCTAGTCCGCTGGCCTTCTTGTTTTCATAGAATGCTTTGACGCGCTCTAATTGAACATTGCTTAAAGCCAATTGATCTTGAGCTGTTTTAACCAATTCTTTTTGATAGAGTACTTGTAAATAGGCTTGCGTAACTTGTATGCTTAAAGATTCACGCAAACGTTCTAGATCAGCAACGGCTGCGGATAAATTTAATTCGGCTTGTTTGCGCTGATTGACTAATCTGAATCCCGTAAAAATAGGAACCGATGCTGAAATCCCAAAGCTCGTGCTTCGTGTGTTTTGACTTACGTACGTATTACTAGATGTTAGGCCACGCCCGAAATTGAAACTCTGATTGGCTGTTGCACCAACCTCTGGGAGTCGCTCATTCTTGGCTGCTGAAACATTTAATGCTTCAGTACGATTGTTGAGTTCTTGTAGTTTTATCTGCACATTGCGTGACAAAGCATAGTCAATGCATTGACGTAAGCTCATGGTTTGCTGTGCAAATGCAGATATTCCTGACAGTAATGTTATGCCAACAAAAAAACTTCTCATCATTGTTTCGAATTATTCAGTTTTTTGACTTTGATTGCCTCTTACTTTATCTCCGACTTTGAGTCCTGAGAGAACTTGAATGTTTATGCCATCACTCATTCCTGTCTTTATTTCGCGACGATTAAATGTTTGAGGCTTTTCTTTAGTCAACACATAGACGTAAGGCTTCCCTTTTTCGTATTCTATGGCACCTTCGGGAATAGTTAAGACCTGTTGTAGTTTGTCTAATACGATTTGAGCGTTGGCGCTATAGCCGGAACGAATCGTCGCTTTGTTGTTGATCTTCACCGCTGCTTTAATCTCAAATTGATTCGCTGCGCTCGCTGTACTATTTACTTTCGGAGCAATATATTCTAAAATAGCATCAAATTTCTTTCCTTGTAGAGCGCCAATCGTTATTTGCATAGGCATCCCCTTATGCACTCTGTCTACTTCGGTCTCGTCAATAGAGCCTTTAAAAATAAGATCATTCATATTGGCTACGGTGGCAATCGTAGTTCCATCGTTGAAGGAGTTACTCATAATAACAGACTCACCGACTTTTATAGGAATATCTAAGATTAAGCCATTAACCGTAGATTTAATCAATGTGGTACTCATCGCCATTTGATATTTCTAATGCATCTGCAGCTGCAGCAACTTCTTCTTTAGTTTGTCTAAGTGTTTGCAGGCTTTTTTCATATTCTTCTGCGCTAATGAGTCGTGACTCATACAGCTTTTTCTCTCTTCCGAAATCCGTTTGGGCTTGACTATAGTTAATCCTAGCCAGTCGCAATCTGTTTTCTGCAGCACTTAAAGTGCTCATATCCGGAATGACTTTGATCTTTGCAATAATTTCACCCTCCTTTACTTCGTCACCTGCTTTTTTATACAGCTCGCTGATGATTCCTGAGATTTGAGGTTTGATGTGCACTTCATTGCGTGGCTCTACAGATCCGGTGACGACGCTTGTTTGTTCCAGGTTGTTTATCGCTGCGGTATAAGTTTCGTAACTTATCTCTTCCTGTTTTGAGCGTTGATAAAGGAAAACAAAAGTGCCAATAAAGAGAATTGCTACAAAGACGAGCAAACTCCATTTAAAAAACTTCTTCATAGTTATTGTTGATTGTTTTGTTTCGATTGTTTGTTATTCATTCCTGATTGCATCTATGGGCTTTATGGATAAAGCTCGCAATGAAGGGGCCATTCCGGCTAATCCTCCTAAGATGGCGAGTGCTAAAGAAGCAACGAGAGCAAGCGTGAAAGATATTTGAAAATTAATGTCTAAACCGGTTGTACTGACAATCATTTCTACTCCATTTAATAATAGGACGGCGAAGAAAATACCGCTGACTCCTGCTAAAATTGTTAGGATTATACTTTCCGCCATAATTTGTTTTACGATGTCAGAGGGCTTTGCGCCAATAGCTCTTCTTATTCCTATTTCTATCGTCCTTTCTCTTATGGTTACCATCATTATATTGCTGACACCAATGGCACCGGATATTAAAGTGCCAATACCAATCATCCACACCAAGAAGCTCATTCCATCAAATAAGCTTTCGACCATTTGAAACATCAATTCTATATTGAATAAGAATACGGCCTGTTTATCGTTGGGAGCAATCAAGTGGGCTTCCTTAATTATATCGCCTACCTCATCTTGAGTTTCAGCAACAGTATAACCTTTCTTAACCGTGAATGTCAAGAAGCTAATATTATCCCCCAAGTGATAGATTTCTTGCATTGTTGTAAAAGGAACGAACGCTGTCTCTGACGTATTTCCTCCTCCGCCAACATTGGTATTTGACTTAGAGACCCCAACAATACGATAGTAGATGCTATCTAATTTTATATAACGTCCGCAGGGGTTTTCAATATCAGGGAACAATTCTTCCTTAATTCTTTTTCCGATAACGCAAACTTTCCGCTTTTGGATGATATCTGTCTCATTGATAAATCGTCCGTAGCCTATTTTGGGGTTCTCAATGTTGATGTAGTCCGATCTGACGCCTCGCATTGTGCCGTTAGCTTTCTTACTATCGTATTGAAAAGTCTTTGACCACTGCTGTATAATTGGGGTTACAGTCTCTAAACGTGATACTTTTTTCTTAAGCCGTTCGACGTCGTTGATATCCAATTGCCAAGTGCGTTGACTTTGCATGCCTTTATAGGCTATAGTTGTTTCGCCTGGAAAAACGTAGCAGGAATTTTGTGCAGCGCCTTCAAAGGTCCTACTCATTAAGCGCTGAAATCCTTGGCCGCCTCCCATCAAAAAGATCAACATGAAGATACCCCAGAAGATGCCGAATGCTGTTAGGAAGCTTCGTGCTTTATTTCTTGAAAGACTTTCATAAGTCTCTGACCATCTATCTAAATCAAAGAGTCGCATAAGGGTAGGTTATTCATTTGCACGAAGTGCTTCAATGGGTTTTACTTTAACGGCTTTAGATGCAGGCACAAAGCCGGCGATCAGTCCGGAAATAATTAGTACAGACAGTGCTTGAAAGGCAATTTTTAAATCAATGGTTGGATTCATAAAAGTATAAATCGGTTGATCTCCAACCATCATCGTCACCTTTCCCAAAGAGTAATTGAGATATTCAGTCCCGATTACGCCAAGCACCAAGCCGCAATAGCCGAAAAATCCGGTAATAATCACACTCTCGATGAGCACACTACGCAAGATGGGCCAAGGTTTAGCGCCGAGTGCCTTTCGTATACCAAATTCATGTGTGCGTTCTTTAATGGTGATGAGCATAATATTGCTAATGCCAACTATACCCGAGAGCAACGTAAGACTACCAATTACCCACATAGCTACGCGTAAATAATGGGCAGCTTGGTCTCTTTCTCGTGCTCCGTTTGCCGGGTTGTCTATCCATACGGCACTCTCGTCTTTGGGACTAAAATTATGAGGTACGGAGAATACACTATAAAGATCTTTGCGAAAGATTGAGTCTGCCTCTTCCGTATCTGTTCCATTCGTGCGTAAGATTAACTCTTCGATCTTTTGACCTTTGCGATATAAAAGCTGCATAGTCGTGTAAGGAATATCGCCCTCAAAACCGCCCATAATGCCTTTGTTTGAGACAATACCTACAACTTGATACACGATACTATCAATACGCAGCGGTTTATTGAGCGCATTGACTGCTGTCGTATAAAATTCTTCCGCTGATCGTTCACTAATGACGATCACCTTGCGCTGATTGTCCAAGTCTGATTGGCTCAAATAGCGTCCATACAATACCTTGATTTTGTCAATTTCAATATTGTCGGGATAGCAACCATTTAGTGTGCCGCTAAGCATCTTGTTGCCGTAAGAGGCTTTCACGCCCGACTGTTGATTCTTAGCCGTTACGCTATGAACACGCTCGGGGAAAGCCCTGTTTATCAGTTGTGGATCGCGACTATCAAATTTGATCTCGCGACCTTTTTCTAACCCATTATACGGTTCAGAAGTTACACCCGGCCATACTTTGATGGCATCTAAAGCAACTGAACCCATATTGGCATCGAAGGCATTTATTAATCCGTTGCCCGCACCCAATAATATAATGAGTAGGAAAATACCCACCGAAACGCTTAATCCCGTTAGGGAAGTGCGCATTTTGTTTATACTGAGATGTACAAAAATCTCTCGTAAATCGTCAATCATAAGGCAAACCTGTTGCTTTATTTCATATAAGGTTGATCTTGTAGGGCCTTGTTCTCTTCTATTTCACCAATCAGTCCGTCTTTGATGTGGATGATCTTATGTGTGCGATAGGCCACGCCGCTTTCGTGCGTCACGACAATGATCGTCATTCCATCCTGTTCGTTTAAGTCGCACAGTAGCGTCATTACTTCCTCGCTGGTTTTGCTATCCAACGCCCCGGTTGGCTCATCAGCCAAAATAATTTGTGGCTGTGTGATTAAGGCACGCGCTATGGCAACTCGCTGCTTTTGTCCTCCACTCAATTCGTTGGGAAAATGATGCGCCCAGTCTTTTAAACCCAATTTTTCTAAATAAGTAAGCGCCAGCATATTTCTTTTTTTGCGACTTACGCCTTGATAATAGAGTGGTAGGGCTACATTTTCGAGCGCATTCTTATAGGAAATCAAGTTGAAAGACTGGAAGATAAAGCCGATCTTCTTGTTTCTAAATTCTGCCGCACGAGCTTCTTTCAAATTCTTTACCAATGTTCCATCCAGCCAATACTCTCCCTCGTCATAGGAGTCGAGAATGCCAAGGATATTGAGCAGCGTACTCTTACCGGAGCCGCTTGCGCCCATAATAGAGACAAACTCTCCTTTTTTGATGTCTAAGGTGATACCTTTCAAGACGTGGAGCGGCGCCCCGGCATTGTATGTCTTATGTATATTTTCTAAGTGAATCATAACTTAATCTAAAGAAAGAGACGAGAAAGCTTCTTTTAAGTCATCGAAAGTAAGGTTTAGTGCTTTCATCTGTCGGGCTAAGTCTGGCAAATATTCTTCTCTAAACTCCTTTCGTCTCAATTCTAAAATGAGTGCAGGCGCATTTTGGGCAACAAAGTAGCCTAATCCGCGCTTATTATATATGTATCCGTTTTGTGCCAACCAATCATAGGCTTTTACAGTCGTATTTACGTTGACCTCTACTATCGCACTGTATTCCCTGACGCTCGGCACGCGCCCATCCACGCCATATTTGCCGGCCAAAATTTCGTCTGTCAGGCGTCGGGCTATTTGCTGGTAAATGGGCAATCCTGATTTAAAAATCATAGTCTGCAGGTTTTTACTTTTTTAGTCTAAGATGGCAAAAGTTGCGGTAGCTAAATGCATAGAGTAGGGCTATGATGATGAGCTGTAATACGTTTAAGAAAGCAAGGCTGCCTATAGTTCGATCATCATAACCTATAAATGGAACAGCAGAATTTGCGTCCATCATCTGTCTAATTACTAAGCCGACTATTACGAACAGTGAAAAATGACATGACAATGCAATGGGAGTGGCCCATTTCCTAACACTGTTTGCTACAAACAAACTGATAGCATGTAAAACCCAAAGTTGGAGAAGTGAAGATATGAACGACAATATTTCTATAGCGTCGCCTTTTAGAATGTAGTTAAAGAAATTGTCCACAGAATGAGGAAAAAGAACGCGGAATGGAGGAAGATTCCAATCAAAGAGTGCAAGTAGACCCGCGCGCAACTCATCTGCCAATATGATCAATATAAAGGTGACGATAGGAAGTAAGAATGCGTAGATGAGATATTTGGAAATAAACTTTTCTAAGTTGGATGCCGGTACGAGCAATTCCCTAATTCTGAATTGCTTTCGTCTTAGATCTTCGTTCATTTTTGAAGGAGTCAAGCAAACAAGGCCTAAAAAAGTGAAGAGGAAGTACATTCCAATCATAGCTTGGGCTTCGTATAGCGAAGGAGAATTGTTGGATGCTTTAATCGTAAAATAAGATGCCAGCAGTGTAAATACTAATGTTATAACGAAAACGATTAGCATTTTCCGGATCAACTTCGACCGGTGCTGATAGAGGTGGCGTTTGGTATAGCGTAGCCAGCGCTTTGTGTTGAAGTTGTTCATAATTTTCCCGCTATAAGTTGTGGATTTGACGTAACAGCATTGAAGAACAATTCTACGTTGACTTGGGTTTCTTCTGCCGTATCATTAGATAGCATCACAGCATTTCCGCCTATTGTAGGTTGTACAAAAAGCGCATCGTCGACGGGCTCGTCTGATGGCCGATGGGTAAAGCAAAAATGCTTTTGGATAGTTGAAATGTCCGTGTTAACAACGATTTTATGGCGGTCTACGACAATAATTGCGTCCAGCAAAATATCAATATCTCTGATCTGATGTGTAGAAATGATGACCGTTTGGCTCTCGTCTAAGTGTTGCGTAATGACTTTTCGAAACTGACTTTTTGAAGGGATATCGAGACCATTGGTCGGCTCATCCATTAAGATGTGTTTTGTGCGCGTGGCCAATGCAAAACTCAAGTAAAACTTCTTCTGTTGTCCCATCGAGAGTTGGTCCAGCCGCCTGTCTGTATCCATTTCAAAGGCCGTAAGGCAAGATTCAAGTATGTCCCGACTGAAATTGGGATAAAATGGAGCGTTTAATGTGATGTAAGTTTCCGCCTTTATAGCAGGCAATGCTATTTCTTCGGGTACGAGAAACAGATTCTGCAGAAACGTTGTTGTACGTTTAGACGGCAACTCCTCATCTATGCTTAGGCTGCCTTTATTGGGTTTCAACAAGCCTGCAATCAGATAGAGTAATGTGCTTTTTCCGCAGCCGTTCTTTCCCAATAGTCCGTAAATCTTACCGGAAACTGCCTGCAGAGAGAGGTCTTCCAGCAAGCATTCTCTTTGTTTCCTATACTTGAAGTCAAGATGTGTGATGTCTATCATAGAGAAGTTTGTATGTAATAGTGTAGTAGAACACCGCAAAAGTAAGAATTCGTTTGTTTTCCTCAAAATAAAAAGAGCAAAAACTTTATCTTCTTCTCTTCATTTTTTAGATTTTGCGTCAAATACCACTTGATGATAGTGTCTCTCCCTCTGTTTCCAGATTTTCTTATCCGGCCAATGTCGTGGATGAGTTCGCTTCTTTTTTCGCAAGGTTTAATGGCGCATCAGCATGATGAGGTTGTCGTAAATAAAGTCTGAAAAATCGCAGCAAAGCGCGTGGAGCTTAACAGCAAAGTCCTTCCCGTGGCTTTTTTCATCGTGATGAAAAAGATGTACGCTCGTGAAGGTACGTTTGTGTTATCACGAGCGTAAGATCGTACGCTCGTGAGGGTACTTTCATAAAGCTTAACTCGCGTATAGCTTTCTTTGATGCTGTGGTAATAAAACTGTAGGGAAAGGATGAAAAAATATAATTTGGAAAGGTTGTATAAGGCAATTAGCGCGTACTATCTCTGTGATTGCCGAATCTATTTTATAATTTTGCCGCTATTAAAAAACTCGTTATGGATACAAATGAAGAGTTGCGACAGATAAAAAGGGCGCTTCGCACGATGATGAATGGACCTGTGAGTGCTTTGATGCGTCGCAATGGCTTACAATATAAGGTCAATTTTGGCGTAGAACTTCCCCGCTTGGAAGATTTTGCCAAGGAGTTGCCGCATACGTACAACTTGGCGGCAACTTTATGGAAAGAGGACATTCGCGAATGTAGACTTTTGGCGTGCATGTTAATGCCTTTTGAGGCGTTTTCACGCGACTTGGCCGATATTTGGTTGGAGCAAGTGCGTTTTGCAGAAGAGGCAGATGCGCTGGCTATGTACCTTTTAAGTCGTCTTCCCTATGCTTCAGAATTGGCTTTCGAATGCATCGCAGGCGAAAATCGGATGAAACGGTATATAGGTTACCAACTTTTGGGCCGTTTGTTCTTACAAAGGTGTAAGCCTTCGTTTCGTGATAGTCAGGAATTCTTAGATCAGGTTGCGTCAGATTTGACTTTAACAGATCAACGCGTGAGCTTGGCGGCTTATAAAGCATTAATGCGCTATATGGATTTAGGTCTGGTGGAAGAGCGAATGGGAAATCGCATCTTGAATAAGGCTATGCCGGTAGAAAACGAATAGCAAGTTATAGCCGGATTTAATCTGAAATGAATAATGGTGGGCACCTCCGCTTGGAGAGCCCACCATTATTATAGCATTATAAAGTGCTTATCTGTCTGCCGTGGTTGTTAAAATTTGGCAGTCACTTGGAAATCGATCGTATTGTAGTAGCGATCTTTCGCCATTCGGTTGTTGGTAAAGTTGTAGTTGAGTTGGAAAATAAAATTCTTCGTGAAGCAATAATTGGCAGAAAGCCCATAGTTGGCCACTAAGGAGTTCCAATGTTTGTTGTGGCGATAACAATCCCAGCGCCCAAACAGTTTGAAGTTCTTAAAAAGAGGTGCACCAACAGCAGCGTACCATGCATCAGCGCGATCGGGAGCTGTAGCATCTGTAACAACACCGCCGACAGACGACATATACTCAGAGCGCACAACCCACTCATCTTCGTAATCGATACCTACGCCCCAACGATTGCGCAGCGCATACTTCAGGTCGCCGGTTCCTTTATAAGATTCGTTCGTATACTTACCATTCCACCCAAAACCGCCGATTCTCAAGTTTTTGATCGGGCTCACCCAGATGCCACCAATAAGATCTTTGTGGTGATCACGTTCTGCGCGGTTGATACCTTGCCCATTGAAGATACCCACTTGATAATGGAGCCATCTATGCCCGTCGGCCGCAGGGAAAAAATCGCCCTGCAACTGAATACCTAAGTCGCGACCGGAGGTGCCTTCGTCACCGATGCGGTCACTAATGGAGGCTAACTTGTTTGTAGCTTGAGAAAAAGCGCCAAAACCTATCACTAAGGGGCTCATAGGATTCTCAAAACCGAAACTACGCTTGAATTCGCCAATTTTAATACGGGCTTCTGTGAAGCGCTGCCACTCTATAAAGGCATCTAAAACGCGAGGTCCTTTATAGGTGCCGGGCTTTCCTTGCAATTCGATTTGAAGTTTGTAAGCAAAATCTTTGAAGATGCTACCGCTGGCATAGAGGCGGACGAAGCGGAGGCTGAAA
>ERZ772932.635-NODE-635-length-18595-cov-5.143797_pt1 | contig 18595 bp, 26 predicted proteins | sample MGYA00511684_ERZ772932 | MGnify/ENA primary metagenome ERZ772932 (study PRJEB29015, sample SAMEA2738078) | human oral metagenome | biome: human oral; feature: human-associated habitat; material: saliva | place: China | collected 2210 ...
ACTATAAGGGTTCTATCTTCTTTATCTGGAAAGTTAGGACTAGCTTATAAATTTATAACAGATTTTGTTTATCCACTTTCTCAATATCAGGGCGAGGATATGGGCGCTAATCGTTTAAAATTTATTGTTTTCACTCTTTTAATACTTGATAAGGAGCAATAAAATGACAAGAGAAATTGTTAAATTTACACGCTTTGACGGTTCGGTTTTTCACAGAACTTTTCATGTTAAAGATAACGAGAGCTCACAAGATGTTATAGAAACTTTTATCTATAACTATAATAAAACTAAGTATAAAGTATCTGAAATGTGTAATTATAATTACGAGGTTTTAGAAGTTAAAACAATAATGTAAAATTTTTACTTTCTTATTAAGTTTATCACTTGCTTTCTATTTGAAAATGTGGTAAACTTAAATAAGAAAATAAATATTGTTTATTTTCTTAAATGTAAAAAGCAAATTTAAAGAAAGGAGAAAAAGATAGTTGACTGATACACCTATTAAATGTACTTTCAATGTAACTCAGGTAACTTTTAATTTATATAAGAATGAAGATGGAAACGTGACTATCACACCCGAGACAGTGACAATCAACCAACGGAGACAGCTTCCTTATATTCAGCGTTATCTAGAGGAGCGTTTTAAGGGCTATCTCACTATTGAGGTAGTAGATTATGAATACAAGAGCCTTACGGCTTATATTCCATTCGCTACCGCCCTAGAATACGGAGAGGAACAACCAGCGGAAGGGGTGTAAGTAAATGGCTTTAACACCAAAACAAAGGAAGGTACAACGGGATTATTTAACAAGAAAGAAAAGAACTTTACAACGTCAGGGGGCTTCTAATGCAGAAATAAAAGCCTTTATGGGTGGACGGTGGAACTTTTCAGGAATGAGTGACAAGGCGCTAGAGCGAGCCTATAAAGAGGTAAAAGGCAAGGGACGTACTCAAGTTTTCGGAAACCACGTCTACACTAGTGACTATGTGAAAAAGGCTAAGGCTTGGTACGGCGATAAGTTTTCAGTTGAAAAACTTACGCAAGGCTTTCGCTCTTCTCAACGCTCAGATTTGAACCGCTTTCACTCAGCTAAAGAGGTCAAAGAATATCGCTCACAACGTGACAGAGAAGCTAAAGAGCGTTATATATCAGCACTGGAAGAAATGCACTACAACACCAGAGAATCAGGGAACAAGGCGCAAGAAAAAGCCTTTAAACAAATGATTTCACGCATAAGGAGAATGAGTGCCAGCAACTTTGGGGCTTTCCTTACGGGTGGGGCTTCTGATAAAGTCTCATTTGATAACGTTATGGTGTTTGTAGATACAGACGGTAAGGACACAGCTTTTGAATTTCAGGATAGTTTAGCCCGTGAAATCCTTGATAATGTAGATAAGTTTTCTAAGCAATTTGTGGCAGACACACGCAGACGAAAGAAACGAGGTAAGAAGTGACTTGCTATTATGCAGGCGACTTTGAAACAACTACAAACGAGGAAGAAACAGAGGTTTGGCTATCTTGTTTCGCAAAGGTCATTGACTATGACAAGCTAGATACATTTAAGGTAAATACAACCCTTGAAGGCTTTCTAAAAGCGCTTTATCTTGACCTAGACAAGACCTACACAGAAACAGGTGAAGATGATTTTATTATTTTCTTTCACAACCTAAAATTTGACGGCTCTTTCTTGCTTTCATTCTTTCTTAATAATGATATTGAATGCACTTATTTTATTAATGATATGGGAGTATGGTATTCTATAACTTTAGAGTTCCCAGACTTTACTCTAACTTTCAGGGACTCCCTAAAAATCCTTAACTTTTCCATCGCGACAATGGCTGGACTTTTCAAAATGCCGATAGCTAAAGGAACAACCCCTTTACTAAATCATAAGCCAGATGAAATCAAACCAGAATGGATTGATTATATCCATGTAGACGTTGCAATTCTTGCCCGTGGTATCTATGCCATGTATTATGAAGAAAATTTTTCAAAATATACATCAGCTAGTGAAGCGCTAACAGAGTTTAAACGGATTTTCAAAAAGTCAAAAAGGAAGTTTAGAGACTTTTTCCCTATCCTAGACGAAAAGGTGGACGACTTTTGTCGTAAAGCATACCGAGGGGGGTGGACGTTCGCAAACCCTAAAACACAGGGGCGCACGCTTAAGCAGTTGATAGATATTTATGACATCAACAGTATGTACCCAGCTACTATGTTACAGAATCCTTTACCAGTCGGAATACCTAAACGCTACAAGGGAAAACCTAAAGAGATAAAAGAAGGCTACTATTATATCTATCATATTAAAGCAGACTTTGATTTGAAACGTGGCTACCTTCCAACAATACAAGTCAAGCGCAAACTTGACGCTTTAAGAATTGGGGTAAGAACTAGTGACTATGTGACAAGTTCAAAAAACGAGGTTATAGATTTATATTTGACTAACTTTGACCTTGACCTATTTCTAAAACATTATGACAGTTCCATCATGTACATTGAAACTCTTGAATTTCAGACAGAATCAGGGCTATTTGATGACTACATCACTACATATAGATACAAGAAAGAAAACGCCCAAAGCCCAGCCGAAAAGCAAAAAGCAAAAATCATGCTTAATAGTTTATACGGCAAGTTTGGGGCTAAAATCATATCTGTTAAGAAAATAGCCTATCTGGACGATAAAGACATATTACGCTTTAAAAATGACGATGAGGAAGATGTACAACCCGTTTATGTACCAGTTGCCCTTTTTGTTACGTCAATAGCCCGTCACTTTATTATCTCAAACGCACAGGAAAATTATGACAATTTTCTATATGCTGACACTGATAGTTTACATCTATTCCATTCTGATAGTCTGGTTTTAGATATTGACCCGTCAGAGTTTGGCAAGTGGGCGCATGAAGGGCGAGCCGTAAAAGCAAAATATTTACGCTCTAAGCTCTACATAGAGGAACTGATACAAGAAGACGGAAGCACGCACCTAGACGTTAAGGGCGCTGGAATGACCCCAGAAATCAAAGAAAAAATAGGCTTTGAAAACTTTGTCATTGGGGCAACATTTGAGGGCAAGCGTGCCAGTAAGCAGATAAAAGGAGGTACTCTTATTTATGAAACAACCTTTAAAATCAGAGAATCAGACTATCTTATTTGATGGTTTTGTATGTTTGGTTTATCGTTCCTTTTTCAAAAAATTATTACAAACGCAACAGGTTAAAAATAAAAAGGGTTATTACTTTCAAAAGTCTAGCAATGCACCTAAAAACATCATCTTTTTAAAATCGTTTTTAAAGGCTAATTATGCTTACGAAGATTTTAACTACATCATGGCGCTTTATCAATTTGTTTCAAAAGAATTTGATAAAATTTCAATCAATGCTTTTTACAATCTATGCACCTATTTAGAAGAAAATAAAATCTTTGAATTATCTTCTAATTCTCTTTACGATTGTTACGAGAAATCAAAAAACCGTGAAAACGATTTAGAAAATCTTAATACAATCATCGCACCACTTAAATTTTTAAAATCAACAAATGGAGAATAAACAAATGGCTAAAAAACAAGCAAAACATGAAAACTTTGACACAGTTGTAGCACTTGCTATTATCACAGCAACATCAAACAAATCAGACGGCAAGTACAAGCAAAAGAAAGCAACTAAAGCGGTTTATCTTGTCCCAGCGACTGAAGAAGACGCTAAAAAGCTGACAGATTTTGGTCTACAACTCTACACACCAGACACAGAAAAAGACCCAGACGCAAAACCTTACTTTATCGTGAAAGCTACTGAAAATGTGAAAATCTTTACAAGTGAAACAGACTTTGAAGAAGTGAACTTTGGTGTTTCTTATGAAGAAGTTGACCCAGAAACAGGAGAAATCACAGTCAAGAAAACACCAAACTACAAAACAGAAATCCCTGTACACGTTGCAATCATGTTTGTAGAAGGTGGAGACAATGGAAACGACTTTTTCCGCTTGAATGCTTTGATGATGGAAGACGTGCTAACACTTGAAGAAGTGAAACCAGTCAACCCATTTGCAGGCTTGTTTGGAAAATAAAAAAGCGCCTTCCAAAAGGAAAGCGCCAATTATAAAGCGTTTTTCAGGGTTTAAAAAGTCAGTTGGTTAGAATGACTTGCACCGATAAGCACCCCTTAAGGTGTAACCATCTTATCGACACTAATTAAACCTTGAAAAGCCTTACAATTTTACTGTATCATACTTGATTTATTTTGTCAAGTATGATATACTTTGTTTAAAAATTGAAAGGAGAGGGCTATGACCTCACAGGAATGTTTAGAAATCCTAAACAATGCAATTTCTAAAATCGGCAACGATGAAGAAATTGAGAGCCTAACTACGGACTTGATGGATATTAAGACCTTTGTGGGCGAAGTTGACTTGACCGTCTCAGTCTTAAATGAAGACGTTGAGCGCTTGAACAAGAAAAACGGGGAATTGCGTTCGGCTAATAACGAACTATACCGCCGTTTAGGCGCTCAAGATGAAATCATGAAAAAGGCTAATGAAGACATGAGCGTAGTATCAGCAATCAACGCTGTTATTTAATAGAAAGGAAAAAGGAAAATGAAACAATTTTCTAAATCAATTAACTGGTATCCAAACAACACTCTTGAAGCGTTGAAAGAAGAACCAGAAACAGTTGCTGAAGTAACACCACCAGCAACCATGCCAGCAGACACACCAGCGCAGGAAGTACCAAACTACCCAGCGCAAGCCCCAGCTACTGAAGTAGAGGGCGTAGAAATGAACATCGACCACGAAAACGTGGTAGAAGAAGGAGAAGAATAGAATGGCTAATAAAATCACTACGTTTTTATCAGGTCAAACAGGAAAAAACATTTCAAACATTGACCTATTGAACTCTATCCGCACACGTGCAAGTGCTGATTATCAGGCAGATATTCCTGTACTTGAAGGTGCACGCATTAACCACGCAACCGTGCCGTATCAAGATTTTGAAAAACACGCAAATGAGTTCTTCAAAGCACTTGTAAACCGTATCGGCTCAACCGTTATCAAAGCCCTTACTTACGAGAATCCGCTTGCTATCTTCAAGTCTGAAACCTTTGAATTTGGGGACACATTGCAAGAAATCTACGTACACCCAGCTGATAAGAAAACTTATGACGCTAAGTCAGACGTCAGCCCGTTCAAGTTTGCAGATACAAACATCGAAGTATTCTACCACACCTTGAACAACGAGAACTACTACGAGCGCACTTTTGAGCGTGCATGGATTCAGAAGGCTTTTGTTTCTGATATGGCTTTCGATGAATTTGTAGATAAAATGTTTACGTCTCTTCTTTCATCAGATACACTTGACGAGTATCAAGCTATTAAGGGCGTACTTGAGAAATCACTTGCTGAAGTTTCTTACACTGACCTTACAGGAACAACTAAGAACATCACAGTAGCTGGTACTAAGATTGATGAAACTAAATCTGATTTTGTGGTAGACTTTAACCAGTCACTAATCAATCAGTCTAAACGCTTTACAATTCCAAGCCGTACACAGTTTAACAATCCCGTTGGAGTTCCAAACATGACGGCTATTGAAGACCAATACCTAGTTATTTCAGCAGAATTTTCAACACACTTGGATATGTTACTTGCTAACGCTTTCAACATGGACAAGGCAAGCGTACTTGCACGCACTATTGTAGTTGATGATTTTGAAAAATTCACAGGCGCAGGTGCAAACAATGGGCGTAAGCCAGTTGCTTTCCTAATTTCAGCTAAATCTATCATTAACAAAGACAAGCTGGTACACATGGAGTCAATCCGTAATCCACGAAACATGACCTTCAATTATTTTTACCACCACCACTATTTGACTAGTCTCTCACTTTTTGAGAATATTCATTTCTGGTATGTGGAGGAAGCCTAAGGCTTCCCGAGGGCGGGCATTGCCCACCCTTTTTATAATATGAAAGGGGACTAAATGAGCTACAAGAATTACAAGAAACATCTTGGAAAGATTGAGCTGAACAAGGAAACTGTAGAGCGAAACCGTCTAGCCTTCTTTGAGTTTTATTTTAATTATTTCTATAATATCGTTGTTAACTATTTCACTTGGGAAGGATTGCCAAACGACATTGACGAGCTTTTCATAGAAAGAAAGCTCATCGAAAATGGACACGTTTCATTTTTTCATGACGACACTTTTGGCTTTATTGCTCAAGGGGGAACAAGGGGCGAGCGGTTGAACCATTACGACCAGCCGTTAAGCTATCAACCAGTCAACGCTTCTAGTATGAACTATTTTAAGCAGATGGAGATAGCCTATACAGAAAATGATTTTAGAGTGATTGAAGACTTACACAAGGACAACCCAGACAAAATCAAAAAACCGTGCATTGTGATTCCTAACAATAACTTTTATGAGCCATACATTGGTTATCTTGAGTTATTTTGTGAGAAATTGGCAGATATTGAGCTGACTATTCAATTAAATAGAAATGCTCAAATAACACCTTATTTCATCTTTGTAGACAATAATAGCGTGTTATCTATGAAAAATATCTTTAATAAGATTGCGAATTTTGAACCCGTGGTTTATCTGAATAAACAGAAAGACCAAGATGGACAGGATAGCTTTAAGCAATTATCGGACTATATCCAAGTATTCAGGACGGACGCACCGTTCTTACTAGACAAGCTACACGATGAGAAGTTGCGTGTTATGAACCAACTACTGACCTTTATTGGTATTAACAATAACCCATCAGACAAGAAAGAGCGTCTAGTAGTATCTGAAGCTATTTCTAATAATGGAGTTATTTCAGCCAATATCGAAGTGGGCTGGAAGTCACGCAGAAAAGCGGTTGATTTAATCAATAAATGCTACGGGTTAGAAATTTCAGTCAAGCCAGCTGAAACCATTCAGCAATTTAACCTTGATAAAGTGGCGCTAGACATCGCAGAGCAAGGGGGTGCAGTCTTTGACCCAGAATAACACCACAGCAACCATTGCTACATTTCTAAAGTCAAGATACAGAAACCCTGTAACGGATAAACTTGACGGTTTGGCTCTTGATGAAGACGGCAATTTTTTGCACTATAACATCATTATAAATGCAACCTATAATGAGCTTTTTAAGGATATGCACCTAGTAGATGGAGTTTCTGAAAATTTCAAGAAAGAATTTTGTAAGCACTTTTACAACAGGGAGATAGGACTTGAAACATTTGCACGTTTTCAGATTGCACTTGAAGAAGTTCTAAATAATGAGTGTTTCAATCTATTCAAGTATCTTGCAGAAATCAGAAACAAGACCATCAAGGAATTAAATCAATCCATGAACATTGATACAGTCGGCAACCAGAAAGCGGACGGGCAAGCCTTACAGATTGCCAATACCACACCACAGGAGCGCAAGGAAATTGTATTTACCGAGCGCTACGGAGTGATTGAATACGCTGACAATTTGGTAGAAAACCATCAGAAAAACAACGCTGACACAAAAAGCAATGTTTCAGGCTGGAGCGGTTCAAGTCTTGCAGAGCGCTTACAAAACAATGCAGAATTGAAGGACATTCAATTTCAGATTTTTAACATTTGTGATAAACTATTTTTGCAAGTGTTTTAGAAAGGGTATAGATGAAAGATTTATCAAATGCTAGAATACTAAAATATGATAGTATGTTAGAAGAAATCACGCTATTTAATTTTCAGGATTTTGTCTATGCTGAAGATGGATTATACTATATCCATGTTACAAGTAAGCGACTAGGCGACTTGTCCAAGTTATGGCTAAAGCTAAAGCCTATCAGCTATCATTTTGAAAGTATTGAAGATGAAACATTCTGGACGATAAGAAAGAGCTACAAGCCTTTACTATCTACTAAAGCACTTCTATATATTCGCTTTAAGATTGTAGGCGCTTATTATAGCTTTGAAAAGCTGAACAGCAAGAGCAAGCTCAAGGGTTTTGGCAGAGTGATAGACGATAACAACTATTTCTCACGGATTCCGCTAGTGAACGAGCTGACCCATTGGGACAACGGGGTAATAGTAACCCCTAACTACCAGATGGCGCTTTCAGGGTTCAAAGATGGACGGGTAACTATTCACGGTCAGCCATTTCTTGATGATTGGGCTAGCTTTAAAATCAATGTAATCAACGATAGAGAAGGAGTACCAAGAACCGTTATGACAGCAGAAAGAGGACATGAACAACTATGATAATTATTAACTTGTCCGAGACAACGGACGCGCTACAAGTTGAAGTGATGGGACACGGAGACGATACAGACCAGTCTTGCGCCCGTGTTTCGACCGTTTGCGATTGTATCTATTTAACGTTTAAAGACCAGTTAGAGAAATATAAGAAGCACAACGGCTACACACTTTTAATTGCTAACAAGAAAAAGCTAGGACGAAAAGATATTTTACTTTTACGATTCCTTGAATACTTGGAAGCTCTTAAAGAACTCTATCCAAACTCAATCAAAATTGAAAATACAACCAACAAGGAGAAAACAAATGGCAAAAACAACTAAAAAAGTGCAAGGGATTCACTCACTTATCAAATTTCAACGACATCAAGGAGTTGAGAGCTTAACGATTGACGGTAAGCAAGACCTTGCTGACTTGTCGCAGGATAAAAACGGCGACACAAACCTTATTTTGAACGCTGACAAGGACAAAGTGAATGAAATTGTTTCAGAAGTGCCTTATCTTGGAATCGCTCACACAACCACAGGAACAGCGCCAAATCAAAAGAAAACGGCTACTGTAAGCCAAGACCTCACACAATTCCCATTGTCAGGTGGGGGACTTGTAACCGTTGAAAAAACGGCTGAAGGCTTAACCCTTAACGATGAAAAAGTGAAAGAGCTAGTAGAATCTAAAGCTGAAGCTCTAAAGAAAGAGCTTGGAAGTGGTACATCTAGCGTAAATGTTGGCAATAACATTATCAAATTAAACGGTGGAGAGCTGGTAAAAGTTGACAAGTCAGGCGACACGCTAACACTTAATGACAGCAAGGTTAAGGAGCTAGTGGATACAAAAACAAAAACGGTAAAAGCTGAATTAGTAGCTATGCTACCACAAAAATTTATTATTGATAAAGTAGATGATATTAACAATGCTATTTTATATCTTCCAATAAGACCAGATGACACAGTAGCATATATAACTATTATTTGTTTAAACACTGATAATACAGAATCAGTTGTAACCTTATCAGTACCTACGGGGTCTCAACCTTTTAAAAAAGTTGAACAAGGTATTTATATTTCTTATGAAATTTCAAGAGAAACTGTTTCAGTAAATATGTATTTTCAAAAAACTGTATCAAATTTAATTGTAAAAAGTATTGTTTTTGGTGATTTATACGAAGAACCTACTATCACCCTTAATACTTTAGATGGTACTTATGACTCTCATATTACATCTGGAAACGTTTCACAACCACTTTAAAAAGGAGTTAAACCATGAATCCCGAAGAATTTAAAGATGAATTTTTCCGTGCTTACCGTGGGCGCTATTCTTCTTATTGGGTGGAACGGTGGGGACTTATCCCTTCCATTCCTACCAGCTTTGATAATGCTAACTCTATTTACGAGCTTTTAGCATGGCTTCAGCGTGCCTTTAAACAGTTGCTTGATGATTTTGTAGCCCTTGAGAGCGAGTTTGAAGATTTCAAAAACGCTCTTACGGAGCTACTTGAAAACCTTGTACCGCTTTTGATTAAGCGCTACATGGAAAGCGCTGAAGCTGATAGATGGTTCACGGCTAAGGCTGACAAGTATTATGAACGAGTTATCAAGCCATATATTGATGAACAAATCATAAACTTAAAGGAAAAAGTTGAGCGAGATTTACGAGACCTTGAAAATCGAATCAATGAAAAACTTGAGACGGAAAAACAAGAACGAATCAGAGAAATCAACAACTTAAAAGAAAAGCTGGAACAAGAAAAAGAAGCCAGACAACGAGATAAAGAAGACCTAACAAGACAAATCCAAGACCAAGCAACCAAAAACAACGATTTAAAAGATACGTTAACAAAACTGATTTCAAATCTTGAAAAATCAGGTGCTTGGGCTGGTGGACTTAAAGGGAACTTTAAAGAAGGGCGCAACATCGCAACAGGTAACATCAATATATTTGGCGGTACGCCAGACGGCAACAGCTTTATCAGGACTAACAACGGAAGTACAGAAAATGACCTTTCAGGGGGTATTTAATGGCTTTAGAACTAAAATTTTCAACCAGTACCAATGCTAAAATCGAAAATTTTGGTACTGGTGTTCCGGGTTGGACGGAAGCCTATGCTAACGCTTGGCAATTCTCCAAGTCTGATACAGATTACGGCTACATGACAAACGGGAATACAACCTATATACAATATGGGCATCGTGACCCGTCAATCTGGGCTTCTATGCGCTTCTGGGGTCAATCCGTGGAAGTCATTGAAGAACGAACAAACCCCGATAATTCCATCACAGCGAAAATCAGAGTAAAAGCTCTTTTCTGGTGGAGTAAACGGGTCAGCTCAAACGCTGGGTATCGTGTTAACTATGATATTAAAGTAAACGGTAAAACGGTCTGGAGCTTTAGCGGATATACAACCGATGAAGTGATTAAGAACGATGAAGTGGCTCAAGAGTTTACTGTTACCGTTGCACCCGAAGAACGCTCTAGTGCTAGTGCCTTAAATATCAACGTGACTTACCCTAACGGGGAATTTGATAACAGTAACTTTTATGTGGGAATCTTCCTATATAATAATTTTAAAAAAGCGATTAAGCCTTGGGCTATCCGTAAGAGCGGAATCTTTAAGACCTTGAACCGTCAAAGCGGTTTCTTCAAACAGCGTAAAGACGGCTGGAAAGACATAAGCGGACAACCTACAAACGCAGTAGGTAAATCAGTCAGCGCTCCCCATAAAATCAGAAAGTCGGGTCAATGGCTGGGACAAGGTCAGATAGGTCAGCAATAAGGGAGGGTTTCAGCCCTCCTATTTTTAAAGGAGTAAGAGATGAAGGAATCAACGAAAATATGGCTGTATGCAAAAAGCCCTTTTAAAAATGACTATGCAAACGTCATAAACTTTGAAACAAGGGATGATATGGAGGATTTTTTTACTAAGAAAAACCCTCATATAGAGATTGTCTATGAGTATGATAAGTTTCAATATACCCAAAGAAACGGCTCTATCGTGGTATCTGGACGGGTGGAAAAATATGAAAATGTAACCTATATGCGCTTTATCAATAACGGGCGAACTTACTATGCCTTTGTCTTTGATGTCCTATACGTCAATGAAGATGCGACCCGTATTATTTACGAGGTGGACGTATGGAACACCTACCAGCACGAACTGAAGGCGCTGAATGTGATCGGGCAAGTAGAACAGCAGACCATGCCAAACGAATTGTGGGCGCTACGAGACAGCCAGCAAGGCTTTTCCGTGGGGACTAAATACACAACGAGAGCAGGAGAGGTTGGCATAGATACAGAGTGGCTTGTAGTTGTGGCTAAACCTACTATTAAAATGACAACCAGAGCCAATAGACCTGTAAATATGACTTTTTCAGGGATGCAAAAAACCTTTAAATACTTTTTTATTCCTGTAAGCATCCGAAAAGGAGCATCTAAGCCTTTCATCTTTGGCGGTAAAAAATATGATAGTTTTGCTCTTGAAAACCTTTACAAACATTTGTTTGGCTTAACTCAAAGTAGTAGCACGGGTGCAAGTACAGTGAATCAGATTGTCAATATGTATCTAAGCCGTGATATTGGTGTAAAATACAAAGAGACAACAGTAGGAGATAAGACCTATATAGAAATCTTGTCAAATATCAATGGAGAAGTGGCAGAGATTGGGCGCAAAAGTCAGCGGAATTATAGACCATCTACAAGCTCAAGCAGTGGAAGCTCTAGCACATCCGAAACAGGCGACATTTCAACCGAAGAAAGCAGGGTTAGACTAGTAACCCGAATTATTAAGAAGCTAGTGCCAGATGCAACGGCTGAAGGTATTGCTGGAATTATCGGGAACTTTTCAGCAGAAAGCAACGTTACAGCTAAGAAATACGAGGCTGACTATGCGACAGGCTACGAGTATGACAAAATGGAAGCTCTTCCAACGGCTGAAAATCTTGTCGGAAGCTGGAGCGCTTTTGCTGGGTTGTACACTATTTCACTAAATGAAGAGGGTTATAGAGGGTCAGACGGTCAGCACTGGATAGGCATGGGAATTGGACAGTGGACAGGCCCAAGATGTGAACACCTTATCGCCTACGCTAAAGAAAAAGGGCAATCCGTTTGGGATTTTAACCTACAATTTCAGTTTATGAATGAAGAGAGTAGAGCGGACACTTTCAGACGTGTAGCTAGTTCTTCAGCAAGTGCCAGCGAAAATGCAAGCGACTTTATGAAGAACTGGGAAGGCGTAAAATACAAAGAAGCTGAACGAATTGAGCAAGCGAATGCGTGGCTTTCAACCGTTCAAGATGAGTTAGGAAAGGTATAGAATATGACTGAAGCAACACAAACACTAAAAGCCCTGAATGAAATTAAATCAAGGGTGGGGACTAGCATAGGTAGTGGGCAGTGCTACGGGCTGGTGGCGCTATATTCTCAACTATTGGGCGGTTGTAATATCGGTGGCGGTATCAACACCCCAAACCCTGACGGAAACGGGCGCCAAGCGAGTGGAAGCGATACACAAAGGGGTATGAGTGCCAGCAATATTGGTGGCGATTATAACTGGGACGCCGTGGGCTGGAAGGTACGTTTTGACCCTTCTTTCTCTGATTTACGGGTTGGGTGTATCGTCAATTATAAACCAACTAGTAGCAATATCTGGGGGCATACGGCTGTTATTTCAGCGGTTCATGGTTCAAGCTATGATGTTATTGAGCAAAACTATGCTTGGAGCGGATACACTACGGAAAGAACAGGTATAGACACGGTTGATAATATTGAAAGCATTATCTATCCGCCTGAAGTTGTAGCTGGTGGAGACATTGGAGAAATCACTGGTGACACTGGAGACAGACAACTTGGAAACGGAGACTACACCAGAACAGCCTTTGACGTGGAAGCCCTTCTAATAGAAGTAAATGGATTCTTTGACTATCGACCTAACACTTATGAAATCCCTAACTTGTTAGAAATTGCACACACGCAGATACAAGATAGCTTGCGAGCCTATACAGGAAAAGCTGACCTAGAAATAGAAGTACAGCTATTAAACAGTGAATTTACTGACATAGAGCTTTATGACATTTACGGTAACAGCTATGTATATCAACCGCAATACCTACCACGAACCATTGACACGGCTCACAAGTATAAAGTCATTGTGACTGGAAGCCTTGGAGATAATAACCAAGTGCATATTAACTTTTTAGAGTATAACAACGCTAACAACTTGAGCTATGCAGGTAAGAGTATTTTAGAAAATATTGATACAAAGACATGGACGAAAAACAATCCTGAACATTTCAAGTATGGATTGAATGATATTACAGGGAAAAGCATTGCTATTTTAAACGATGCTGAAGCTAGCTATATTCAGACCCATAACAACCAGATGGAGCATACACAGCTGACATTTAAAGAGAACAGAGAGATGTTAAAACAGAGCGTTGACCTATCCAATAAGCAAGTTGCAACCGCTAACTCACAGGCTAGCTATAACGCTCAATATGCCGTGGATACAGCTAACATCAATCAATGGACAGAGGGCGCTAGTGGGGTTCTAAACGTTGCAGGGAACTTACTAAGCGGAAATCTTGGGGGCGCTCTAAGTGGTTTAGCTTCTGGTGGGATGAAAGTTTTCAATGCAAACCGTGAATACAATAATAAACTAGTTGAACAAGGTTTCACAGATGCAAACAATGCCTTGAAATCCCAATCTAATGCCCTCAACAACATGAAGGCAAAAATCGCCCTAGACCAATCTATCAGAGCTTACAACGCAAGCATGGCAGACTTACAAAATCAGCCAATCAGCGTGCAACAGATAGGAAATGACTTATCTTTCCAATCTGGGCATCTATTGACAGATGTTTTCTGGAAAGTATCTATCGCTCAAAAAGAAATCTTGAACCGTGCAAACGAGTACATAAAATGCTATGGGGTACTTGTCAACGTATTTTCTAATAATGCTTTAAGCGTGATGAAGGCTAGAAAGCGGTTTAACTACATCAAGATGATAAATGTTAACCTTGGAAACCTAAGAGCGAATCAATCACACATGAACGCAATACAGGCTATTTTTCAATCTGGTGTTAGAATCTGGAACTATTCAGCGAATAAAGACGATAAGATTTTATTTGACATCAAGAAAAACAATCCGAATTTTTAAAAGTATGATATAATGAAATAGAAAGGAGTGATTTCTATCGAACAACAAGAAAAATGGTACAATCCGCAGAAAATGCTATCTTATAACCAGTATCTAAACTTTGTTATAGGTGGGCGTGGTATTGGTAAGACCTTTGCACTCAAAAAGTATCTACTTAAGCGATTTATAGATAAAGGGGAACAGTTTATCTATTTAAGGCGCAATAAGTCAGAGCTGGACAGGATAGACAAGGACAAGTTTTTTACTACTGAATTGTTAAAACAGGTTTTTACTAATTTTGAAGTGATTGACAGTGACGCCAGCAAGATTCACACTAAAATTATTTTCAGAGCTGACAACATGGAAGATGAAGAAAATATCCTTGTCTTGTCTTCTACTAAGATTATTTTGAACGGAAAAATAGTTTGTTATCTAAAAAGCCTATCTACTTGGGTTGACTTGAAAGGGTCAGAGTATGATGAGGTTATGAGTATTCTATACGATGAAGTTTTAATTGATGTTACCAGTAAAAAGAGGTATCTGGACAACGAAGTAGAAGCGCTCTTAAACTTTATCTTTTCCGTTTTCCGTAGGCGTGATGGTTGCCATGCCTATCTACTATCAAATGCAAGTAATTTCAACAATCCCTATTTTGCCTTTCTGAAATTTTATGACGATAGCGGAAAGCGCTTCTACAACATGAAACAATATGCAACGCTTATAGAGTTCCCTCCACACTCAGCTTTTCAGACTGAGGAAGAAAAAGAAAGCGGATTCTTTAAACTCTTGAGTAATTCAAGCATTTATGAAAGCGTTGCAAATAACGAGTTTCAGATTAAGAATGACAAGAACATAGCTAAAATTAAAGGCTTAAAATCACGGCTTTATAGCTTCTATTGTGATGGTACTTTCTTGACAGGGTACTACATTGATAACATGGTATATATTGCCAAAGGTTACGATAAGAACTTAACAGCCTATTGTCTGGAAGTGGAACAGGTAGAAGATGGGTTTGTTTACTTGAACAAGTCAAGCGCTCTAGGTAAAACATTAAGAAGTTTATACCTAAAAAATATGCTCATATATGAGGATTTAGAAACAAAAAACAAATTTTTAGAGGTTATCAATCATGTTATATAATATTATGTTAGACGTTGCAAAAGGTGACTACATCACTTTTCTATTTATCTTGATTCTATTTGACTTTATCACGGGCTTTCTCAAGGCTTGGAAGTGGAAAGTAACCGATAGCTGGACAGGGTTAAAAGGAGTTATCAAACACACCTGTACATTTATTTTTTACTACTTTGTAGCCGTGTTTCTGACATACATTCAGGCAATGGCTATCGGTCAAATCTTACTAATCATCATCAATCTATACTATGTATTGTCAATCATGGAGAATCTTGGTGTAATGGGTGTATTTATTCCTAAGTTTATGACCGCAAGGGTACAGGCGGAATTGAAAAAATATACAGAACAGTTGGATTCTGGAAAGGAACTAATGGAAGCATTTAAAGGAGCAAAAGAAGATGAAAAAGAATGATTTATTTATAGACGTTTCAAGCCATAACGGTTACGATATTTCAGGAATTTTGGAAGCTATGGGAACAACTAACACCATCATCAAAATTTCAGAAAGTACAAGCTATATCAATCCGTGTTTATCTGCTCAAATTGAACAATCTACCCCCGTAGGATTCTATCACTTTGCTTGGTTTGATGGAGACGTAGAAGAAGCAGAAAGAGAAGCGCGCTATTTCTTGGACAACGTGCCTACTAAAGTGCCTTACTTGGTACTTGACTATGAAGACCATGCAAGCGGAGACAGAGAAGCAAACACTGTTGCCTGCTTACGCTTTATGCAGATTCTTGCTGATGCTGGATATAAGCCTATTTATTATAGTTACAAGCCTTTTACCCTTAATAACATTGACTACAAGCAAATTCTTGCACAATTCCCCGATAGCCTTTGGATTGCGGGCTATGGTTTAAACGATGGAAACGCAGATTTTGAATACTTTCCATCTATGGACGGTATCAGATGGTGGCAATACTCAAGCAACCCATTTGACAAGAATATAGTGCTTTTAGACGATGAACCAGAGCAAGAACCAAAGACCGCTGGAACATGGAAAAAAGATTCTACTGGTTGGTGGTTCAGACGTGCAAACGGTTCATTTCCATATAATAAATGGGAAAAAATCGCTGATGTTTGGTACTACTTTGACAGCAAGGGCTATTGCTTAACGAGTCAATGGCTCATGTATAAAGATAAATGGTATTATCTCAAGGATAATGGCGCAATGGCTACGGCTTGGGTGCTAGTTGGGTCAGAATGGTATTATATGGACGATTCAGGCGCAATGGTTACGGGTTGGGTCAAATATAAAAACAACTGGTACTATATGACAAATGAGCGTGGAAATATGATTTCTAATGAGTTCATCAAATCAGGCAAGGGTTGGTATTTCATGAACGCAAACGGAGAGCTTGCAGATAACCCAAGCTTTACAAAAGAACCAGACGGACTTATAACCGTAGCATAACAAAAAAGCTAGTAGATTCATTCTACTAGCCTTTTTTATATTCTGAGATAATTTTATAAGCATCTTCATCTGGATTGTCAAGAGCAAGGGAACAGAGAGCAGATAGAACACTATTAACTTGATTGTATTTCTGTAAATAGTGGTTTTCTAGTTGCTTTTGATTGCTAATGTGTTTTTCATAGCCAGACAATGAAAAAGAATGATGTAGACTGATAAGTTGCTGGACTAGTCTAGCCTTATCCAACCCGTCAGGGTAGGCTTTTATAAATTGTGAAAGCGCTATTAAATACCGTTCAAATGAATGTAAGATAATTTCATCAATCGTTATTAAACCCCTTACGCTTTTAGCTGACAATGAAAGCAAGCTATCAGATAATAGTCTTAATTCTGTTTCATATTGTAAGCGCTTTTCTTGCTCTTCTAAGCGTGTATTATCGTTCATGGTGTTAACCCCCTACGTTCTCTAAATAACTCACTAGGCGCAAAATAGAAGCCGTGTTGCTATCGTTTTCTCTCTTTAACTTGGTGATGGTTGTTTGTTGTTGCTCAATCTGTTTCTGTTGCTTAAAAAGGTTATAAGTCAATAGTGATAGAATCACAAGAAAAGATAGAATGATAAGGTTACAGGAAGCGAACCACCAGAACCAAAAGCGCCCTTTTTTATTTAATTTGTTGTATGATTGTTTCATAAGTTAGTACCTAAAAATGTATAAATCCCTTTCTACTGATAAATATGTAACCCTTAATGTACCTTTATAAGCCGTAGAGCCGTCTCTTTGATGGTGTATATCTACATCATACAAATCATAATGAGTAGGCTCAAAGCCTTCTATATCCTCAAATATAGGTTTTAAGCGACTAATAGCATAGTCAAGAGAAATGACTGGAAAGCCATCAAAATGATATTGTTTGACTATCTTTCTAGCTTTTTCTATCTGTTTCAGTTGAACCTTATCCATTTAATAGCCTTCCCTTCCTTGTACATATCTTTCAAAAGCTGATTTTAGACAAAAATGTTTGTATTTTGAAAATTTAAGTTTTTTCACGTCCTCAAATATAACAAGCGTATTCAATCGCTCATTTTTAAAATAGTTCTCATGGACTTCTTTATATCCACGATTTCTATATAATTCTTTTTCAGTCTCTAGTCTTTCGTCTGGAAACTTATCTATACATTGAATCTTAAGGGGTGTTACCCCCTCAAGAATAATTTGAAATTGTGCTATCATTTTCTAACTCCTTTACTCAACTTCTTCAAACCAATCTGAAATGTTTGTATATAATTCAGAAAGTATTTTAACTCGTTCAAAATATTCAGCAAATGGAACAAACTCATTGTTTCTGTACAATTCAAGTTTGCGCTCATCTCCTAAGTCAACAATCTGACTTACATGGTCTCCGTAGATTTCAGCGCTATCCACTCCAAAGAGTAAATCAAGCGCTTGCCCGTGAGTTAATTCTGCAAAAGTTTCATCATTGTGATTCACATATAAGGCTTTCATTTTTAACATTGTTTTTAACTCCTTTAACTTTCTGATACTATTATATCATTTTCAAAAACCCTTGTCAAGTGTTTTGATAAAATATTTTTAAATTATTTTTAGAAATGTTTTTATCTCATTTCTTTATGATACTAGTATATCATTTTGTAAAATGTTTGTCAAGTGATTTTGTAAAATATTTTTAAATTATTTTTAAATGTTTTTACT
>ERZ772932.636-NODE-636-length-18594-cov-19.268083_pt1 | contig 18594 bp, 10 predicted proteins | sample MGYA00511684_ERZ772932 | MGnify/ENA primary metagenome ERZ772932 (study PRJEB29015, sample SAMEA2738078) | human oral metagenome | biome: human oral; feature: human-associated habitat; material: saliva | place: China | collected 2210 ...
TGTTATCTCTGATATTATGATGCCTGTGATGGACGGATTGGAGTTTTGTAGTCAGTTGAAACAGGATAAAGCAATTAGTCATATTCCTGTCATCCTACTTACAGCACGCAGTTTAGATGAGCAACGTGCTGAGGGTTATAAGCATGGTGCGGATGCCTATATCGCTAAGCCTTTCTCTTTGGAACTACTCCTCTCACGTATTGATAACCTTATACAAAGTAGGAAGAAACTCAGTCAGATGTTCTCAAATACCGATGAAAACGATGTTTTTGAAAAGTTATCGAATGAGACGGATAAAACTTTTGTTACCCAGTTGCGCAAGATTATTCAGGAGAATCTTGGTGATAGTGAGTTTAATGTGGAGCGAATTGGCGATGAAATCGGACTTTCTCGTGTACAGCTCTATAGAAAAGTAAAAGCATTAACAGGGCATTCTCCTGTGGAAATGCTCCGCAAAGCCCGCCTTATGCGTGCTCGTCATCTACTCAGGACAACAGAGAAATCGGTATCAGAAGTAGCTTATTCAGTAGGTTTTTCTACTCCAAGCTATTTCTCAAAATGCTATAAAGACGAGTTTGGGGAGAATCCTAAGAAGTAGAAAAGGGTTCTTCCGTTAAAACTCGTATTGTTTATTAGAGTCAAAACAGAATTTGTTTTATTTCATTCATTATATAAAACATGGTCAAGACTGTCTTGACTATTTTTTTTATCCCCCCTCTGGCACAGAAAACCATCTCATGTTAATGCTTCAAAAAATCGCAGATAAGACCTTGAAAAATCATGACATAATTTCGGGTAAAACACCTGAAATAAAGCGAGAAAGTGCGTGTAAAAGATGAGTTTGCAACTAATAGTAAATCAGTTAGTTATAAAGGTGTTTAAGAAAAGGTGCTTAGTTCGTTTTCAAAAGGGCGTTAGTTAGCCTTCAAAAGGGCACCTTTTACAAGTCAATTGGGCGTCTTTTCAAAGCTAAAAGAGCATGTGTTTGTTTTAAGCTGCTTGAAAATAGTTTACAAGTGTCGCTTTGTATAGAGATAAGTTATTTGTAGAAGATGGAAAACTTGTTAATGGATAGACAAAATACTTATTTGTTTTTCTGCGTTATAAATTGTAGCTTGTTCCTCTTGTATTCTCATCTATTTTTTTGAATGGTCATATCATTTAAGTGTATAAGTCTTTATATATGCAAACTAAGTATTGAACAGAAAAAGCAAAAAAGTCCCCATTCCCTTCTTTGTTAGAACGGAGAGGTTTTTTCTCACAAATCGTTCATTTGCTATAAGGATTTCGTTTAGGTAACATTTGTTGTAGGTAAGGAACGATTTTTTTTTGAGGCTTTCTTTTTGATGATAGTAAATTTGCGGCAGAAATTTTATAAATCCAAAATTACTAACATCAATCATTTTCTAAATGGAAAGCCTAAGGAAAATTATTACGAGTGCAGTATTGCTTATGTTCTGTTCGCTTATATATGCTCAGAACAAGGTCACTGTCAGTGGTACAATTGTTGACGAGACTGGTTCTCCTGTCGTTGGTGCCACAATAATGGAGAAAGGTACAGCCAATGGAACGGTAACTGACATTGACGGTAACTTTAGTTTAAGTACAAATGAGGGTGCAGCTCTCACAATCTCTTACATTGGTTATTCTACTATTGAAGCCAAGGCTGCAGCTAAGATGAATATCCAGCTGAAGCAAGAAGCCAATGAATTGAACGAAGTCATCGTAACAGGTTATACAACTCAGCGTAAGGCAGACCTGACTGGTGCCGTATCAGTTGTGAAGACTGATGCTGTCAAGACATCTCCAGATGCTGATCCAATGAAGGCACTTCAGGGACGTGTGGCTGGTATGACTATCACAGACACCGGTTCGCCGTCAAGTACTGCAACAATTCGTATCCGTGGCATCGGGTCATTCAACTCTTCTCAGGATCCTCTTTTTATTGTAGATGGTGTGCCAATGACAAACGGTATCAATACACTTAACTCTAACGATATCGAGAGCATGCAGGTTCTGAAGGATGCTGCTTCAGCAAGTATCTATGGTTCACGTGCTGCTAATGGCGTTATTATCATTACAACAAAACAGGGAAAGAAGGCTGACAAAATAAAAGTAGACTTTACAGCTAATCTTACTGCTCAGTTCTATACAAAGCAGTCAAAGATGAAACTTCTTGACACTAAGGGTTATGCTACCGCAATGGCTCAAGCTGCACTTAATGATGGTATAGATCCTGTAGCGTACGCAAGCAACTATGGCCTGAACCTCAATGCTGCAGAAGGTGTGGGAATCAGGGTATGGAATCCTACAACAAATCAGTATGTAAACTATACTATAAATGGTCTCTATGACGGTTTTATCAATACTAAGCGTACCATGATGTTCTCAGATACGGATTGGGTCAGAGAAATTTCACGCACAGGTTTCTCCCGTAATTACAGCGTATCTATCTCTTCTGCTACAGATAAGTTAACATCGATGCTCTCTTTGGGCTATAAGAAAAATGATGGTATCCTGAAGTACACAAACTTCTCAAGTATTCAAGCTCGTATGAATAACTCGTACAAACTCAATAACATCATCAAAGTTGGTGAGAACTTCACTATAAGCTACAACAAACAGGTTGATGGTGCTCCTATGGAGAATGCTCTGAAGATAAGCCCAATAGTACCTGTCTATGAAAAGAACGGTGTTACATTTGGTGGTCCTGTTGGTGGTATGAGCGACCGACAGAATCCTATGCGCGAACTGTATCATAATAAGGATAATCATCTTGACTATTGGCATGTATTCGGAAATATGTATGTTGACATTACCCCTGTCAAGGGGCTGTTGTTTCGCTCAAATTTCGGAGTCGACTATACTACATCATTCATTAATGCACTGACGCATACCTTTGCATCAGATGTCGTGAATAACAATACAGCAAGAACCGACCTTGGTCAGACCAACAATACTAATTACACATGGTCTAACACTCTGAACTATCTCTTTGATATAAAGAATGCTCATCATTTCAATGTACTTCTTGGTTCAGAAATCAATAAGCAAACTTATCTTGATTTTCATGCTATTTCTGAGGGATATGCTCTGGAGTCAGTGGAATATATGTACCCAAATGCAGCAACTGGTACAGCTCGTAACACTGGTGCAATGGTTGGATACCGTCTGGCTTCATTCTTTGGTAAGGTTGACTATAACTACAACGACTTGCTTCTTGCATCTTTCACACTACGTCATGACGGTTCAAGCCGTTTTGGAAAGAACAACCGTTGGGGTAATTTCCCTGCAGCATCACTGGGTTTCCGTATCTCACAGCTACTTAAAAAAGACTGGCTTGACGACCTGAAGCTTCGTCTTTCTTGGGGTAAGACCGGTAATCAAGGCATTGACAATAATGCACACTATGGCTTGTATGTTGCCGACTATGGTCTTGAGCGTACTACATCAACAGCTTACGACCTCAATCTTGCAGGTAGTGGCACCTTCCCATCAGGCTATCGTGCAATACAGACGGCTAATGAGAACTTGAAGTGGGAGACAACCACACAATATAATATAGGTATTGACTATAGTCTGTTCCGCAGCAGTCTTTATGGAACAGCCGATTTCTATATCAAGAACATTACAGACATGCTTATCAACCCAGGATACCTTGCAGCAAAGGGAGAGGGTGGAAGCCAGTGGCAGAACGGACCATCGCTTCGCGACTGGGGTATGGAACTTACCTTAGGTTACCGTAAGAACTTTTCTAATGGCTTAGGCATCGATATTAATAGTAACATTGATCTCTTCCGTAATCGTGTTACATCTCTTCCAAAGACAACAACAGGTGCTTATGCACACACCTCAAAGCAGAATATTGTTGAGGCAAAAAAACCTTATGGTAGTATTGTAGGATATGTTGTTGACGGACTCTTCCAAAACCATACGGAGGTTTATGCGTCAGGTCAGCCTAACGCTCGTGTAGGTGGTCTGAAATATGCTGACCTGAATGGGGATGGACGTATCAATCAGGATGACCAGACATGGATTATGAATCCCGTACCTGCATTCTCTTATGGTCTGAATGTTGCAGTGAGTTACAAGAACTTTGATCTCAGTATGTTTTGGCAAGGTGTAGCCGATCAGGATATCTACAACAATCAGAAATACCAGACAGATTTCTGGAGTATAACTGATGCAGGTTCAAACAAGGGAAACCGTATGCTTAATGCATGGACATCCGATAATACTGATTCTTCAATCCCAGCTCTGACAACTAACAATACTGCTGACGAAGGTCGTGTTTCTACGTATTATGTTGAAAACGGTTCTTACCTAAAGCTCCGCACACTGCAACTTGGGTACAACGTTCCTGAGAAGTTTATCTCAAAGCTCAAGATGTCCAGCCTCAGAGCATATATCTCAGGTCAGAATCTTCTGACACTCAAGAGTTCCAGTCTGACATGTTCAGATCCAGAGAATCCAAACTGGGCTTATCCATTGGCCACATCTATTTCATTTGGTCTGCAGGTAGGATTCTAAAGATAAAACGATATGTTCATCATAAAAGATTATAACAATGAAAACAATCATATATAATAATATCAAAAAGGCTTGTATGACTCTTTGCCTGGTAGGTTCCTTGGCAAGTTGTAACGATTATCTGGAGTATAAGCCAACAGCAGTTGTCGATGAGCAGCAGGCATTCCAAAACCCAGACGAGATGGTGAATAGTGCCTATGCCATGCTGGGGGATGACTGGTATGGATACCCTTTCAATCTCTGGGCATACGGTGATGTGGCGTCTGATGATGCTCTCAAGGGTGGTTCAGGAACCACAGATACAGATTATCATCAGGTGGAGGTATTCACAACTCTTACCCCTACATTAGGACATCTTGACGAGTTGTGGTATCATCTCTATATTGCTGTCAGCCGTTGTAATCGTGCTCTCGTGGCACTGCAGGATAATGGTGAGGCGAAACTCGGCGCTGAGACAACAAAACAGCGTATTGCTGAGGTAAAGTTCCTTCGTGCTCATTTCTATTTCAAACTTAAGATGGTGTTCAATAAAGTGCCTTGGATTGACGAGGATGCTTATCGTAATAACAGTCAGGAGCAAATTAAGAATGATGAGTACACAGCAGAACAGCTATGGGAGAAAATCATTGCTGACTTTAAGGAGGCTTATGATGTTCTTCCAGCAACGCAGTCTCAGGGCGGACGTGTCAATAAAGTTGCTGCCGCCGCTTATCTTGCAAAATGTTATCTTGAGAAAGGATGGGGTGACGGCTACGAGGGTAGCACTGGTGCCAACTTTGTCAATAAGGAGGATATGAAGAAGGTTGTTGAATACACTGATGTAGTGAAGAGCTCACAATATGGCTATCTTGAGGACTATGGTGACATATTCCTTCCAGAGCATCACAACAGTAAGGAAAGTATATTTGCAGTACAACATTCTAATTACGAGGATGACCACACAACTTACGGACGTGGCAACTGGTCAAATGTTCTTAATGGTGTATGGGGTATATGGTCATGCGGATGGGATTTCCATAAGCCATCACAGAACTTCGTAAATGCTTTCAAAACTCACAACGGACTTCCACAGTTTAATGACTATGCGGATGAAAATGCCCACCCAGTAAATGGAGCACCATCATCTCAAAAATGGGATCCAAGATTGTTCCACACAGTGGGTATGCCTTCATTCCCTTATAAGTACGAGGGAGCCTACACTCTGACAACTGCGAACTCACGTACGCCTAACACCTATGGTTATTATTGCTCTATGAAAGAGGTTCCGCAGCGTTCAAAGGGAGAGACATACAACAGCCCATGGCAGTCTTTCGCAATGAATGACTATGTAATTCGCTATACCCAGTCAATGCTCGACCGCGCTGAGGCTCTTATCGAATTGGACCGTTTTGTTGAGGCACGCCAGATTATCAACGATATCCGTCAACGTGCAGCCAACTCCATCAATAAGCATATCTCTTATGCCGCTAATCAGTGTGAGATAAGTCTCTATCCTGATACATACTTCCAGAATAAGGAGAAGGCACGTTTGTGTCTGCGCTGGGAGCGTCGTCTGGAGATGGGTATGGAGCATGAACGTTTCTTTGATCTCCGCCGCTGGGGTCTTCTCTCAACAACTCTAAACAATTACTTTAAGAAGGAGCAGAATGATGAATACAATGGACAGAAGTATGCACAGTATTATAAGGGTGCACATTTCACGCCAGGCAAGAACGAGTACTTCCCTGTACCTTATCCACAGTTGTATTACATCCCAGGACTTTACTCTCAGAACAGAGGATACTAAGTTAGAGAAAAGAAGTAAAATAGACAGAAATTATGAAAAAGATATCAATCATATTAACGGTATTGGTTGCGCTTATCTTTACTGCTTGTCAGGACAAGGATATCGAAAGAGCTCCAATGCGTCTTCAGGCTATCAATGCTGAAGAGATAACAGGTAATCTTACAGGTGATGACTACACATGGACATGGCCACAGCTAACACCAGGCCAGTCAATGTATGTTATGGTTTATGAAGGAAGTACATTGCTTTCTTCGGAGACTGTGACAGGTAACAGTTTTACGCACAAGAGTGTTCAGACCAACGTTCCTTTTGTTTATGTCTTCAAAGTCAGCGACGGTGATAATGTCTCTTCTGGTGTAGTAAAGAATTATACACGTGAGGGTGCAACACAGATTACAGGTCTTTCTATGTCACAGGTTGAGAAGGGACGTGGATATGACGCTGCCATCACATGGAATAAAACTACTGATGCCACATCCATCGACTTAATAGCTACCAATGGCACACGGACTATTCATGAGACCCTCTCAGGTTCTGTTTATAGCTATACAATTCCTAACGTAGTATATGGCGACACATGGAACGTTACTCTGCGTGCTATCAACGATAAAGGAACCTCAATGGCAACAACGTCAAGCCTGAAGATTGGTAAGACGGCTATCGCATTCCTCAGCATATATGCTACGCCAGAGGAACTCATTGCTAATGGTGACGATGACGAAGCGTCTGCATGGCTGTGGCTTCATAAAACATATCCTAACGCACAGTTCGTTTATTTCGGTAATATTAAGTCGGCTACTGACATGGAGCCTTATCGTGTGGCATTTTGGTTGCGTGACCTTGAGCAAGGTACAGAGGATGATGTATGGAGTCTTCCAGCGGTTGTGAATTCTGCAACACCTTACATCTCAGAATGGTATAAAAATGGTGGAAATATACTGCTCTGGCAGCATGCAACAGCTTACCTCACTAACCTTGGTCGCTTTGAGCAAAGCCTATTCCGAGGAAATGACCATACTATCGGTATTGGACGTGGTGGTATCAATAATGATAACTGGAGTATGGGTGCATGTTTGAACATCGAAGGAAGTCTCATAGACTTCACTACTCACCCTATCTATAAGGGGATCCCTGTACGTATTTCTAACGGCATCAAACTCATTGATATGAAGGGACCTGGATGGACAGAGGACCATAACTGTCTATACTTCAACATCCCTTCTGTACTGTCTGGCATAGCTAATGACAAACTCTCTGCCTATACTACAATAACAGAGACTTACGGCATATATCCTCTTGGCGTATGGGATTCGCAAATAAGGTCAGTTTCACAACTCAATGTATGGGAATGCCGTCAGGGCAACAGCGACTTCAAGGGTACAGCAATCTGTATCGGTAATGGTGGTTGCGAATTCTCTATGCGTAATGCTGATGGCTCTGCAGATGTAAGTGCCCATCCAAAGAACAACGTCAACCAGGAGTCAATCCTCAAGTTGGCTAAGAATAGTATCGAATATCTCAAAACTCGCTAACAAAACATTCTATATCAAAAGTTATGAAGCAAATACTTATAACAACTTTGCTTATACTCATGGGATGCGTCTCGTCGGTAGCCCAGAGTCAGGTACAAGTTCTTAGTGAGCGCCATGCTATGCAGCGTATCTCTGGGCAGAAGAATTATCTTATGTTGCCTGTCGAAGAGGCCGAAGAAGGGGCACATGTAAAGATAATTTATGATAACAAAATTGTCAAGGAATTCAATGTTCGTCTTGCTGTCAACAAGGTGGACTATTATGTGCCTGTTGACATTTCAGTAATTAATGGTAAGGATGCACTCATTGACGTGGACTTTGGGGATGGCCGCAACAGAAGACATAGTGATATAAAGAACTATGTATGCTGGACAAAAATTGATTATACAGATAAGATAGATACGGCCAATCGTGAGACACGCTGGCGTCCTATATATCATCATACCCCTACATACGGATGGATGAACGACCCTAATGGTATGTTTTATAAGGATGGCGTGTGGAATCTCTACTTCCAATATAACCCTTATGGCTCAACATGGGAGAATATGACATGGGGACATTCCACGTCTACTGACCTTGTGAACTGGACATATCAGGGCGATGTAATAGAGCCTGATGCCTTAGGTACAATATTTTCTGGTTCTTCTGTAGTTGATTATAAAAACACTGCTGGATTTGGAGAAGGGGCCATCATCTCTTATTACACCTCTGCAGGTCAATCACAGACTCAGAGTATGGCTTACTCAACAGATAATGGTAAGACTTTTACAAAGTATGAGAATAATCCAGTTCTCACCAGTAATATTCCTGATTTCCGTGACCCAAAGGTTCTTTGGAATGATGAGGCTTCTCACTGGAATCTTATTCTTGCAGCAGGACAGCAGATGAATATATATAGCTCAAAGAACTTAAAAGACTGGAAGTTTGAGAGCTCTTTTGGAGAGGGATATGGTAATCATGGAGGTGTTTGGGAATGTCCTGACCTCTTGAAGATGGGAGACAAGTGGCTCCTTATTTGTAATATCAATCCTGGTGGACCTTTTGGAGGTAGTGCAACTCAATACTTTGTTGGTTCATTTGATGGTCATAAGTTTACTTGCGAATCAAAACCTGAGGTGACAAAGTGGATGGATTACGGAAAAGACCATTATGCAACAGTTTCTTTCAGCAATGCTCCAGACGGTAGAATCGTTGTTCTTCCTTGGATGAGTAACTGGCAGTATGCTAATCAGGTGCCTACACAACAGTATCGTTCTGCCAATGGTTTGCCACGAGAACTCAGTCTCTTCACTTATGAGGGAGAAGACTATGTTTGCGTAAAGCCATCTCCTGAGGTATTTGCAGCCTTTGAGCAGAAACCTACAGGAAGTCTTCAGTCTGCTGCTTATCTTGAAGTTACAAATATAAAGAGTAATGCTTCTATCGTACTCAGCAATGATAAAGGCGAGAAGGTGGCGATGGTTTATGATGAAAAGAACAGAACGTTCTCTATGGATCGAACAGAAAGTGGTTTGACAGACTTCAACAATGACTTCAAAGCAAAAACCACAGCACCTACCTATGGAACTATAAAGAAACTTCAGATTTTCGTAGACAATAGTAGCATCGAAGCTTTTGATGCTGACGGAAAGATGTCAATGACCAATCTTGTGTTCCCTAACAAGCCTTATGACAAGATCCTTGCTAAGGGCTGTAAGGTAAAGGTATATAACTTGAAGAAATAAATAATAGCACGAGTTAAGATTTAAGATTTCGTTCATTTACCGCAAAATAAACTCTTATAGTAACATTTGTTGCGGTCAATGAACGGAATTTAAAACGTGTTTCTTGCGTAAAAACTTAACTTTGTAATCGATATTAAGACAATCACTTTACACAAAACTAAAAATTTAAAGATTATGTCGAAAACCAATAAGCTCGCTCTCTTGCCCGTAATGCTTTGTTTTTTTGCGATGGGTTTCGTTGACTTGGTAGGTATTGCCTCCAACTACGTAAAGAACGACTTGCAGCTGTCGGATTCTACAGCGAATGTCTTTCCGTCCCTTGTTTTCTTCTGGTTCCTTATCTTTTCCGTACCAACAGGTATGTTGATGAATAAGATTGGACGTAAAAAGACAGTGCTTATCAGCCTTGTTGTTACCTTATTCTCTCTTCTCCTGCCAATTTTCGGCGAGTCATACGGCTTAATGCTCGTATCGTTTTCATTGCTTGGAATAGGCAATGCGTTGATGCAAACATCGTTGAATCCACTGGTTTCAACGGTGATGAAAGGTGGAAATTTAGCTTCAACACTTACTTTCGGACAGTTTGTTAAGGCTATCGCATCCTTTATGGCACCTTATCTTGCTATATGGGGAGCGCAGGCAAGCATTCCAGCCTTTGGTCTCGGATGGCGCGTTCTCTTCCCAATTTATCTGATAATTGGTACAATTGCTACGCTGTTACTCTTCTCAACGCCTATAGAAGAAGAACCTATTGAAGGCAAAGCAAGCTCTTTTGCAGAATGTTTCAGCCTATTGGGTAAACCTATTGTGTTGCTTAGTTTCTTGGGTATCATGTGTCACGTTGGTATTGATGTTGGTACAAATACCACGGCGCCAAAGATTCTGATGGAGCGTTTAGGTATGTCATTGAACGATGCAGCCTTTGCAACTTCTCTCTACTTTATCTTCCGTACCATCGGATGTCTGACTGGCTCTTTCTTCCTTCGTGTAATGAATAACAAGCTATTCTTTATTATTTCGGTTACGATGATGGCACTTGCTATGTGTGGAATGGCTGTGGGAACGTCAAAGACTGTACTGTTTGTGGCGATTGCTCTTGTTGGTTATGGTAACAGTAATGTCTTCTCAATGGTCTTTGCACGTGCTTTACAGAGTGTTCCAGATAAGCAGAACGAAGTGAGTGGATTGATGATTATGGGACTTTTCGGTGGTACTATCTTCCCTCTCTTGATGGGGTTTGCCAGCGATGGGTTCGGTCAAGTGGGAGCAGTTATTGTAATGGCGATAGGTGTACTCTACCTTTTTTCGTATATTCCAAAAATGAATAATAAATAAAACAGATATGAAACAGTTGATCGTTGGCCTCGGAGAGGCATTGTGGGATTGTCTTCCTGAGGGTAGAAAGCTGGGTGGCGCACCTGCAAACTTTGCTTATCATACAGGACAGTTTGGGTATGATTCGTTGGCTATTAGTGCTGTCGGAAATGACGTCTTGGGTAAGGAAACTCTCGATGAATTCGGTAAAAAAGGTGTAAAGTACTTGATGCCAGAGGTGGATTATCAGACGGGAACGGTGCAGGTAGAACTCGACAGTGAAGGTATACCTACTTATGATATCAAGGAGGGAGTAGCTTGGGATAACATACCGTTTACTCCCGAGGTTGAAGAAGCAGCCAAGAACTGTCGTGCTGTATGCTTTGGCTCACTTGCACAGCGTAGTAGTGTAAGCCGCCAGACAATACAGAAATTCCTCGAAGCAACGCCAAAGGATTGTCTCAAGATATTCGATATCAATCTTCGTCAGAACTTCTATACAAAGGAGATTATCACTAATTCGCTCCAGCATGCCAATATCCTCAAGATTAATGATGAGGAACTTGTGTTGATTGGTCGTCTTTTCGGTTATCCAGGTCTTGATATAGAGAATAAGTGTTGGCTGCTTTTAGGAAAGTATCACCTTGATATGCTCGTGCTGACTTGTGGTGTCAACGGTTCGTATGTCTTTGCGCCAAACCTCAAGTCGTTCCAAGAAACGCCAGCGGTTGAGGTTGCTGATACCGTGGGGGCAGGTGATTCCTTTACGGGTGCTTTCACTTCAGCCATCCTTGCAGGCATGCCAATCACCGATGCTCATAAGTTAGCAGTGGAAGTTAGTGCGTATGTCTGCACGCAGAATGGTGCTATGCCAAAACTCCCTAAGGAACTATTAGACAGAATTAAGTAATTTATTCCTTTCTCTGATACGTGATATTTTTTCCGTGTGGGAAATATTTATTTATCGTACGTATCTTAACAGGCAAGGGATAAGTGGCATTTAGATAAAGTACATGGTCCGAATTGATTGAGTGAAGGATAACTTTTCTCGATTAATTCGGGCTTTTTAGTGTGCCATTCTTAGAGTTCTTAATATGTAATTTATGCTCTCCTTTTCCATTAAATACCCCTCCTTTCGAATTATTTTCATGAAAATAAATCTTTTTTTCATGAAGATAAATATTTCTTTTCACGTAAATAATTATTTTTCTTCATGAAAGTAATTCGTAGTGAGTGTCAGGTTGTAGCTGTTTCTGTTGAAAATATATAAAAAAATGGGATAGTATCAGCATGAAGCAGATACAATCCCATTTGATAAGTTAATCAACAGTAAAGAAGATGGTTTTAATCTTCCCAGATATTAGTTGTGTTTTGCTCGGTGAATGGATTCGCCTTGCTTCCTGCTTCACCAGGACCACCTGTATCAATATCGTCTTGACTCTTTTCATTTGGACTGCCTGTACCTCCAATACTTGCTGAGTCTGTTGTTCTGCTGTTACATATAAACTTCTCAGTAATAACGGCATGAATATCCGTCATTGGTTTTATATATTTTGTTTTCTTCATGACTTTTCTTTGTTTAACGAACGATGTACTTCTTTCCATTAACGATGTAAACTCCCTGTGGCAATGCTTTCAGGTTAATTGTGCCCTGCTGTACGAGCTGTCCCGTAATGGTATAGACCTTTCCCTGCTGCATGTCGCGTACAGCTGGCATAACAGGAAGCGTGTCAATAGCAGTTGTTTGCCCGTCAATGCTTTCTAAATAATAGCTGATTGATGGCTTCGCATTCGCACCATTGTCCTTATTCATCAAGACGCAAGCCGTGTAAGGAGTCCATGTTCCGCTGTTAGATGCTATCCACTTGTAAAAACCGTTCTTATATTGGGTCTCATTGTCACCTGAATAGTAATAATAAGAATACTGCTGCAGGTGCTTGTTCTTGTCATAATTACCAATGAAAGTATAGGTAACACCGTCTGCAGTCTTTACAACCTTTTGAGCATCCAAACTTTCCTGTTTCTCTTCTTGTTTCTTGATACCCACGATGGTTGTTTTCACACCCGTCTGCGTTCCCTTGTGCAGGGAAGGGTGAATCATGTAAGGATGGTGAGCCTTTGTCTCTGTTACAGGCTGCTTAAATTTCAGTGTGACAATCTTGTCATTATTAGGCTTTGTAACAACTTCTACATCGGAGAACTCTACAACCTCAACTTTTGAACCGTATGCACTCTTGAGCTGCTGGGCTGTCATGTCAAATGGCAGACACATTGTGTACCACTTGCCGTCTACACGTTTGTTGTCATCCCATGTGTCATCTTCTTTTATTTTGCCTGTAAGTGCGAAATTCCTCCAGCCTGCATAATCACCAGATGTTAAGGAAAACTTGCCATCCTCAAATGTAGGCCAGCAGCCACCATTCTCTGCAGCAAAATTTTTTGTTGAACCTCCTAATGAACGTGAATTCTCATTTACATAGTTCTCGTATGCAGCTTCAGGATAATGTAGCATTGTGAAAAGCTTACCAGTCTCTTGATTTGTATAGAACTCTCGTTTTACAGGAGTGATATTGCCAGGATTGTCATATTTGAAATTACTTACAGTATTGGGACCAAAAGCTTGGTTTCCAGCTTTTGTGTTTGTTCCTAATACATATACATCTGTAAGTGCTTTGTTGTTTTGGAAAGCGAATGTCTCAATTTTCTCGACACTTGCAGGAATTGTAATAGTTTTCAGATTCTCGCACCTGAAAGCATTTGCCTCAATTACTTTCAGCGTGTTAGGAAGGTGGATGGCTTCAATTGCTGCGCCATTGAATGCACCATTACGGATATATTCAACTCCTTCTGGTAACACAATATCCTTTAAGGCTGAGCATCCAAAGAATGCATTAGTGCCAATTTCTTTCCATCCTGTGCCAAAGTCAACAGATGTTAGACTTGTGCTGCGTTCTAATGCGTATTGTAATAACTGACTATTACCATTCTTATCAACCTTTCCCAGTTTAATTGACTCGAGTGATTGTCCAAAAGCCTGTGCTCCAACTTCTACGCTGCGTGTATCATTGTCGGGAATAATTACATGCTTTATTTCGCATTTGCCATTTGTAAGACAGTGTTGTGGTATCTTTGTGGTTGTACGAGGGAAGGTAATAGTCTTCAGCTCGTCCATATACTTTAGATTGACCAAATCGTTATCATTCGTGAAGTTTGCGAACTCAAGATCAAGCGTGTTTAGGTTAGGAAAATTGTTCTCTTCTTCTGCCATACCACAGATGCGTTTCAAGTCCTCACTGCTCATAGTTACTCCAGGTTTGGTTACAACTTTCAGTTTTGTGGCATTCAAGTAAGGGGTTATTAGGCTTGAAGCCTCATATAGTGCATACCCTTTATTCGTAAACTCATTGTTAATGTCGCCAGATGCTTCGAGCGTGAAGACCACCGTCCCGTCAGCTTCTTTAGTTACATTTAGCTTTGCCCATGTTGCCTGCAATGTAATGATTGACAGAGCCAACATTAAGATTAATCTTTTCATTTCTTTTGTCTGTTTTTTTATATTTATAGGTTACTTAAATCCAATAAATTATTCTGCAAGTTTCGACATGAAACTGCAGATTGTTATTGTTTGATTGGATGTTTGCTGCGAATAGTCGCTTGAAATTATTTTGTAATATCTCTAATTTTCTGCAAAAGTATTATTATTATTTAATATATTGAGTTTTACCTCCTTTATATTTAATACAACTTAACATAAGTTACCTTTGATTTTAATAAAAGATAACAATAAGTCTTTTGAAAAGCCAACAAGAGGCACATTCTGATTTGTGTTTTCATTTTTTTTTATGTAAGTTTGCAGACCCGTAGACATTACTACACGATGAAATCGGGAAAGACAAACACCAAGAACCTAAAGTATAACATATCATTATATGAAACCAAACTTAACAAAGACACTTCTGCCCATAGCTGCATTGGCTTGTGGACAAGTTAACGCAATGGTGCAGAAACACCAGCAACGTCCAAACATCATTTATATCATGTGTGATGATATGGGCTATGGTGACCTTGGATGCTATGGACAGCAGTACATCCTTACACCGAATATTGACCGTATGGCAAGGGAAGGTATGCGTTTTACACAAGCTTATGCAGGTGCACCAGTGAGTGCTCCATCCCGTGCCTGCTTTATGACAGGACAACATTCTGGACATACGGAAGTAAGAGGAAACAAGGAATATTGGGCACCAAGTAAGCCTATCTATTATGGAAAAAACCGTGATTTCAGCGTTGTTGGACAGCATCCTTACGACCCAGAGCATGTCATCCTACCTGAAATCATGAAAGACAATGGCTACCGCACGGGTATGTTTGGTAAGTGGGCTGGTGGTTATGAAGGCTCTAAGTCAACTCCAGATAAGCGTGGGGTGGATGAGTTTTATGGTTATATCTGTCAGTTCCAAGCACATCTTTATTATCCAAACTTCCTCAATGAGTACAGCAGAGAGCGTGGAGACAGTGCGGTAAAGCGTGTAGTGATGCAGAATAATATCGATTATCCGATGTTTGGTGAGCAGTATGCACAACGTAAAGACTACTCAGCCGACCTCATACATCAGCACGCTTTGAATTGGTTGAAGCGTCAGAACAAGGAAAAACCATTCTTTGGTATCTTCACTTATACGCTTCCTCATGCAGAGCTAACACAACCCAACGACTCACTCGTGGCTTTCTATAAAAAGAAGTTCTTTGAAGATAAGACTTGGGGAGGGCAGGAAGGCTCACGTTATAATGCTGTAGAGCATACCCACGCACAGTTTGCTGCGATGATAACACGCCTTGATGCGTATGTTGGAGAGATCCTTCGTACCTTAGATGAGCAAGGACTTGCAGAAAACACACTCGTCATTTTCACCAGTGATAATGGTCCTCATGAGGAAGGTGGAGCCGACCCAACCTTCTTCAATCGTGATGGTAAGCTGCGAGGACTTAAACGCCAGTGTTACGAAGGAGGAATTCGTATTCCGTTTATTGCCCGTTGGAAGGGACGTGTTAAGGAAGGAGTGACCAATGACTTGCCGTTTGCTTTCTACGACTTGATGCCAACTTTCTGTGATGTGGCAGGTGTACGCAACTTCCCAAAACGCTATATTAATAAGAAAAAGACTATCGATTATTTCGATGGAATCTCTATTTTTCCAACCTTGATGAGCGATGAAAAGGCACAAAAATGCCACCCACACCTTTATTGGGAGTTTGCTGAGACGAATCAGATTGCCGTGCGTATGGGTGACTGGAAGTTGGTAGTTATTCGTGGTGTACCGCATCTTTACAACCTTGCAACAGACCTTCACGAAGATAAGGACGTAGCACAGGAACATCCAGAGCTTGTTGATCAGATGGTAAAGATTATCTATCAAGAGCATGTTGACAATCCGTTATTCCCGATTACAATGCCGATGGAAAGGGGAAAATAAGGCTTAAACAACTAAAAACTATTCTATATGAATCAAAACATTACAAAGGCAATCTTGCCGTTGGCGGCACTGTCGTGTGTCCACGGTAAGATGCTTGCGCAGGATGCGGCACGTCCTAACATCCTTTACATCATGTGTGACGACCACGCTATGCAGGCTATTAGTGCATATGGTAGTCCTATCTCGAAGTTAGCTCCTACACCAAACATCGATCGTTTGGCACAGCGTGGAATGCTTTTCCGCAACTGTTTCGTGGAAAACTCATTGTCAACGCCAAGCCGTGCTTGCTTGATGACAGGACTCTACAGCCACCAGAATGGCCAAAGACAGTTGGCTGAGGGTATTGATACGACAAAGACTTTCGTCCCAGAGTTGATGCAGAAGGCTGGTTACGAAACTGGAATCGTAGGTAAATGGCACATGATGTGTCGCCCGAAGGGCTTCGATTACTATTATATCCTCGATGGTCAGGGAAAGTATTATAATCCAAATTTCTGCACAACAGGCAACTACGGCAAGTATAAACAGGAGATGGGGTATGCAACAACACTGACCACACAGCATGCAATAGAGTTTCTTGACCATCGACAGAAGGACAAGCCCTTCTGCTTGTATGTGCATCATAAGGCACCACATCGCAGTTGGTTTGCTGAACCAAAGCATATCGGAATGTATGATGGGGTAGACTTCCCATTGCCAAAAACCTTCTGGGATAACTATGAGAATCGCGGTTCGGCAGCTAAAACACAGAAGATGAATATTGAGAAAGATATGGAGTTAATCTTAGACTTCAAGATTCCAGAGCTTCTCGATACATCAGACGTGGAGAGTATGGCTTCTTATGCAGGTTTGATGGGCGAACTTGGTCGTATGACAGCAGCACAAAGAATGGCATGGGATAAGTATTATATGCCAAGAAACCGCCGTTTCATCGAGGCGAAACTCTCAGGAAAAGACCTCGCAGTGTGGAAGTATCAGAATTATATTCGTGATTATATGTCTGTCATTGCTTCTGTAGATGAGAGTGTCGGTCAGCTGTTAGATTATCTTAAAGCACATGACTTGGATAAGAATACTGTGGTTATCTATACCTCAGATCAAGGTTTCTATATGGGCGAGCATGGATGGTTTGATAAGCGATTCATGTATGAGGAGTCTTTACACACCCCACTTATCATTAGCTACCCAGGTCATATCAAAGAAGGAGTAGAGAATACTGACATGGTACAGAATATCGACTTTGCACCGACTTTCCTTGCTTATGCCGGTATACAACAACCAAAGGAGATGACAGGTAAGCCACTGCAGCCGCTGCTTGCAGGTAATAAGCCAAAGAACTGGCGTAAGGATTTATATTATCACTACTACGATTATCCTACTTATCACCTTGTTCGTAAGCACGATGGTGTACGTAATGATCGCTACAAACTTATCTATTTCTATGGTAAGGGAGGTATGCGTGCCGTGGAGGAGAATAAGTATCAGAAGATTCCGGGTACGAGTGAGTATAACTGTCTGAAGTATTTGAATGCTACACACTACTTCAACGATGATGCTGATGTAAGCTATTACGAGCTTTATGATCTGCAGAATGACCCTGATGAGTTGAATAATATCTACGGAAAGAAGGGTACGGAGAAGGTAACAAAGCAGCTGATGAAGCGTTTGAATGATTACCGTAAAGAACTGAAAATAGATGAATACTAAATAGCCTTTTGCTTGGTTCGTTTAGAACTTATAAGTGTTAATGGCATGATAGAGGGTCAAGTCAAGTCTTTCCTTAGTGTGATTTTAGGAAAAGATTGACTTGACTCTCTTTTTGATTTGTTACTATTGGAGAAGAAAGTGCAAACGTCTTTATTGCTGTATCATAACTATAAAGGTGTATTTAGCCTCTGGAAGCCTTCTTTTTAGCCGTGAATTATGGGGAGGAGAATGCTCCGCACCACTGGTGCGGAGGCTTAACACCATTGGTGCGGAGGGCTAACACGAATGGTGCGGAGCATTAACTTGTCGAGTATCTATCACCTTCAGAGGATAAACTAAGGGCAAAGAAAAAGGATGCACAGCCAGTGCATCCCTTTGTTATATAGTAGGTAAACAGTTCAGAGAACAATGAGTTAAATAGATTTTACCTTTGTGAAGGATAAGGTTAGAGCAGCTTTAGAAGCTCTTCAACCATGCCTTCAAGTCCATCATCATCTCCTCATGATAGCGGAAGCCAATCTTAC
>ERZ772932.639-NODE-639-length-18487-cov-2.992405_pt1 | contig 18487 bp, 17 predicted proteins | sample MGYA00511684_ERZ772932 | MGnify/ENA primary metagenome ERZ772932 (study PRJEB29015, sample SAMEA2738078) | human oral metagenome | biome: human oral; feature: human-associated habitat; material: saliva | place: China | collected 2210 ...
CCTGAATGGCATCGTCATTATAATTGTTAATATTGATTTCCTTTTTTGCCACAAGAACCTCCTAATGATTCATCTTTTCTATCTTACAAGTTTTTGGAAAATATTGCAAAGATTTTTTTGAAAATAATGCTGATGAGAACTGATTTTACACGAAGCACAATCCAATATCCGAGTAGACATTTCCTGCTATAAATTCTATCCTTTTCTATTGTAAGAAAGCGAAATAATGGTATAATAAAATCATGATGAACACGATAATTGGATTAATACTAGCATACTTACTGGGCTCTATTCCGACTGGACTTTGGATTGGGCAAATTTTCTTTAAAAAGAACCTAAGAGAATACGGCAGCGGCAATACCGGAACGACCAATACTTTCCGTATTTTGGGAAAGACGGCTGGGACGGCTACTTTTGCTATCGACTTTCTCAAAGGAACTGCAGCGACCCTGCTGCCTTTCTTTTTGCATATTGAGGGAGTTTCGCCGCTTGTCTTTGGTCTCTTGGCTGTGATTGGCCATACCTTTCCTATCTTTGCCGGCTTTAAGGGTGGCAAGGCTGTGGCAACCAGTGCAGGGGTTGTTCTGGGCTTCTCACCAGCCTTCTTTGTCTATCTGATTGTCGTCTTTGCCAGCATCCTCTATCTGGGAAGTATGATTTCTCTGGCAAGTGTGCTCTCGGCAGTCATCGCCATCCTGTCGGCGCTGCTTTTTCCTCTAGTCGGCTTTATACTGTCCAGCTATGACCTCTTCTTCACTCTGATTATCATTGCGCTAGCTTTAATTATTATCCTCCGGCACAAGGACAATATCCAACGTATCAAACAGAAAAAAGAAAATTTAATCCCTTGGGGCTTGAATATTACACATCAAAATCCTGAGGCTAAGAAATAAAACGGAAGTAAACAACTTCCGTTTTATTGTGTCTTCTAACTAGTCTTCTTTGTGACTTTTCTTAATTCCTGCCAATCCAAAGAATCCTAAAACCATACCAACTAGGCTCAGGGCAACTGTTGATTCGCTGCCTGTCTGTGGCAGTTCTTTAGCTACCGGGTCCTTAGTGAAGGTCTTGGCAACATGGACAGGTACTTGCTTGGTTTGAATTGGCGTGTTAGCCAGTGGAGCTGCCTGTTTTCCAGGATCAGCTGCTTTGGCACCAGCTGGGTAGGAAGCTGCATTAGCTGGATCTGTTCCTTGCTTGATTTCTTCAATATCTGTGTAGCCATCACCATCTGTATCCTTAGTGGATGAAATAGAGATGGCGCGTGAGTTTGGATTGATAACTGCATAGGCTGTCAAATCAGCTTTTGCAAGATAGTCTGCAAAAGCCACATCCATCGATGGTCCTTCCTCGCGAGGACCGCCCAGCATAGTATAGCCGTCACCACCAGCAGCCAGGAAGTCGTTTGTCGTCAGATAGTAGGTCTTATTTGGATCAAGAGGCTCATAAACACCCGTTTCTTTGTTCTTAATCTCGATGTGGAGGACACGCTGATTAGCTGGCAGAGTGGTGTCGTAGTAGACTTTAGCCCCAGAGATTTGCAGGTAACCACCACTTGGTTCTAGCAAGGGTTGTCCGTTCTCATCCAGCACAGGCTTGCCATCTTTTTCCTGAAGAATAGAGCCCAGAGATTTGGCAAACATATCTGCGATATTTTGACCAGTCACCTTGATTTGAGAAATAGTGTTCCCAAAAGGCAATACGGCGATGACATCTCCCTTGGTGATTGGCTTGTCTTTGGCAATAGTTTCGCGCAGACCGCCTCCGTTAGTAACAGCTAAGTCTGTTTTATTGGCAAAGCCAGTTTGACCATAATCGTAGAGAGCATCGGCTACGACATTACCCAGATTGGTTTCCCGAACGCGGACATTTTCACGGTCGCCATTAAGCTCTACTGGGCTGTTTGCCACGATAACCTTAGCATTATCTGCGTCGTATCTGGCTTTAATCTTGCTGACCATGTCAGCTACAACTGGGTCAGGAGCGACTTTTTTAGCTGTTTCGGCAGGGATTTGCTGAGGATTTCCCAGAAGTTGATTAGCTTTGAAAGTTACTTTTCCGATATTATGGAGGTAACTACCGGTCTGGTTGTAGGTGACATTATCGCCATAAGTCGTAGACTCTACTGTATGGGAGTGGCCGTCAATAACGGTTACGCGCTTGCCCTTGAGCTTAGGATTTTTAGAAAGAGCTTCAGCCAGGGTTGAACCGCGCCACTCAGTTGGAGTTGTCGTGTCAACACCCAAGTGAGCTAGAACAACGTAGTTTTTGTAGTTCTTTCCTTCTGCCGCTGCGCGTGCTTCGATTTCGTCAATAACCCGATTAACCTCTGTAATTGGATCAGTGAAGGTCACACCTTGGATGTTTTTAGGGTGAGTTTTTGTAGAAGTTTCTGGTGTTGTCACACCGATTACCACAAACTCATCTCCCTCAACCGCTTGGTCCTTGTCTACAATGGTAGAGGCTTGGAAAACTCGAGCATTATTAGCGTAGGTATTGGAGCTGAGAAGTGGGAATTTAAGAATTTCCTTGTATTTCTTTGCCTCATCTAGACCAAAGTCAAACTCATGGTTCCCGACTGCCATAGCATCGTAGCCAATTTCATTGAGGATTTTCGCACGTTCCTCCCCTTTTGAACTATTGGAAATTGGCAGACCCTGGAAGGCATCACCCGCATCCACAACTAGCACTTTAGGATTTTTAGCGCGCTCTTCCTTGATGACAGTTGCCAGCTTAGCATCACCGATAACGCCTTTTTCCTCTACGATGCGACCATGCACATCGTTAGTATGGAGAATCGTAGCCTCTGGTAGATTTTCAGACTGGGCTGGTGCTGCAGCGGCTTCTGTCGCAGCTGGACCAGCTGGAGCAGCTGTATTCTGACTATCTGCTGGCTTTTCTTCTGCTGAAGCTGCTGGAGCAGTTGGTTGCGCTTCAGAAGCTGTCTCAGCAGCTGGCTGATTGGTCAACTCAGTCGTTGCCGGCTCTGGACTAGCCTGTGCCTCTTCTGCAGAGACTTGATGAGCCAAAAAAGCAGGTGCCAAAAGCACTGTTGATAGAACAGGTAAGATGAAAAATTTCTTCTTCATATAACGAACACTCCTCTTTAGTATTTTGTTATATTATACATCTTTTTTGCTTAAAAAGGAACTAAACCACTACTATTTTAACAAACATTCGGTTTTTCAGAAAATTACTAGAAAATTTTCTGTGTTAAAAAAGACCCTGAAATTCATCAGAGTCTTATTTACATTATCCTTCAAAGACAACTTCTCCATCACAGATGGTAAACTTCACCTGGCCTTTAAGCTTTTCGCCAACAAAAGGTGAATTGGCTGCCTTGGAGGCAAAGTGGTCAGTCACAAGTCTATCTGCTTCTGGATCAAATATTGTCAAATCAGCAGGACCATCCTGAGCGATGAATCCAGCATCAAAACCATACAACTGAGCTGGATTAAATGTCATTTTCTCCAAAAGCTCCATCAAGCTCAGATGACCAGCCTCTACCAAGTAGGTCAGTCCCAGAGAAAGCGAAGTCTCAAGCCCAGTCATACCAGAAGGCGCTTTAGTGATGTCTTCAACATTTTTCTCGTCAGCATGATGTGGAGCATGGTCCGTCGCAATGACAGAAATGACACCAGACTTGAGCCCCTCGATAATTGCCAGACGGTCCGATTCTAAGCGCAGAGGCGGATTCATCTTAGCATTGCTGCCCTTGGTCAATAGCAGAGCTTCTGTCTTAGAGAAGTGCTGAGGTGCTGCTTCAGCAGTGACTTGAGCGCCTAGCTTCTGAGCGAATTCCACAACCTTTACACTCTCAGCCTTGGACAAATGCTGGATATGCACATGAGCCTTGGCATCATAAGCAATCATAACATCGCGGGCAACCATGCTGTACTCTGCCACACCTGTCGCGCCGCAGATATGAAAATGCTCTTTGGCAATATGCTCGTTAAAACCAAGTATGCCGTTGAGATTGGGATCTTCCTCGTGCAAGCTGATAAAGGTGTTATTTTTACGCGCTTCTACGAGGGCTTGGCGGACAATGCCAGCGTTGGTCAGCGGAATACCGTCATCAGAAAAACCTACTGCACCAGCTGCCAAAAGACCTTGGAAATCTGTCAGATGCTGCCCATCAAAATTCTCTGTAATCGTCGCGACTGACTTGATATGGATATTTTCCCGACTAGCCGACTCCAGTACTTCTTTCAGAGTTTCAACCGTAGAGATAGTCGGATTGGTATTGGCCATCATAACAACGGTCGTAAAACCACCTGCTGCTGCTGCCAAGGCCCCCGTATGAATATCTTCCTTATGAGTCTGGCCTGGCTCCCGGAAATGCACATGTATATCCACCAAACCTGGAGCCACAACCAAACCACTGGCGTCAATCACTTTTGCTCCTTCTGCCTGCAAATCTTGACCGATTTTGACGATTTTCTTCCCCTCAACCAAGAGGTCAGCAATTTGGTCAAAACCAGTTTTAGGATCCATAACTCGTCCGTTTTTAATTAATAGCATCGTCTTATCTCCTTATTCGTAAAAGTCCACCTGCGTATCCAAGAGCTTATCCCCGTCATAAACAAACTTTGCTGAAAAGAAAGGCTTGTCTTCTAAAAGCCACTCAACAAAAGTATGATCGCCTTCCCAAGTTGGTTTAGATAAAACCTGGTCATAGGGCACCCATTCCAAAGTCCCTTCGTTGCAGTCAATCAGTTCACCCTCGAACTCAGTCACCTTGAAAACATAGGTATACCAGTCCAAGTTAGGAGTAAACTCTGGAAAAGTGATAATGCCTTTAAGAACAGGCTTAGCCTTTAGGCCCGTCTCCTCTAGAATCTCGCGCGCAGCGCATTCCTGCGGGGTTTCTCCTCGCTCTAGCTTGCCACCGACACCAATCCACTTCCCAGCATGAACATCGTTGGGCTTTTTGTTGCGGTGCAACATGAGAAATTCTCGGCCATTATCGATATAACAAATCGTTGCTAACTGAACCATACTACCTCCTATGCTAACCAATTGATAGGTTCCAAGCCCTTTGCTACTAAGAAATCGTTGGTCCGTGAAAAAGGTTTGCTGCCAAAGAAACCACGATACGCAGACAGCGGACTTGGGTGAGCTGACTCGATTATCAAATGTTGAGGATTGCTTATCAAGACTTTTTTCTTGCGGGCGTAAGAACCCCATAGGATAAAGACAACTGGATCAGTCTTCTCATTAACTACCTTGATAATAGCATCTGTAAAAGGCTCCCAGATTAAGCCGGCATGCGCATTGGCCTGACCAGCAGGCACTGTCAGCCCAGCATTGAGCAAGAGAACACCCTGCTGAGCCCAGGAAGTCAAATCATGCGACTCTTTCACTCCGATATCATCAGCCAGTTCTTTGAGAATATTCTGCAAAGAAGGCGGAGCTGGAATGTCATCAGGTACCGAAAAACTCAAGCCCTGTGCCTGTCTCGGTCCATGGTAGGGATCCTGCCCTAAAATAACCACCTTAACATCCGCTAAATCTGTCGTCTGAATCGCATTAAACACCTTTTCCCGAGGTGGGTAAATGGTCCCCGAAGCATACACTTCGTCCAAAAAATGATTGATTTTTGCAAAATAACCTTCCGGCAGCTGCTCCTTAATCAAAGCATGCCAAGCTGAATGCTGCATACATGTCTCCTCTCATTTTCTACGATAAAAATTCTATTACTTAATCCACCTAAGTGCTCTTCTGAGCTCTGCTCTGCCATTTTCCAGAAAACAAGAACCGTGGGCTAGTATGATTTTCTCCGGTTGCCAAGCCAGCATCTGCTCTAGACATTCTTTGGCTTCTTTTTGATGACCGATAAAGGTCATACGGTAGTCAATAGGCGTCTGACCATCTGGAGCTGCAACACGAACCAATTTATAAGCCTTGCCACGAAGCTGACTTGGAAAACGCTCTGTTTCAAAATTCTCAATTAAATCCGTCAAAATCAAGGTTTGACTGTCCTTGTGAAAAAAGACAACTTCCTCAATATAAGTACTTCCCTTGAAAACCAACTGATCTATCTGGTCTTTCCAAGCTTCAGGAGCCTCATCCGTCAGCATTTCATCAAAAGAGACTGGAATTTTCTGCTTGGCCGCTCTCTCCTCAACTCCTGGGCTAGACCAAGCAATTGCCTCAGGATAGCGCTTCTTCCAGTCAGCTATATAAGCATAGTGAATCTTATTAGGTGAAACGAGGTGTGCGACTGGTCCCAAAGCGTCCAACTGGTCAAACAAGGCTTGATTTGGCTGGATTGGTGAATGGCACCAGAGCTGGCCATTTGCTAACTTGATGACAGTCATGCGGGTTGAAAAGGGCAATTTTGTCACCACTGCATCCATCTCAATCAAATCACCGTCGACAATCCAGATATTCTCAGCAATGGGCTTCAAGCTATAAAGCGGTTCATAGATAGGAACAGGTCTTTTCATTTCAAAGATTCCTTCTTTCTAGTCCAAAAGATAAATTTTCCTAGAGCTTGTGGATACTTGGCTAATCCTAGGGCGGACAGAATCAGAATCTGTGGCAAAAACTGAATCAGATAACGCGTCTTCCCTCCCTCGAAAATCTGCAAAAAGAGCAGGCCGCCAAAAACAGCTAAGGTTAGAAAATTCAGCTCATCACTGGAGCGATATTTCCAAAGAGCAAAGACAAGTCCTGCTGCCATGACAATCCAAACCACCTGCTTGGACAGCGAGAAATAGACAAATTCTGACTTGTCAGTATTCAGGAAGAAGTCACGGACAAACTGAGTTAAAGGATTATCTTTCGTATCTTTGTAAAAAGGCGATATATAAGGGGTCTTTTCATTTTCGACACTGCGGTAGAGCCAGCCCAAATCTCCTTCTGCTACAGTCAGAGACTGCTTGTGAAAGAGATGATGAGCGAAAGTCAAAGGATTATATTCACTTAAGCGCCGCTTGATTTCCTTGATAACATATTCCTTAGAAAACATACCGTTGTTGTAATCAGCTTGCTTGTCAGGCTCAATATACTGCAAGAGCCCTTCTTTCATATCTTCCTGATTGTGGCCATTGAAAGTCAGACCTAGATTAATAAAGAGCAAGGGGCCTTTTGCCAATCCCTCTCCCTCCATAATCGGCACTTCCGTCTGATACTTGGACCAGTAATGCAGCGGGGCATAGCTAATCGCAAAACTGCAAGCAAAAACGACTAGTGTCAGAAAGAACTTCTTCCAGTTCTTTTTGAAAAAGAGGACTCCGAAGACAGCTATCAGTAAAATCATTACTGTTGGTCTAAAGAAGAAAGCCAGACTAGTCATCAGCCCAAGCAAAATACTGCGCCAAACCAGCTGTCGGCTAGATTCCTCTCCCTTCAGCAATCCCAGAACTAGGAAAATCTGCAAACTGATGAAAGGCAGGGGCGGAATATCCGTATACATAGAAAAGAAATAAGGAGAAAAGCCCAGTAAAAGCAAATAAAGACTAAATACAGCATCTGCAGTCTTTTGTGAAAAATACTTTTGGCAACCCTTATAGAGAATCAAGGCCGTCACGTTAGTATAAACAATATTCAAGGTCTGCATGACCCATAGACCAGATTCCCCAAATACATTAAAGAAAAAACGCTCATAGAGAAAGAGAGGGACATTGTTAGGGTTACGGGTCAGATAGCTGGAAATGGAGCTTTCTTTCAGAGTTTTGAAAGCCCCTGTAAAGACAACTGCTGCATCCCGCCTAATCAAAAGTTCTGCTGAAAAGAGCATAATCAGCTGAAAAATAAAGGCAGCTAGCATAATAAGAAATTTATGCTGCATTAGCCAATGATAAGCTTTTTCTAGAAAATTCCGATAGCGATAGGCCAGATAAGCCAAGCCAGTAAAAGCAATAATAGCTATACTATTCAGCTCTGCAACATGCCAGATGGCAATTAGAAACCAGTGAACAGCTGTAATCAGCATAACTTTCTGTAATATCGAAAAGGATAGATGATAAATCTTAGACATAGCTCTATTATACCAAACACAGAGACTTTAAGCCATTTTTAAAGGCAAGACAAGGACGTTTTACTGAAAAATGACCTGAATAAAGGTCAGATCATTTTATTTGTATTCGGTCTAGGCCTGCCAATTTTCTTGGTCTTCCTTAAATCGTTTCAACAAGGCTAATCCTTCAGCATTGATATAGCCTTCTTGCTCAGCTAAGTGAATCAACTCTGTATAGTTTGATAAAGTCACCAATTTCACACCCGTTTCATTGAAGTTCTTTTCTGCCTTTGGCAGCTCATAGGTAAAGATAGCCGCTGCTCCAACCACATCCGCACCTTCACGTTTAGCGGCAGCGATAGCATCCAAGACCGAACCTCCCGTCGAGATTAAGTCCTCAATGACTACCATTTTTTGCCCTGGTGCTACGCGACCTTCGATTTGATTGCCCGCTCCGTGATCTTTTGGTTTGCTGCGGATATAGGCAAATGGCAGGTTCATCTTATCTGCAATAATAGCTCCGTGAGGAATGCCTGCTGTCGCAGTTCCAGCAATGACTTCTACATCTGGAAATTCCGCCCGAATCTTTTCGACGAAACCATCTTCAATCAAGGTCCGAGTCTCTGGATAAGCCAAGGTCACACGGTTGTCCGTATATATAGGTGACTTGATGCCCGACGCCCATGTAAAAGGCTCTTCCGGCTTCAAATACACTGCTTTGATTTTCAATAAATCACGCGCAATCTCTTTTGCTAAAGTCATTTTTTGCTCCTTATAAGTTTGATTATTTTATTCTGCTAGAAATGTATAAAAACGATTTAATTCGAAACACTGCTTTTTCCTTAACTATTCCACTGCTTCTTAATCTCATGATAAGCATCCCAAGGATTTTCAGCTTGGATAATCGGACGGCCGACTACAATATAATCACTGCCGATTTGATGAGCTTCCTGCGGAGTCATGACCCGTTTTTGGTCGCCGATTTCTGATCCAGCTGGCCGAATACCCGGCGTTACACAGAGAAAGTCATTTGCAGTAGCCGCCTTTATTAGTTCAACCTCTTGAGCTGAACAAACGACACCATCCAAACCGGCTTCTTTGGCCTTGCGAGCGTAATTGACAACAGACTCTTGAACTGTGGTCTGGATGTTTTGGCAATCACGCATATCTTCCTCACTGGTCGAGGTCAGCTGAGTCACCGCAACCAACTTAGCCTTATCCCCCAAGACCTTCTTGGCTTCGCTCATCATCTCCACACCGCCTGCTGCATGGACCGTGACCATGTCAATACCAAAAGTACCTAAGACAGACATGGCTGAGCGGACCGTATTGGGAATGTCGTGCAGTTTCAGATCCAAGAAAATGCTGTGTCCAAGACCTTTCAGATAATGAACGATTTCTGGACCAATGGCATAGAAGAATTCCATGCCGATTTTGACATAGAGTTTTTCATCTTCCGGAAAATGCTCCAAGAAATCTTTGACATCGTCAAAAGATGGAAAGTCGAGGGCGATAATAGGCCGTTCTTCACGCATGAGGGGAAAATCTCCTTTTAAATTATTATCTTCAAAGAAGTCTGCTAGGCAATCCTATCTCAAAACCAACTGTAACGTTAGGCCCAAAGACATAGAAAAACCTTGCCCGAGAGCAAGGTTACACGAAAATGTGGCAGTAGTTGCCATTCAAACGTATGTACCTTAGTAGCCTCTCTGGACTTCTTTAAAGGTTATATTTAGTTCATTCTATAATTTCACAGCAAGATTGTCAAGTAAAAATGTAACTTTAAAGCAAATTCTCTCGAACTTCTTTTCGTAAACTTTCAAGACTTTCGATGCCGTATTTATCCATAGCCTTAGGCAGATCTTCAATGATGGTCGGACAAGCATATGGATCCGTAAAATTGGCAGTTCCCACCCCAATGGCTGAAGCGCCCGCTATAAACATCTCCAGAGCAGCCTCTGCCGAATCAACACCCCCCATACCAATAATAGGAAGTTTGCTTGCCTGCGCCACTTGTCGGATCAGCTTGAGCGCTACTGGAAAGACAGCTGGACCCGACATACCGCCTGTGCCATTAGCAATAATAGGCTTGCGCGACTTCAAGTCAAATCGCATACCTACTAAGGTATTAATCATGGTAAAACCAGCAGCACCTGCGCCTTCAACAGCCTTGGCTACCTGAGTGATGTCTGCTACGCTCGGAGTCAATTTGACATAGACAGGTACAGCAGAAGCATCTACCGCTGCCTTGGTTGCTTCGTAAGCCAACTCCGGAACTTGACCAATCAAAAGTCCAGCATTTCCATGGTCGACGTTAGGGCAAGAGATATTGAGCTCAATAGCCTTGACATTAGTGGCTTGGGAGATTTTCCCAGCCACTGTGGCATACTCTTGATTGGAAAAGCCTGCCACGTTAGCAATGATTGGCAGGTTGGGATAATGCTTTTCCAGCCAGGGCAGTTTTTCAGCCAGAACAACCTCAACACCTGGATTTTGCAGGCCAATGGCATTGAGCATACCAGCTGGCGTTTCTGCCACACGCGGAGTGGGATTGCCAAAGCGGGGCTCCAAAGTCGTAGCCTTTATCATGATAGAACCTAGCAGGTCTAAATCATAGTACTTAGCATATTCTTGACCGAAACCAAAACAGCCAGATGCTGGAATAATAGGATTTTTCAGGTCCAAGCCTGGCAAGGAAACTCTTAAACGTTGGTCACTCATTCTTTCCCCTCCTAGACAATAATCGTGCCCGTCTCAAAGACTGGGCCGTCTTCACAAACGCGCTTATTGACCGACTCGTCCTGACCTGCAACATGAACTACGCAGGCATAGCAGGCGCCCATGCCACAAGCCATACGAGATTCCATGGAAAGATAAGCATGCGGATGGTCCTGAAACTTACGATCCACATACTGAAGCATAGCTGGCGCACCACAGGAATAAACAGCCGCATATTCTTGAGACAATTTATCTACAACTGCTGATACATAGCCCTTGCGACCATAAGAACCATTATCCGTTGTAACAATGACATCAGCGTATTTTTTCATTTCTTCCTCTAAAATGACAGCGGATTTATCAGCGAATCCCAGAACAGCTGTCACTTGAGCTCCTTTGGCATGCAATTCTTTAGCAACCTCAAATAGGGGAGGGACACCAATCCCACCACCGATAATCAAAGCGTGGTCACCTGCCCTTACAGGACTCAAATCAAAGCCATTGCCCTGAGGCCCCATAACATCAAGCAAAGCCCCATCTGTCAGTTGAGAAAAAATAGCTGTCCCGCCGCCTTCTATCCGATAGATGATGCGACAAGTCAGATTTTCTCGGTCAATCTCTGCGATTGAGATAGGCCGGCGCAAAAGCTTGCTGTCATCTGGTACTCGAATATGTAAAAACTGCCCAGCCTGCATCTGGCTGACCATTTGGCCCTTTAGGAGCATAGAAAAAATATTAGGTGCAATCTCTACTTGATTCAGAAGCTCCATCTGCTCCAGCATAATCTTGCCAAATCTCTTTTTACAACTGTCACTAACCATGACAACCTCACTTTCTACAAGAAAAAACCTCGCCGCAGCAAGGTTTCGCAAAAAACAAGGCAGCCAAATGCCTCTTATACCGTTTTTCCCCACCTTGTAGCCTCACTGGACTTGATTAAAGGTTAAATTGTAAACATTATATCGTTAGAGATGAGGAATGTCAAGGCATAAAAAATATTAGAATTTTCATGTCACTAATGAATCGAAGCATTACCAGCTCTTGTCAAATTCACTTCTTGCATCTGCTAGACAAAAGCTGCCATCCTCCTGCCTCTTGAAAATCAAGGCTATTCGTTCGGCATCTGACTATTATTCGGAATAACATGTCTGCATGTTTTTTGTGCTGAAAGAGAGCCATTATCCCCTTTATCTTTCTGTTCTCTCAATGTGGCTATCTGCTATCGTTAAACGGTAAATGCCGTCTTCTTCACGATGTAAAGTTAGATGAACCCATTCATTTTTATAAACTTCATCTGATGTTACGTATCTAAGGTCTAAGCCAATATACTGACTACTTTCTGAATCTAAGTGAGAAATGAAGACTTCTGATTCCTGAGGAAGTCCAAATAATTGAATGATTTCTTCATAAGACATACCAGATTTGCCTGTGCTCTCGTCACGAACTTGTAAACTGGAAATTTCATCCTTTGTCCAGAGATGAGAACTATCTTCCTTTGGTAAACTTGGATATAGTTCATCAATAATATGTGCACTCTTCCTAATAAGATGATAGTTTGACCCATTTTTTTCAAATGTCAAACTTAAATTGCTTCTATGGTGGTCTTGCTTAGCCTCACTAAAATAAGTTAATTCAATATTGTCATCTATTTCACTATAAAAAAAGTCAGTAGCTTTGCCATGTTTTTCCAGTACTTCGTCTAAAGAGGCTCCAGTTTGACCAGCAACAGTATCCTTAATTTGCAGATTGATGATTTCGTCTGTTGTCCAGCTAAAGCTATAGTTTCCTTTATCTAAGACTTTATCTTCAAGCTGAATCTCCTCGGACGATTTTTGACGAAGAGATGAGGTATTACTGTTTTGCCCAAGACTCTCATAAGCAGACTTAATCCCCCACATAAATAACACATTCCCAAATGCAATCATTATGCAAATTATCATAAAAACGATAAAAATTGCAATTGGTAAAACCACTGAACGATTCTTGTAATCATCATCTTTATCCATATCGCCCTCCTTATTTCCTTCATTTTAGCACAGGCAACTTTAGCAAGTAAACATTTTCTAATCTTCCTGATTTATCAGGAAAAAATCCCCAGTTTGTGATAAAATAGACCTATGAGAATTCAACAATTACACTACATTATCAAAATCGTCGAGACCGGTAGCATGAACGAGGCTGCCAAGCAACTTTTTATAACCCAGCCTAGCTTGTCCAACGCTGTGCGAGATTTGGAAAATGAAATGGGCATCGATATTTTCATTCGTAATCCCAAAGGAATCACCTTGACCAAGGACGGCATGGAGTTTCTTTCTTATGCCCGGCAGGTAGTTGAGCAGACGCAGCTTCTAGAGGAGCGATACAAAAACCCTGTCGCCCACCGAGAGCTTTTCAGCGTTTCAGCCCAGCACTATGCCTTTGTAGTCAACGCTTTTGTCTCCCTACTTAAAAAAAGCGATATGGAGAAATACGAGCTCTTTCTGCGGGAAACTCGGACTTGGGAAATTATTGACGACGTAAAAAACTTCCGCAGCGAAATCGGCGTCCTCTTTCTCAATAGCTACAACCGTGATGTCCTATCCAAGATGCTGGATGACAATCACCTGATTGCCACTCATCTCTTCACAGCTCAACCCCATATCTTTGTCAGCAAGTCCAATCCGCTGGCCAAGAAAAAGCTGGTTCAATTATCTGACTTAGAAAACTTCCCCTACCTCAGCTATGACCAAGGGACTCACAACTCCTTCTACTTTTCTGAGGAAATTCTCTCTCAGGAACACCATAAAAAATCAATCGTCGTCAGCGATCGCGCGACCCTCTTTAACCTTTTGATCGGTCTGGATGGCTACACGATTGCAACCGGTATCCTCAACAGCAACCTCAACGGAGATAATATCGTGTCAATCCCACTGGACATCGATGATCCGATTGAACTGGTTTACATCCAGCACGAAAAAGCTAGCCTATCCAAAATGGGAGAACGATTCATTGAGTATCTGATTGAGGAAGTGAAGTTTGATAAATAATAATAGATTAAACCCGCATCGGTTATCTCGATACGGGCTTTTTTACAGTTTAAAGAACCATAATTGATTACAAGCTGGCTTATTTTAACTGATCAAGTAAAAATTCATTTTTCTTATCAAAATAACTAAACCATTCTTCATCAAAGGAGTAATTATACTGAAGTATTGCTTGCAAAGCTCTTATTAATTTCAGCATCCTTTTATTATTTACAGTCTGACTATCAATCTCCATCAAACCGTGAGCAAGGTTATTTCGCTCTCCATTAAAACTTTTTACAATTTTAATGCTGTTTAGCAAAGCTTCATCTTCCTCATATAATTCTAAAATATTATGAAAAGACAGCAGATTCAAAACAGAATTGTATTGAAAAATTCTCTCTTCTTTTTCAATACTTCTCTCCTTCTTTAGAATAGAATCAATATAAGTAATAATTTCATCAGAGTCTGAGTGTTCTGGATTTAATCTAGGTAAATTGTCAGTTCTGATAATGAGGTTAGGATGCTCTTTACGAAGAAGCTCTTCTAAAAGAAATTCGGCAAGAGATTTTGATTTTATCAAAACATCAGCAATATGTCCTCGACGATTTAAAATATCAATCATTAAAAAGTAGTTGATCGCTTTAGCCTCTTGAGCACTAAAATCTTGATTTGAAATATCTGCTAGCAGTGATTGTTTTCTAAACACATTAACAAAATTTTCCAGAATAGCACATACTTTCTTTTGCTTTGCTTTAGACAGAATTTTGTTATCTTTTTTCGTCAGAATTGCAAGCGCTGCTGCATAATCATACTGCTTGATAAGTTGTCTCAGGTAGCGTTTCACCAAAGACTGATTAAACTTTTCAGATTTATCTTCTAAGCTACGATTCTCAAAGCTACTACTATTATCTATATTTGTATCAATTAATTCTTCAATATCAGGGCCGGAAGCTGGATCAAAACGTCGATTAGCTGATTTATCTGGAGTCGCAACTTGCACAGCTCTAGTATTATAATCATAGATTCGATTAGCAGCAAACATCGCAGAAATAATTTGAGGAGTTGCAGAAGAAAGATTTAAGATTAGTTCATCTTCATCATTTTTATAACGCTTAATAATCTGAGTGATTTCTTCGTACATCTTATCAAAAATATAGACTTCATCGTTTTTTAAAATAGTCGAATCAACAACAATGATTGGCGAATAGCCTTCAATAGACTGAAGAGCCGTTTCTATCCATTCCTTCTTAGCTAACATCTCCTCGCTATAAATTAAAACAATCTTTTCTGGACGATATATTCGAGTTAGATGCAACAAAGCTCCATCGTGATACTTCATAATGGGATCTGTCGTCCCAACTGCAGATATTAAAATTTTCATTTTGCATTCAAACTTTCTAACAATCTATCATTTGTGTTTTCATAGAAATCTAATAAACTTTTATCAAAAGAATAGTAGGTTAAGATTAATTTCTTCAAAGCTTTCAGTGCCCTGCTTAATTTCTTAACATCTTCCGGACTTAAGGGATCCAAAGTATGCGCTATTGCATTTCTAGAGGAAGTCAACTCTCTAATCGGTTTCATTTCCTTCAATATTTCCCACTCTTGATTGTTCTTTAAAATTGTTATATAGTCACCAAAAAGTATATAATTTCTATCAAAATCATTTTCAATATTCCTCAATTCTTGAGGATAATTTTTATTAATATAGTCTTCAGCAATAAATTCTAAAAGTGATCTCATCCGGATAAAACTTTCACCAACATTGCTTCTTTTTTTCTGAATATCAATAATCAGATAAGCATTTAAAACCCGCTTAGTAGTTTCATCCAGCTTCCGTTTTTTTAGTCTCTGGGGAATGTCCTGTCTATCCAAAGCATCCACGAGATTCTTTAATTCTTCTTTAACTTTTCTTAGATTATCATCAGAAATCAAGCCATTCAAAACATCTAAGGCAGCTCTGTAATCATATTTTTCAATTAAATTTTTAGCTGTTCGTTTTAAAAGTGCTTGTCTGAACTTCTCTGATTTATCTTCTATTGTCCTATCCTCAAAATTAGGACTATTATCTTCGTTTGTCTCAATTAATTCATCAATATCTTCTTCATTATCATGTTCTAACCTCTCGTTAGAAGAACCAGTCGGACTAGGAACTTGAACAGCTTTTACATTAATATCATTCAATCTATTAATAATAAATAGAGCAGACTTAATCTGAGGTGTCCCGCTAGATAAGTTTAAAATGAATTCATCAGTATTATTAAAAAATGCTGGATTTAGAAATCCCTCAAATTGTTCATACATCTTATCAAAAATAAAAACTTCGGAATTCTTAATGATTGTTGGGTATTGCTCTATTTCAGGACTATAAGATTCTTCAATAGAGTGAAGAGCTGCTACTATCCTATCATGTCGTAGAACAGTTCTTTCTGAATAAATGATAATGATTTTGTCTGGTCTGTACTTCCTAGCTATATGAAGAAGAGCACCATCGCGAAAACCTCGAATAGGATCTGTATCACCCACTGAAGAGATCAAAATCCTCATTTAGAAACCTCCTGAATAATAAAATTCACTTTTCCCATTTCGTAAAAATTATCTGTGTTTCTAACAAGAGTTCTAGTATCACCATTGACACCGAACTTTAGATTGGGAGCTTTGGTTAATTTCAATACTCCCTTTCGAACCATTTTAGTTTTCATCCTGCTATACCGTTTCTGTAGAATTCCATCAGCCTGCTTAAATACTGTTTTTGTCCAAGCCCCACTTCCAGCCCCTAGATAAAGAGGATACTGAACATTTTTTTGGTAGTATTTTTCGTCAAACTCCTCCAAGAAAAAAGCTTTATAGTTATTATAAAATTTAAATGATAAATTACCAAGCTGTTCAATCATCTTCGCCGCTCTATCAGATGTAGTAGTAATAATAAATTCAGCAATCGTAAGAGGGGGAAGAGATTCTCGATATAAAGGAATTGGTTTAGCATTTTTTGTGATAGCAGAATAATCCCATTTCTGTGCTAGTATCAAATCTTGACTTTGAAATTCTCTATTCTTGATTTTCAACGAGAGACTGTCACTGATTCTGATTTCATTAAAGATGTCATCAAACTTTTCATTCTTCTTTGCTCCCCAAGGAACTACTCTTTTATTTTCTCTTTTATTTTCTAAAACAAAATTTTTCTTTTCCCACTGAGGATGCGTATTGAGCAAAACAGTTCGAATAGCGCCTTTTAACGAACTACCTGGAATATAAGGCTTTCCAAATCCATCTCGGATATATTTAGAAACTTCATTTATAGTTCCCTTGGTAGATTTATCTTTTTCAAAACCTGTCTCTTGGATTTTATAACCACCAAAATTTCGCTCCCTGATTCTATTTCCCTCTACAAATGAAATTAATCGATTATTTCTAGATGCTTTACCATGCTCCATCAGAAAAGACTCAAACTTATCTGATAACCCTTTCTCAACCATAGATGAGTAAAACTTTCCCATATCAGGAAAATAGTAAGCTCCATTTTCATAAATAAACTCGCGACTAGTATACTTCTCTCCACTTCCGATATGCAATGGCGCCATAGTACGAAGAGTCAGCTTAAATGTTCTGTATTCATGTTTCATACTAGACCTCCAATTTATAAAAAAGCGGTTTGGCATAATTCCAGACAGGATGGGAGAAATTGACCGGCCTTATATCAGCAATCTGCCCTCGAAATGATTTTGAAAAAGTTGAGCCAGCTTTAAATTTGTAGAAATCTTGCTTCCTAAAATTACTTTGATAGCTGTTGCTAAAGGCAAAGCCACTTGATTTAGCCAACAAGTACTTTCCATTGCAAACAGCTTCTTCTAAATCATTATCATTTGGCAGTGCTGTTGTTAGTGTCATAACATTTGATACAGCTTCAAAAGCTAAGTGTTTAGACAGTTTCTCTGGTACATCCTTTATTTCAAGATCAAACCTTCCATAGCCAGAACTTCTTTTTCCTCCCAATCCAGAAAATTGCAGTGCAGTCATAAGTTCATCAAAAAGCTGACTTTGTTTAGCAATTAGGTATAGAGAAACATTCTCTTGATAAGTAATTGTTCTAACCTGGAATAAATGTCCATCCATAAATGGCTGATTTTTGGTAACGATATTCAGTTTTCCAAATTCCTTGTTATCTAATACTTTTCCATTCAAAAAAGCTTCAAAATCATCTAAACGGATGTAACTTAATTTTTTTGTTTTTTTCGCTTGTTTTCTCTGCTCAACGAGGTCATTCATTTGAGGTAATTTATCCATTTTAGGATAGCCGATTGGTTTTGGTAAAAATGGCATATCAACAAAAGGGAATGCATCTGATAGCACAAAATCATCCTGTCGGACTAAAGATAGAAAATCCTCTTCTTTGCCCATCTTAATAGCTTCAATAAACAGCGCAGAAAATAAACGATCAGCTGTAAAAGTAAAAGCAGTGCTATCTAATTTACCTGTACCAAAATGAGCAGTCTGAAAGCTCAAGAGATACATTTTATAGGCCATTTTAGACCTCCGTTTTCAATAAATCGTTCAAGATACTTGTATCATAAGTTCCGAAGACTGTCTCAAGTTGCAAATCTTCGAAGGAAACTTTTCCATACCCACGGCTTCCAGAACCTCCAAGATAGTCCAACTCTAAAAGTTTTAGACCATCAATAATAACTTTTAAATCTTCTGCTGCCTGTTCGGCTGACTCGTCTGTAATTTCATAAATCAGTTCAAAATTAAAGACACTTTCTCGAATAGCTCTTTCAATTTGACGCGGGTTTGCCTCAGCTGT
>ERZ772932.643-NODE-643-length-18438-cov-31.181037_pt1 | contig 18438 bp, 21 predicted proteins | sample MGYA00511684_ERZ772932 | MGnify/ENA primary metagenome ERZ772932 (study PRJEB29015, sample SAMEA2738078) | human oral metagenome | biome: human oral; feature: human-associated habitat; material: saliva | place: China | collected 2210 ...
CCTCCGAACAGCATCACCGCTACACGAAAATTGCTTACACCCTATGACACTGCCGAGGCTGGGGCACGTTCGTCTCTGAGTCGGTCGTGACCCCTCGCGTCGAGTAGGGTTCGTCGTAGCGAAGCGGCGGCCGTTGATCAAGGAGGATGACACGTGGATCTGCTCGAATACATGCGCGCGCAAAACAATATGACGCAGGACGAATGGGAACGCACCTTCGAGGAAGAGGTGCGGGAGCTTCTCGTCCTGGTCGCTGGAAGCAGTGGGGCTGGAAAGAGGAACGGCTTCTGGGAGGTCGCGCACTCGTACCTGGCGTACGTGGATTGCGAGATCGGCACCCTGTGCGCGGATGAGGGGAGGCTGGTCTACCCTGTGAGCGACGAGGACAATGCCGCTGGCAACGTCTTGGGTCGCTTCCGTGATGAGGAGATCTATCGTGTCGCGGCGCGTAAGAAGATCCCGCAAGAGCTTCCCGAGGGCATGAGCGCCTCCTTGCAGAACCGCCTCCTGGTCGTGGAGGTCCTCGAAGAGAATCCTCCGTGCCGCGCACTGGACGAGGTCTTGGCTGAGTATCGCAAGCCGGTAGTCCTCAACGATGAGGAGTTAGGTGAGCTCTCCCTCGACAAGGACTATGACACGTTCGAAGGAGCCATCCTGTGGGGAGGTGAGGATATCGACATCTCGCTGGAGGTTGATTCGTCCAGTGAGGAGACCTGGACCGCAGCCGTGCGAGCGATGAGGCAGATGCTCGGCGAGCAAAACAAGTGGGATCGGGATATGAGGGCGTTCGCCGCGCGAGAGCTCACGCAGCTCGCGTGTGAATGGCGTGAGTCTGCCGATGAGGAGGTCCCCGAGGTTACGGAAGAGAGCTTCGCACAGCGATTAGGTCTCACCAGTATCGCCATGGATTCGGACGGTTCATTTTCCGCATACTTCGATGACGACGATATGTTCTTCGGCCACTGCGTCGTGGTGTACGGATCCTTGACTGATGGGGTGGCTTCGGCAGAAAAGGCGGGTTAGGCATCCTGAGAGCTGGCTGGAGCAGTGTTATCGAGTCGACGCCGCAACATGTATAGCTGGATAGTGCGACGAGGTTTGGGGCCATCTCGTTTGTGTGAGGGCTGCGAGAGCTGCGTATGCGGCCGCGAAACGATTTGTATTTCTCTGTATCCGTCCCTCAGGTGTCAAGATGGGGCAGGCCTTGTCTATACTGTGTTTCAGCTCTTGTTGTCGCAGGTGTCAATATGATTCTAAGGGTGCCTTAGGTTGCTTTGTTCTGAGAAAGGGGGCAGCTGTGCCCACTGTTTCTATTCGACGTTTTGCCTCGTTCTCCGATTATGAGCGTCATAATGGACGTGGCGGTCTTCAAGTGAATGTTGAATGCTCTGTGGCTGATCTTGCGAGATATTCACTCCATAACGGTAGCTACGCTGGGCATATAATTCGTTCTCGTTCCGGCAGAATGTTCTATCGCTCAATTCCTCGTTTCGCTCTTGCGTATGATTGTGCTTTGGACTCATACGTGATGAGGGATGACTATCGATTTGCCGAAAGTAGCTATAAGGCTGCCGTTTCCTTTTTTCTGGGAATGATAGGCGTGCGAGTTGTGTTTGAAAAGCTGATGGGTGGAAGTAAACCGGGAAGGTTTTTGTTTCACGCAGGAAATCGTAAGCAGTTTGTGTTGAAATCGCGTTCGGGAATGCAGAAGCCTGACTTCATTGCTGTTGATGAAAATGGTGATCCTTATGCGCTGTTTGAAGGGAAGGGATCATCGGATAGTGGTCTGAAGACTCATCAGATTGAGCATGGTAAAGAACAAGTAGAGGATGTGTTCTCTGTCATGCTGAACGGGGCTTGTGGGGTGCCTGGGAAAATAAAGCAGGGGGTAGATCTTAAAAAACATGTAGTTGCTTCATGTTTTTCGAGTCATTCTGGCATTGGAGGGAGTGTTTGGAGTTTGTGTGATGTGGATCCGAGTGGTGAGGGGTTGGGTGATTTGGTGGTGGATTTTGATGGAGCTGTGTATGACCACTATGCCCCAATTGTGTCGATTCTGGCGGACGGGGATGTTGATATTGTAACAGTAAATGGGGTGGAATGTGAGTTGGTAAAGGTTGAAGATGGGGTCGCTATAGGTCTAGTTCAAGGGCTTCGTGATGTGATTTGTGAAATTGTAGATAAAAAAGCGAATCCCAAGACTAGGGACAAGTATATATTCGAGGGTGTGAGTGATGGGTGTGCTTGGCGAGCTGCTGAATATTTGAAAAGCCTGGATGGAATTGCAGGTGAGAATATGGGTAAGCGTGTATCAATGGGTGGTGATGGGATTGTTGTTATGGTGAGCGATGAGTATGTACGGTCGTTCAATCTGGAATCGGATTGAGCCCGGCAGCTGTAGTGGACGGACAGAACCCCAGTCTTGTCCCTGATTCATGGGAGGAGGCCGGAGCTCGTTTGTTTCTGAGGTGATCATGACGCCTCGCGTCGAGTAGGGTTCGTCGTAGAGAACCAGTAGTTGTTGATCAAGGAGGACGACACGTGGATCTGCTCGCATACATGCGCTCGCAGGACACCATCACGCAGGAGGAATGGGAATGTACCTTCGAGGAGGATGCTCGGGAAATTCTTGTTCTGCTCGCTGGTGGTGCAGGTGCCGGCAAGAGGAACGGATTCTGGGACATCTCGCACTACTTCTTAGCGTATGTTGACTGTGCGACTGGTGCCCTGCGCGTGAATCAAGGCCGCTTGGTCTACCCATTGAGTGACGAGCAATATGCCGCGGGTAACGTGCTAGGTCGCTTTCCTGAGCAGGTCATTTATCGCGTGAAGGCGCGCAAGAAGAAGTCTGAAGAAGTGCCCGAGGGTATGACCGCCTCCTGGCGCAACCAGTTCCTCATCGTGGAAATCCTCGGGGAGGATGCTGCGTGCCTGGAGCTGGAGGAGGTCCTGGCGGAGTACCTCAGGCCGGTTGTTCTAAGCGATGAGGTGCTGGGAGAACTCACTCTGAACAAGGAATTGGACCTATTCGATGGGGATATCTCGTGGCGAGGAGAGCGGATCTCTGTATCTCTGGAGGTCGATTCGGGCTGCGAGGAAACCTGGAAACAAGCCGTGCAAGCGATGAAGACGATGCTGGCGGACCAGGAGCGGTGGGACCGTGACATGCGGGCGTTCGCTGCGCGTGAGCTGACCGAACTTGCATGCGAATGGCGCGACTCTGCCGACGAGGACGTTCCGGAGATTACGGAAGAGAGCTTCACGCGCCGAATCAAACTGAGCAGCATCGTGATGGACGCCGACGGTTCATTTTCCGCATACTTCGACGATGATGACATGTTCTTCGGGCACTGCGTCACCGCATACGGAACTCTGACGGACGGAGTGACCGCGGCGAATATGGAGGGGTGAGTACTGGCTGCTGGAGGTGAGGTGATGATTCGTGGGCATGTATGCGCCGAACCTTCTCTGGTCGGCGCCGATGCATCAGTTCCCGTGTTTGTAAGTCTCGGCTTTGTTCTCGTTTCGTTGGATCGGGCCGAGGCTGTTCTCTGATGAGCAGAGTAGACCCGAGTCAAAACAGACGTATATACACCAATCATGATAATGTGATGTGTAAACGTCTGCGAAGGGGTGGTCTCCGTGAGGGTGGATGAGCTCGTCGACTTCGTTGTGCTCGTGGGTGGTGTTGCTTCTTCTTCTCAGCTGAAATCTGCAGGATTCTCGGCTGGACTCATTGCGCATGCTAGTGAGGGCGGTCGCATTGAGCGGCTCACGCGAGGAGTTTACTGCACTCCAGATGTCTTTGACGATGACTTTCTTGTGATTAGTGCCCGGTGGAAAAAGAGTATTTTCTCCCATGCCAGCGCCCTGTATCTCAATGGACTGTCGGATCGTCTGCCTGTCGCACAGTCCGTGACAGTGTCGCGGGGATATAACTCTGTGAAGATGGCTCAGGAATTTCCGGGTATTCAGGTTCATTGGGCGCGGCCTGACCTATACGAACTTGGCGTAACGTGCCTTGTAACGCCTTCCGGTAACACAGTGAGGAGTTATGGTGCTGAGCGCGCAATCGCCGACCTGATTCGGGAAAGGAAGGCTGGAACTGTCGATGCTCAGCTTATGCAAGATGCTATCGGAGGGTACTTTCGGAGGGGTGAGAAGGACCTGCAAGGGTTGACTGATATGTGCTCAGCTCTTGGAGTACGTCGTGAGTTGCAGGTGTATCTGGAGGTGTTGTAATCATGGCGATTCGTAACGATGCGAGTCTGCGTGGAAAGATTCGAGCAATTGCGAAGAGAGAGGGGCTACGCCCTCAAGAAGTCCTGCAGATGTTTCTATTTGAACATTTGCTGCTTCGTCTCGAGAAAACGTCGTATGTTGATAAGTTCATTCTCAAAGGTGGCCTGCTGATTTCTTCGATGATTGGTGTCTCTCGGCGTACGACGATGGATATGGATGCAACTGTTGTTGGTATGCCTCTTGATCGCGACTCTATTGAGCAAACGATGGAGCAGATCTGCTCTGTTGATGTCGGTGACGGAATCGAATACATCTTCGAGCGGGTCGAGTCAATCAGAACAGATGACGAATATCCAAATTGGCGTGCTCATATTATGGGCAGGTATGGAAGAATGAATGCGCCAATTAAAGTTGATATCACAACAGGTGATTCCATTGTTCCTGCGGAGGTTGAGTATCCGTATCCGATGCTGTTCGAAGATCGTGCAATAAGGCTTATGTCTTATCCTGTGGCGACGATTCTCGCTGAGAAGTTTGAAACGGTCGTCAGCAGAGGTGTTGCCAATACACGTGGGAGGGACTTCTATGACATTTACGTATTCTTGAATACTCGTGGTGATCAGATTGAATATGGCCAGGTCAAGCGTGCCCTCGAGGCAACAGCGCGCAAAAGGGGAACGTCTGCTTTTGTTGCCGATTATAGAAGTCGACTAGAGAAGGTGCGGCTTTCCGATGATATGCTGGCAGTATGGGAATCTTATGTGAGATCGGCGCCTTACACATCCGACATTTCCTTCGATGATGTGGTGAGTGCCGCAGTGCGGCTTGGTAACTTGGTGTCTGCGTGATTCGCCATTCCTGGTAACCGGATGAAGGATTCATCATAGTTGAGTGTGAGGAGGGGGCCAGTCTCGTGAGAGGCCTCGGCCGTAGGTGGTTACACCCGGCGTGCATCCCCGCGCAGGTAGAGGACCAGACTGATCATGTCGGCCCCGATGAGGGCTACGCCGAAAGCTGCGTTCGCGAACAGGTTGATTATGGGGATGCCCATGAGCATGCGGCACATGTAGGGGATCAGCCAGATTGTCCACACGGCGATGCTAGTCATGGCCGAAGCATTCCATCGAGTCTGCTCGAACCTTCCGGTGAGATTCGCTCTCACTGTCGATGCCTAGGGGGCATGGCCATGAACAACAAGGCCCCCTTGTTTACGCCACGAGGCCTGCCCCACCAAGCAGGGTAGGCCTCGCTAGTGCGCGTGGAGCCGCTAACGAAATGGTCGGTGCACGGTCATGCCATACTCGCGCGCTGGTGTGAGTGTTACTTCTAGCCTTCCATCACGTATCTCGAAGAGGCCCTTGCGGTGGTCGCACGACCAAGCTTCCCACGTGTGAGTGTTCCTTACCTTGTCTGGCCCTCACAAGTCTAAGACCGCTGCGCGCACTGTCAGTGTTTGTGTGCGGTGATCGTGAACTGAAGGGGCAGGCGCTCTGGTTTGTCGCGAAGGTGCCAGCCTCCAGCGGAATCCTGTTCCATGAGTTCGGGCCATGGGCACCACGCAGCGCGCGGGGTCTCCTCAAGCTCATCGATCACTAAGCCCGCGTTGATGAGAGCGGTGACGATCTGGCCAAGGGAGTGATTCCACTGGTGGTTTGTTGTGTGAGTAATCCGCGGCGCATCGGGGAAATCTACGTAGCTTGAATCGTCATCCCACGTCATCGGAGCATCCTGCTCGAAGTAGGGTGCCTCAATCTTTAGCCCGTCGGAAATATCCTCCCCGATTGTCATGAACATCGGGTGGTCATCGCGGATGAAGAAGGTGCCGCCCGGCTTGAGTAGGGAAGCGATGACTTGCGCCCACCGGGCGATATTGGGCAGCCAGCATAGGACACCGATCGAGGTGTACACCAGATCGAAGTTGCCGGACACTGCTTGACGCGCGTCGTACACGTTTGCGTGAACGAACTCCACGTCAGCGCCTGCGCGTTCGGCGATGCTGCGCGCGTGGGCAAGCGAAGCCTCGGACAGGTCGAGGCCAATGATGCGAGAGGCTCCGCGGCGCGCAAACCCGATCGTGCCCGTTCCGACGTGGCATTGCAGGTGGATGACATCTTTGCCGGCGAGATCGCCGAATCGTTCGATATCTTGGGCCAGTTCAGTGCTAATGGCTGTCGGATCCTCGAGAAGGCACTGGTAGTCGCAGTAGTTGCCAGCCATGTGCAGCTCGGCGCGGTCGTCCCAGTTTTGCTCATTGTCGGAAAACCACTGTGCGTGTCTGTTCGTTTCGGTCATTTCGTTATTGTATGCAGGTGGAATGTTGGGGAGGCGTGCCCGTCCGTGCCTCGGAGCTATCGAGTCGATGCAGGAGGCGTCAGCGGGCATAGAGTGTGAGAGGGAACGCTAAGGGAGGACCTGATAACGAGGCCTACCCCGCCAAGCAGGGTAGGCCTCGTTATGTGCGCGTAGTCCGTGAGGGAATCAAATGACGCAATCGTGCGCCGCGCTTGGGCGTGCAGGGAATGGGACTACTTCTGGCCCTCCACGTCGGGCACGTATGCGAGGAACCCGGCCAAGACCTCGTCGTTGTGCTCGAAGAACGGCTTCCCCTTGTCGAGGGAGTCGATCTGGGCCATGTCCTCGTCGGTCAGCGTGAAGTCGAACAGGTCGATGTTCTGAGCGATGTGCGATGGTGTCTTCGAGCCCGGGATCACGATGTGTCCCTGCTGGATGTGCCAGCGCAGCAGTACCTGGGCGGGGGACTTGCCGTGCTTCTCGGCGAGTTCCTGGACGAGGACTTCAGTCATGATCGAGTCATTGCCGCGTCCGCCCAGCGGGTACCACGCCTGCAGCGCAATGTTGTGCTCTGCCAGGAGCGCCTTGAGCTCCGTCTGTGGGAAGTAGGGGTGGCACTCGACCTGGTTGATCGTGGGGATGACCTCGCACTCGTCGAGGATGCGCTGCGTCTGGGCGACGTCGAAGTTCGACAGGCCGATCGCGCGAATCTTGCCTTCCTTGTACGCCTTCTCGAGGATGCGGTACCCCGCGACAGTATCACCCGCGGGCTGGTGCAGGATCATCAGATCGATGTAGTCCGTGCCCAGACGCTCGAGCGTCTCGTCGACGGCGGTGGGGCGTTCGAAGAACGATGGCCAGAGCTTCGTCTCGAGGAAGATCTCATCGCGCGCCTTCGAGGACGCGCGCATTCCGCGCCCGGCGGCGCGCTCGTTCACGTAGACGTTCGCCGTGTCGATCAGCGTGTAGCCATTGTCGAGTGCGTAGGTGACCGCCGACTGGGCGTCATCGGGCTCCAGCAGGTAAGTGCCGAGGCCGACCTGGGGGATGGCGACGCCATTATTCAGGGTAATGCGATTCATGGGGATTCCCTTCTTCCTTATTGCATCGTGTTATGCATTGGTATCAAGCCTACTGAACTGCATGGACGCAGTTCTAGTGGGTTGCGCTCTCAGCGTATGTGTGTCCACGTGGGAATAAAATGGCGACGTTGTCAATTGGTGGGCGAGCTGCGTGTGAGGTTCTGCGGTTCTCTTTGCTGTAGGCATGCTTGGAACTATGCTGAACACCGTTCATTAATGACGGTTACGCGCAGAAAGGTGAGCGTCCCACGTGCCTAAGCAAGTGATTGACCGAGACCAGCTGATCGACGAGGCCTACCAGATCGCCTCGAATGATGGTATTTCCGCGCTTTCTGTGCGCAAGGTCGCGACCGCCTGCGGCATCGCTGTCGGCTCCGTCTACGTCTACTTCCCGACGAAGGCCGACCTGACGACCGCCGTGCTCACGCGCTTCTTCGATGAGACCTTCTCCGAGGAATTCTGCGTCGTGCGCGCAGGGGAGCGCTTCACCAGCTATGCTCGGCGCTTCCACGCGACCCTGAGTGAGGCCCGCGCCTCCATGAGCGTCGACTGGTTCGCGGAGATGCGCCGCCTGCCCCGCAAGGAGCACGCTGCCCTCGAAGAAGTGCGAGGCCCGATGCTCGCCCACATGGAGCGTGGACTTCAGCGCGTTCTCGACGCGGACGAGGCCGTGGATCGCTCGCGCCTCGTCGGACCTATGAACTCCGAGAGCGTCGCCCGCCTAACCCTGCGCGCTATTTTTGCCTCGCTGATGGAGGGTACGGAGTGTGAGACGCTGTTCGCCCTCCTCGATGCCTCCCTGTACGACGGTGCGTCCGCCAATGAGAAGGAAGAGAATCGATGACCCGACTGCACATCAAGAAGAATCAGCTGATCGCCGTGGCTGGCGTGGTCTGGTTGCTCGCCGGCCTGAATGTGGCGGTCCTGGGCGTGCGCGCGGCCATCGACATGCGCGACGTCGCCGCTATCGTCCTCATTGCTATTACTGGGGGAGCGGTTGCTGTGTTCTGTGGATTCCACTCGATGTTTAGCAAACTCGTCAAAAAGAACTCCCAGCGCATCTACGAGCTGGAAGGCGAGTGCCACAACCCCTTCCGCTTCTTTGATCGCAAGGGCTACATCATGATGGCGATCATGATCTCCATGGGCATTGGGATGCGCGCGGCTGGTCTCTTCCCCGAGTGGTTCATCGCCTTCTTCTATACGGGCCTGGGCCTCGCCCTGAGCCTCGCCGGTGCCAGCTACATCGCGCGCGGTGTGCGCGGTCGCGCGTGGACGTTCCACGGAACCGACTGAGTGTTTCACGGGATCAACTGAGTGTTTCACGCGATCTTGGCCCAGGCCTCGTCGATGGACGAGGCCTCCTATCGTTGGCTGCGTCGGCGTGTGGCTCATCGTGCGAATCCTGGGGCAGATAGGCCCTCTATCTGCGGGTCATCCAGTGCTAGTGTTAGCCCGTTACACGGCACTCATGAACCGGGAAGGCACATGAATTTTTATACCCTCGACTACATTGTGTCGCACCAAAGTTTGGATGCGACACGGCGTCTAGCAGCGATCATCGTCTTGCTCGTTGTGGCTCTCGCTTTTAGCGCCCTGTATTTGCATAACCGGGTGAAAACACGCTGGCGTGACGCGGGCATTGGGCTCTTCGTGTTCTCGCTCGTCCTGCTGGGAATCCAGACCGAGCAATACCTGAAGGTCAGCGATCAGCAGTCGCAGGCGCAGCTGCTCGTGGGCTTCATGGAGGGTGTTGCCATCGATCATGGCGTCCAGGCGCGTGATGTCATGGTGAATAAGAAGTCCCTGCAAGACGGGATGATCGTGCGGTTTAACGAGGAGGACTACACCGTCCACCTCAATAATGACAACAATTCCTTCACTCTGGAACGTACGCATGTCATCGACCATGGCGTCTACGTGAATGGAGAGCGCTGACATGGACTTCTATACGCTGACGGCTATCAAGTTCGCACTCGGTATCCTCACGATGCTGCTCCAGATCAATATCTTGGGAAAGCGCGACTTCTCGCTGAATACGCCTCTCAATCAGGTGCAGAACTACGTGCTGGGTGGCATCATCGGCGGCGTTATCTATAATTCGTCGGTGACGGTGCTCCAGTTTCTGATCATCATTTTGATCTGGTCACTCGTGGTTATCGCGACGAAAATCCTCATCGATAGCAGTAAAACCTTTAAGAAGCTTGCAGCCTGTCAGCCTGAGCTGATCGTTCGTGATGGTGAAGTGGATATTGCCCGCTGCGCGAAGGTGGGAATGACCGCGGAGGGACTCAGTAGGAGTCTGCGTGAGCAGAAGATCGCCAGTGTGGGCGACGTTGCCGCAGCGATCATGGAAACCAACGGATCTTTAACGATTCGTGTGCGCGGTGACGGCTCTAAGCGCTCGCTCCTGCCGCTCGTGACCGACGGTCAGCTCGTGCCCGATGGTCTCCTGCTCGCCGGCAAAGATAAAGCTTGGATCAAGGAGGAACTCAAGAAGTTGGGGTATTCCTCGGTCAAGCAGGTGTTCCTGGGGGAGCTTGTCTGCGGGCATCTCGAGGTGATCCCGTACCCGAAGGCAACGAGCGTGAAGAGCTAACTTCGAGGAGGCCTCGTCGATGGACGAGGCCTCCTACTGTTTATCGGTCAGCTCTCCTTGGGTGCCGCGCGATTACCGCCAGTGGCGGTATAAATCTGGCGGTGATGCTGGATGATGCCGGTGTGGCCGCGTGATCACTGGTAGATGTGTCGGCGGTGTCCGACGGAAAACACTTCGATGATGAGGCGGTCGTCCTCGATGATGCACAGGGCGTGGTAGTTGCCGATGCGGTAGCGCCACTCGCCTGATCGGTTGGCTGTGAGGCCTTTGTCGTGGATGCGGGGGTCGGAGCAGCCCTCGAGGTTTTTGCCGATCCATGACGTAATGAGTTGTGCGTCGAATCGGTCCATTTTCTTCAGTTGCTTGAGGGCTGCGTCGCTATATTCGACGTGGTAGGGCATTTACAGGCCCAGCTCTGCGAGTACCTGCTCGTGGGTGTAGCGAACGCCGTCGTCTACTGCGATTGCCTCGCGCAGAGTCGCGAGGTCCTGCTGGTCCTCGATCTTCTCGAAGACTGCGTCTCGAATGAAGTCGGAGATTGTTTTTCCCTCAAATTCAGCGTACTTGCGCACGACCTCGGCGTCCGTTTCGTCAAGGCGCATGGTCATGGTGGGCATCGTGACCTCCTCAAGCTGAATACAACGTATTCTATTTCGCTCTGGTGTCAATGTGCAATGGTTACCCCTTCTGTCTGGAGAAAGATAAGTCGTATTGTAGGCCTCTACTTGATTACCGCCAGTGGCGGTATAATTGTGGCGGTAATAGGGGGTGGTCATGGCCTACGAGCCGTCGTTCGAACGTACCGACCTCATCGATGCGCTGTGCATGGAGATCGCTGAGCTCGTCGGCATGCTGTCGCCTCAAGCTCCCCTGTCGACCAGCCCGACGCTGCGTCGGGAGCTGCGGATCCAGACGATCTACTCCTCGCTCGTCATCGAAGGAAACAAACTAGACGAACGTGCGGTGAGCGCGATTATCGACGGCAAGCGGGTTCTCGGAGACCGGCGCGACATCCTCGAAGTCGAAAACGTGCGCGCCGCCTACGACCTTATTCCTGAACTCGATCCTCATTCGTTGGCGGATCTGCTGCGCGTTCACCGCGTCATGATGGGTGGCCTCGCCCCCGACGCTGGGCGCTTTCGCTCCGGTCACGTCGGTGTGTTCAACGGGGATACCCTCATCCATGCCGGGACTCCGGCGGCCTACATCCCCGAGGTGATGGGTGGCCTCTTCGAGTGGCTGAGAGCGACGCGCATGCACCCTCTCCTCGTCTCGTGCATTTTCCACTTCGAGTTCGAGTTCTGTCATCCCTTCTCTGATGGGAATGGGCGGACGGGACGTCTCTGGCAGACGCTGCTTCTGTCCAGGTGGCGTTCGGTGTTGGCGTGGTTGCCTGTTGAGTCCGCGATCAGGAGGCGGCAGGTGGATTATTACGAGGCCTTGGCCCGCTCGGGTGCGACCGGTTCGTGTGAGAGTTTCGTGGAGTTCATGCTCGAGGCGATTCGTGAGTCGATTCTTCCGTATGCGAAGCCGTCGAGCTCGCAGGATATGGCTCGAGCCCGTGCGCTTGCTTTCCTTAGGGATAACCCGCAGTCCACTGTCACTCAGCTTGCGCAATATCTTGGGTGCTCGAAGCGGAGCGCCGAGCGCATGGCCGCACAGCTCAAAGAAGAAGGCGTGCTCGAGCGTCAGGGCAGTCCCCGTTCGGGCGTGTGGGTTGTCCACGCCCCCGGACTCTAAGGCTGCGATCAGTAGTCCAGGCATCGGCGTTGAGACTCCGCTACTTCATGACGAGTCCAAGCCGCTAGTGAGACAAGGAGCCCGACAATGAGGTACGCCAAAACGGTGCTGTTAGCGGGCGGGCAGGAGCTCCTCGTGAGGAACGGCGTCGCCTCAGACGCCCGGGCGTTGCGTGAGACCACACAACGTACGCATGCGCAAACCGACTACCTGCTGTCCTATCCGGACGAGCAACGCGCCGACGATGAGCAAGAGGCGCGCTTGCTGGCGGAGACGGAGCGCAGTAACAATGAGGTTGAGCTCGTCGCCGTCGTCGATGGGCAGATCGTGGGGAGCGCAGGAGTCACGGTGGTGGGAGGCAGACGCAAGGTGGCGCACCGGGCGCGCTTTGGGATCAGCATCCTCAAGGAGTACTGGGGAATGGGGATCGGTCGAGTGCTCATGGATGCGTGCATCGACTGTGCGCGCCGGGCGTGCTATGCCCAGCTCGAGCTCGAGGTGGTGGCTGACAATGAACGCGCGCTGTCCCTGTATCGGCGCACGGGGTTCGAGGAGTATGGGCGCAACCCACGTGGCTACCGGTCTGCGGCCGCGGGCTACCAGGAGCTCGTGCACATGAGGCTGGAGCTGTAGCGCTCCGGAGGGTAGCTGGCGGTAATGTGTCTAGCTTGAGGAGCCTAGAACCCCAGTTCCATGCAGACCTGCGCGTGCGTGTAGCGTCTGCCATTGTCGGCAGCCACAGCAGCGTGCAGAGTGTTGAGATCCTGCAGGCCCGCGAGCTCCGCTCAGTCGGCGTTCTCGTGCCAGATCTGGCGCATGGGGACGCCCTTGTCGAAGGTCCGGGTGGAGCCGTCCTGGAAAGTGACCTCAACCTGCTCCTTGTCCTCGTCCTCCGGGTCTTCGATCCAGTCGACCCAGTTGATGACGGGTGAGAGTTCGCCGTTGTCCTCGACGATCCGGTAGCCCTCGCCCAGCAACTCGGACATGACGTCCTCGATCTTATCGGCGTTCATGGGGGACCTTCCTTGCGTCAGTGCGTGGGCGCGCTGCGAGCGCGCGCGATTGAGAACCAGCTTAGCTGCGATGCGCCCTAGGCTTATCCCAAGACTCGGCTCAGGCCTCGTTTATGGGGAAAACGAGGCCGGGCGGGGTTATGGCGCTCGGTGAGCGTCAGCGCCCTGTTGCGGGCGGCGTACCCTTGACACGTGAAGGTTCTCGTCGTTCCCATGGTCGCCCGCTCGCGGATGGGCGGGCCGTGGTCGCGTGCGCGGCGCGTCGCCCGCGCCTTCCAGGACGGTGGCCACGAGGTGACGCTGGTCTGGGGAGATGACGGCAACTGCGCCGATCCCATTGCTCCGACGCTTGAGATTCCGGTGCCCTCACCCCTCGGTTTGCCCGAGGCCATCGCCCGCCATACCTTCCCCCTGGCCTCGCGCCTCGGCCTCATGGGCTGCAAGCCCGTGCGCAGCTTCGAGGAGGTCCTCTGGCTGACCGGCGCCCTCGACGAGCGCTACACCTGTGCTGCCGTCGATACGCTCCGCGCCCACATGCGAGCTGCGCGCCCCGACGTCGTCTACTCGGAGTTCAGCCTTGCAGCCGTCATCGCCGCTCGCGCCGAGGGTATCCCGTGCGTGGGTAGTGGGTCGCAGCCGACGACCGCCACCTACGCCTCCAACCCACGCAAATCCGCGGGAATTCGACGCCTGCTGTGCGAGATGGGCATGCCCGCCCCGGCCTCGTCCCTGACTGTTCTCGAGGGGATGAGACGCCGCTTCATCCCGAGCTGCCCGACCCTCGAACCACGGGCGGGGGAGCGGGCCATCTACTGCGGATTCCTGGATGAAACGTCAGCCCTCACGGGCAGGCCACGTGATTGCGCCCTCGTCTACCTCGGCGCGGGCAGCGTCCCTGCGGGCGTGGCCATCCGCGCCGGGCGAGAGCTCGCCGAAGCCCTTGACTGCGACGTCTATGTCGCGGGCGTGCCCGAGGCCGTCCACGCTGTGGGGAACCATGAGGTAGCCTGCGCGCCCCGCTTCGACTTTGCTGAGTTCCTGCCACGAGTCCGCGTCTTCGTGCACTATGGCGGGCAAAACTCGATGATGGACGCCCTGTCCCACGAAGTCCCGCAGCTGATCATCCCGGGTCGCGTCTTTGAACGCCAATTCAACGCCGAGGCCGTGGAAAGTGCGCGCTGCGGCCTGACTGTGCGCGCTTCCCAGCCAGCGCTCATCGCGCGCGCCGCCCGCCGCCTCGTCGATGAACCGGCCTTAACCTCGGGAATCCGAGGGCTACGAGACGAACTCTCCTCCCTAGGCGGTACCACGCGCATCGTGCGCGAGGTCGAAAAACTGGTCAGCTAGGCCCAGCCGCGCAGGATCGCCTCCAGGCCTCGCTCAAACTGGGCGTTGAAGTCGTAGCGGCCGTCCAGGAGGTCTTCGATGAGCGGGCGCAGGGCCTGCGCGTCCTCGGGATCGAGTGCGGCGCTCGCGGCCGATAGGTCGGCGGGTTGTTCGGGGGAGCCGCCCACGGGCGGAACGACCTCGGCGGCGACGAACGCCGTCGTGTAGATCGACACGGCGTTGACCAGCCCCAGCATGTCCGCGTTCGGCGTGAAACCGCGCCGGGCGAGCGTCACGAACACTCGCGTCAGGAGCGCGAGCTGCTCGGGTGTCGACATCGGGTGCGTGAGTAGCAGCATGACCGCGCCCGGGTGGGAGCGCAGTGTCGACGCCAAACAATGCGCGTAGGTGCGCATGTACGTCAGCAGGGGCGAGGCCGGGGTGCCCTCGGTCGTTTCTGAAACCGCGTGCGCCGGTGTCGCCGTTCCGTCAACTGCCCCGTCGTCGACGCGGTCCAGGAAGGCCTCGAACGTGAGCCGCCAGACCTGCTCGGCGATACCCTCCAGGAGCGCGGCCTTGTCGGGGAAATGGCGATAAAAAGCGGCCTGGGAGACGCCGAGGCGCTTTCCCAGGGACCGCAGAGACAAAGCGGAGAGTCCCTCCTCGTCCACCAGGTCGAGCGCGGTCGACAAGATGATGTCTCGCGATAGTGCGCGCTGGCGTGACGACGGCATGGGCTCTCCGCTTCGGTGGACGCTACTCCTTATGATACCGGAACTGTATCAGTGCCAGCCCCGCGATCACGGCGAAGAAACCCATAGGACGCCGATCCGCGTCCCGACGTCCGCAAGGCTTGCCCCGTCCAGGCTCACCTCGTGAATCGCGGTGATCGCCCAGTAGGCGGGGGACAGGCGTGCGGTGTGCTGCGCCCAATCCGGGAATGAAGAGACCGTGGAGAAAGAACCGCCGATGCCGGCCGCCAGCATGCCGATGATGTTCGACAGTGACAGGGCTGCGTCGCGGCTGCGCGACCACAGTGCGAGCGCGACGCCGAGCGCCGACAGGACGGCCGAGAAACTGAGGAGAATCGCGGCGAGCGCGACGAGAGATCCGGTCGGTCGGTAGCTGAAGATGAGAGCGCCGAGCGCGAGGACAACCGCGATCTGGACGGTCTGCATGAGGAAGGCAACCAGGGCCTTGCCCGTCAGGATGGACGCGCGTGAGGTGGGGGAGGCCTCGAGGCGCTCCCATGTGCCCCACGAGCGTTCGTTGAAGAACGAGCTGATGATGTTCTGCACGGCCAGGAATGAAAAGAGGATCGCAATCGACGGCACCGCCTGCTCGGCTCCCGTGACGCCGGTGTAGCCGTCGGCCAGAAGCATCGACTTGAACGCCGGCATCATGAAAGGGATCAGGACCAGGGGAATCACCGTCAGGATCAGCGTGGGTGCCGGGTCGGTGAGCTGCAGACGAATATTGAGGCGGGTCATGGCTCCGATTTGCTTAAGCTGCGACATGGTCACTCTCCTTGATGATCTGCAGGTACGCGTTGTGCAGGCTCGCCTGCGTGATGCGCACGTCCATCAAGCGCGCGCCTTGAAGGGCGGGCGAGGCCAGGGCTTCGCCGATCCGCGAACCCGGGTCGGCCTCGTCCCCGATGTGCCGGAGCGTCCTTCCGTCGGCGCTCCACCCGGCGATCGCCGGAACGGGGCGATCGAACTCGAGCGTGACCTCGGCGCGCCCGTGGTGAGAGACGATCTCCTCGAGCGTGCCGCTCGCGACGACGCGCCCCTCGTTCAGGATCGCGATGTCGGAGCCAAGCTCCTCGAACTCGGCGAGGTAGTGCGAGGTGTAGACGACGGCTGCACCCTCGTCGGCGAGCTGGCGGACCGCGCGCAGGATCTGGCTGCGCGCCTCCACGTCCGCGCCGACGGTCGGCTCGTCCATGAAGACCAGGCGCGGGCGGTGCATGATCGCCATGCCCGCGTGGAGCCTGCGCTGCTGCCCACCCGACAGGTGGGATGCGCGCTGGCCTCGTTTCTCTGTGAGGCCGAGGAGTTCCATGACCTCACCCGCGCGCGAGGCCGCCTCGCGTCGGCCGAGTCCGTGCAACTCGCCGAAGGCCGCGAGGTTCTGGGCGACGCTCAGGTCGGGGTAGATGCCCAGCTCCTGAGGCGCGTATCCGATCAGCCGTGCGGCGTCGGCGGACGCGGGCCGGTGGCCGCAGATGTTGGCGGTTCCGGAGTCGGCTCGGTGCAGGCCACACAGGATCGTGATGAGCGTGGACTTGCCGGCCCCGTTTCGTCCGAGTAGCCCGAGTATCTGACCGGGTTCGACGAGCAGGTCGACCCCGCGTAGGACTTCGTGGGTGCCGTAGCTCTTGTGGATTCCCTGGGCGTCCAGGGCCGGAGCGTGTGGTTGTGACACGGTATTTCTCCCATCGGTTAACGCTGTTAACTTTGTGTCGCACGAAAGGTTAACAGCGTTAACTTGTGGATGCAAGGCGGTTCTGTGTGCAGGGGAGAACTACTGATTTACTGCGTTTTTCTGACAATCTGTCGCTGCGTGGGGGAGGGAAGCGGCCCTACACTGTCTCCTCGAGGCCTGAAGGAGGACTGAAGTGCCAGGTATGGATACCTACGACGCGATCATGCTGCTGTCCTACGGTGGCCCGGACGGCACGGACGACGTCCTGCCGTTCATGCGCAACGCGACGCGCGGTCGCGGAATCCCCGACGAGCGTCTGCTTCAGGTTGCCGCTCACTACAAGCGTTTCGGTGGTATTTCGCCCATCAATGCCTGCAACCAGCGCCTGATCGCGGACTTATCCGCGGAGCTTGCCAGGCGCGGGCACGATATCCCCGTCGGATGGGGAAACCGCAACTGGCACCCCTTCGTCGCCGAAGGCCTCGACGAGCTCGCCCAGGCGGGTGCCCGGCGCATCCTCGTCCTGCCTACCTCCGCCTACGCCTCGTACTCGGGATGCCGCCAGTATCGCGAAGACCTCGCCGAGGCCGCGGAGGCCCTGCGCGAGAAGTGGGGCGACGTCGTCCTGGGGGCTGAAGACAGCGCCGACAATCCCGACGCCGACATCATCCTGGACAAGGTCCGCCCCTACTACTCGACCCCCGGCATGGCGAGCGCGCAGGTTGCATCCGTCCGGCGCGCCTGGGAGGCGTTGGTGGCGCGCGGCGTCGACGCGGACGGAATTCGCCTGATCTTCGTTACCCACTCCATCCCCGTCAGCATGGAAGAGGGGTCCTCGCCCTTCCCCTTCCGGTCCTCGATCGATGAGGCCACACCGGCCTCGGGCGGACGCGCCGAGCAGCAGGGGAGTGGGGCCTCGTCGCAAGCGGGAACCCCGGCAACCGAAGTCAGCTATGTCGCCCAGCATCGCGCCCTCATCGACGCGATCATGCCGGAGCTGAGGCGTGTCCTCGGGCGCGCGGATCTGGGCTACGATCTCGTGTATTGCTCGCGATCCGGACCCCCGCAGGCCCGCTGGCTCGAACCGGATATCAACGATTTCCTCGAGGAGATTGCTGCGAATGCCTCATCTACTGCCGTGGCGCAGAGTGTGGCGGAGGAGAGGCCGCTCAGCGGTGTTGTGGTCGTCCCCATCGGGTTCATCTGCGACCACATGGAGGTCGTTTACGACCTCGACACCGAGGCGAAGGAAACCGCCGCGCGTTTGGGGATTCCCTATGAGCGCGCCGACACCGTCTCCACTGATCCGGACTTCGTGTCATCTCTGGTCGACGTACTCGAAGAGCGCGCGGCCCAAGCGCGAGGCGAGAGGTCCACGCGCGTCACTGTGACCGGCACCGGCCCCTTCCACACCGTCTGCCCGAGCGACTGCTGCCTCTCCCCGGCGCGCCCCGGCCACCCCTCGCCCACTGCCAGTGCTCACCCTGGCACCGCACACGCCCCTCACACTTCCGGCGTGCCCGCCCGAGTCGCCGGTCAACCAGCCCCAACCCAGGAGGACCCTATGTCTACCCCGCATCCCCACGCCGTCGTGCCGCCCGAGCAGAACCCGGCTAACCCAGGACATCCCGCGGGAGTGCCCGACCGCGTCGGTGAGCACGGCGCGCGCCACCAGGCCCGCCACGCGGGCACCGAGGCAACGCCCCACTCGCACGCC
>ERZ772932.646-NODE-646-length-18374-cov-4.056553_pt1 | contig 18374 bp, 15 predicted proteins | sample MGYA00511684_ERZ772932 | MGnify/ENA primary metagenome ERZ772932 (study PRJEB29015, sample SAMEA2738078) | human oral metagenome | biome: human oral; feature: human-associated habitat; material: saliva | place: China | collected 2210 ...
TTACGCGTGCCGCCGCGAAACGGCTGAACTCCTTGTTGGAGGCGCGCACCACCGCCGGGCCGCCACCCATGCGCTGCGGCAGCAGGTAGCTCATGGCCCCCAGCAGCACCTGCAGCAGGAACCCCGCCACAAACACGGGGGTGACGGCGCGCATATCAAGCTCAGCGAACGGGGTGCTGAGCACCATGAACGCGGTGGCGAGCACCCCCAGCACCAGCCAGATGAACCCCGCCCCCACCGACATGGGAGGGAACTCGCTGGGCCGTTTCGTGCGCATAGTGCGCACCATAACCACCGCCACCATCAGCAGACCCGCACAGTAGACGAGCAGGCCCGCCCCGGCGGCAAACCGCGCCCCCGGTACGCCCCCAAAAATCGCGCTGAGCGCCGTCACCAGCACACCCGCGATCATTAGCTGCAGCGCCCGCACACTAATACCCAGGGCGTTCTCCACCATTTTGGTGCGCAGCATTGTCGGCCAGAACGTAATGAGAGTGCCGACCACGGTCACACCCACAAACCCGAGCACGTTCACCGCCTCGTGAGCGAGCAAAAACTGGGCGTGAAGAGTTTTCTCAAGGCCCGGGAACGCAGTCATTGCCCCCAAGGCCGCGCCGAACGGCAGCATGAACGCGGCCGCAATATAGAAGCGGATAGTTGCACCAAACCGGGACGGCAGCGCCTGCTTCACCTGCTTCAGCAGCGCAACACCGTGCCAGGCGACCATCGCCCCCACCACGCTCGCCCCGGCCAGCGTGAGTATGTACAGCGTCGGCAGCTGCTCCTGAAACACCATGCCCAGCATGAGCACCACGATGCCGGCGTTAAGCGTGAAAATACGCGTGACCTGAACCCCGCGCGCCTCATCCGGGATTTTGATTTTCATCAGCGCCTCAGTGAAATGCTGACTCCAAATCAGGATAGAGTTCGTAATCAATCCCAGGGTGACCATGTGCACGATCAGCCAGCCGCCATTAGGAATAAACCGGTGCGCCAGCAGGGCGGCAATAATCCCGAACATCCAGTACGACACAGGTTTAGAAGCACGCCGGTGCCACGTGCCGCGCCCCGATGCGCGCCGCGCGATCTCCTCAGCCGTCAGATTCGCCCCAGGGACACCCTCCGGGCGGGCGCCGATCTGCAGCCCGCTGCTGCCGGAAGAACCCAAAGGCGCAGACCCCGGCTTGGACCCGGCCGCGCCCCGGCCGTCCGCACCAGCAGCGCCAGCGCCCGCAGACCCCGCACGCTGGGAATCGTCATGGTGGGTGTTCTTACCCTGTGCACCGCCGCGTTCAGGCTCGTCGGCGGAAGGCCCGTTGAGTTTCTCGCTCACGCTACCGCTCTTTCATTCGCTGTGTCCAATTACCCCCATTATATTGCGCCACCTATACGAATTTTAGTGTCGGTGACCTGTGCTACATGACGTAGAGGAACGGTAGAATAGCCCCTATGAAGTACCTGTCCCTCGCCCCCTTTGCCGCACTCGCAGCCATCATGCAGGCGATCACAATCTACTCCTACGACCAAGACGCCATGGCGGTGGCAGGGCAGATTTTCTTCCCCGTCCTCTTCACCCTCATGGCGCTGTACCTGATGCTCAAAAACCCCGGAGGATCAGCGAAACTCACACTGGTGATGGCGATCGAGCTGGTCATTTCGGCCCTCACCTTCGTCGGGTCAAGCCAGAAAATCGCCGCACTATACCCCTCCATCATCGTGTACTATGTGGCCCTGGCCGCGCTCGCGCTTGAGGTGGCTGCGCGCATCGCCGATACCCCCAAACGCGCCAAGGCTTCCGCCGACGGCAACGACACCCCCGAAACTGACAGTCCCGCAGCGGAACAAGAACACGACAGCGCGGGCGAGCACGACCCGGACGAAACCGCACTAGACAGCGACAGCGCGGCGACCCGCCCCACCGAGGAAGACACGGACAACACTGCAGCGGGCGGCTACGACGACCCCAACACCGCAAAACCCGCCGCCCCCCAAAAAAACACCCGCACCGGGATGCGCGCCGGGCTCAACCGCAAAGCACCCGTACGCCGCGGCAACCGCCTCATAGCCACCACAAAAAAATCAGACAAGCCCACCACAGACACGGACTAACAGGCCCCTGCCGCCCCGCCGCTGCACACACCCTCGCCGCAACCAGCCGCACCCCGCCCAGCAGCAGGGCAGAGCCCCGCCACAAGACCCTCGCACCACCGGGGAACACCCACGCCCACACGCCCACACGATAGACTGGGACAAACAGGCAACAGAAAACCAGCCACAACCGCCGCGCCCGGCGGGCCACAACCGACACCACGCGAAACACCCCCGAGCAGAAAGACCCACCATGACCACAGCGCCACCCGTGCAAAACCCCACGCCAAACACCACCGTGGCAGGCAAAATAGCGCTCGCGGCACTCGCCCTGACCGTCGTCGGCTGGCTCATTTACATCGAATTCACCGGCGGCCTGGACTTTAACGTCTACCGGCTCGGGGCCATGACCATCTTCGACAACGAAGGCATGCACAAAGACCTCTACGCCCGTGACCTGCTCGACTACGGTGCGCTTAAACTGCCCTTCACCTACCCGCCGTTCGCGGCGCTGCTCTTTGTGCCGTTCGCGTTCCTGCCGTTCGGGGTGGGCGTGGGCATCATGTACACCATCAGCATTGGTGTGGCCTGGTGGATGGCCACCCTCATCTACGACTACGCCACCAGCCGCGGCTACCACATCCCCTTCCAGGACAAGCTCGGCAGATACGGTACTATTGCCGTGCTCACCTTCATCATCATCCTCTCCGGGCCGTGGCGGCGCGGGCTTGCGCTGGTGCAGGTGAACCCCATTATCCTCATCCTGGTGCTGGCTGACTTCCTGCGCCCAGCCAAGCGCATCCCCCGCGGGGCGCTGATCGGTATTGCTGGCGGTATTAAGCTCACCCCGCTCGCGTTCGGGCTTATCCTGCTGATGCGCAAAGACTGGCGCGGTATTTTCACCCTCGGCGCCTCCTTCGCGGCGACCGTCATTATCGGGTTCATCTTCCTGCCCCATGAGGCCCTCACCTTCTGGACAAGCGCCGTCTCGGACCCCTCCCGCGTGGGCAACATTAACTTCCTTGACAATATCTCCATTCAGGGCTGGCTCATGCACCTGGGGCTGCGTGACCCGCTGCTGAAGCCCGCATACTACGGGCTGGTGCTCGCCACCATCGTCCTCTTCGCCGCGCTGCTGCACCAGCTGAACCGCCGTAAACTTGTACTCTCGCAGGTGGCGGTCGGCGGGTTCCTGATGGTCAGCATCTCACCCATCAGCTGGTCGCACCACAACGTCATGTTCCCCCTGATCCTCATGGCGCTCATCGTTGATGCGTTCCCCCGGTTCTACGCGCACCTGCCCGCCTGGGCCAACCGGGCGGCGCGCATCCTCACCTGGGTGGCCCTTATCGGCCTGTACATTTCGCCCATGTGGCTGGGCGCCTCCCTGTGGGGCAGCTTCAGCGACCTCGACAATATCTACCAGCACGCCCTGCTGTTCTCCACCGTGCCGATCCTGTGCCTGTACCTGGTCATGATCACCTGGGCGGTGGCGGCCCTAACACCCGCCGTGCGCACCGCAGAAGAAGACGACCTGTTTATCGCCCCGCCCCCCGGTGCGGCACCCGAGGCCAAAAAGGGGTAGCCGTTGAAAAAACACCCCGCAGCGCTTATTCCGCATGCCCTGTTCGTGCTCACGGTCATCTACATGGTGCAGTACGTCATTAACGACGGCGGCAACGACCTGTACATTTACCGTCTAGGGGCCGAAACCATCACTGATGGGCCCGGCGGGCCCGGGCTGTACGAGGTGAGCCTCGACAACTACCCGTTCACCTACCCGCCGTTCGCCGCGCTGCTCTTTGTGCCGTTCGCGCTCATGCCCAAAGAAGTCGGGATGGCCCTGATGATGCTCATCACCGCCGGTATCGCCTGGTGGCTGGGGTGGGTCATCACCAAGTACGTGAGCAGGCGCGGGGTGCGCATCCCCCTGTACGAACACCTGGGAACCGCCGGGTGCGCCTCAACGCTGGCGCTGCTGATCTGGGCGAGCGGACCGTGGCGGCTAACCACCCACTTTGGGCAGATTAACGCGGTCATCCTGCTGCTGGTGCTGGCTGACTTCCTGCGCCCAGCCACGCGCGTCCCCCGCGGGGTGCTGATCGGTATTGCTGGCGGTATTAAGCTCACCCCGCTCGCGTTCGGGCTTATTCTGCTGATGCGCAAAGACTGGCGCGGTGTTGCCTCCGTGGCGGGCGGTTTCGTGGGCACCATCGCCCTCGGGTTTTTGGCGGTGCCGGGTGAGGCCGCCTACTACTGGGGTGTGGCGGTGCGTAACACCTCCCGCATTGGGGTGACCGCGTTCTACGATAACGTGTCTCTGACCGGTATTTTCGCGCACCAGGGTGTGCCTGAGCCTATCGCCACGGTGCTGGTGGTGGCGCTGTCCCTATTCCTGCTGGTGGCCACCGCCGCCCTGATGCGCCTGTTCATCCGCGCGAACATGGTGTTTTCCCAGGTGGCGTTGAACGCGTTTTTAATGCTCCAAATCTCCCCGATTAGCTGGTCGCACCACAACACCTGGTACCCGGTTCTGCTGGTTGCGTTGTGCCTGGAGATTTTCCCGCTTATTATGCCTGCGGCACGCCCGGTAGTGTACGTGCTGAGTGTGTTCGCGAGCGTGATCGCACTGGTGGGCATGTATATTTCCCCGTTCTGGCTGGCGGTGCTGTTCTCCCCGAAGTACTCTTCGCACGAGATGATCTACCTGCCGCAGGGCGGCGCCGGGCTGGTGGCCGGTTCAGCCCCGTACGCCGCCATGTACCTGGTGGTGGCGTTGGTGTTCCTCACCTACTGGGCGCACCGGGCAGCAATTGATGCGCGGGTGGACTCGGGCCGGTTCCGTGCGCCCGAACGCCCCGCACCGTAGCCCTCCACACGCCCGCGCCCAAGAGAGCACAGCTAAGGCCCGTCGTGCATCACGACGGGCCTTAGCATTCAGGGCACCTTCCGGTGAGGCGACCGGGTGCGGGCTACTTGGTGTTCATGCGCCACCGGGCGTAGGGCGCCTCAACGAACATGTACACTTCGCTGCTGCTGTCTTCCCACTCGGTGGTGCTCTTCGACGAAGCCATGCTGGTGCCAATCACCGAGCCTTTACCGACCGCATCCAGCCTGAAGTGGTAGTAGCCGTTATTGTCGGTGCTTTCGCTGTTCACCTCAAACGAGCTGGTGCCGCCGGTGTAGGTGAAGGCGTAGTTACGTGCCCGGCCCTCAATGCTCTCACCTTTGCCGTACTTCGGTGCGGAGGAGGCATCGTACACGCGCACCGTCCACTTGCCTTCGCCCTCAATCTGCAGCTTGCGGGTGGTTTTGCTGGTGGTGTCCATCCAGGCGGAGCCGGTGATCGTGGAGCTCACGCTGCCGGAATCACGCACCTCAAAACCGCTGGACTGGTCTTTGTCGGTTTTACCCGCCACGTTCAGCACACCCCGGTTATTCTCGTTTGCGGGCACGGACGCGGGAGTGAACTCGTAGTAGACCAGCGCCTTCGAGTCGTTGCCGTTGGGCTTTTCGATGTCGATGGTCTTCTTACCCTCACCCGTGTACTCCTTGAAGTCGCCCGAGGGCTTCTTCAGCTCGGTGGAGTCATCCGAATCGGAGGATGAGCTGCTGCTCGCAGACGAGGAGCTGCTGGAATTGCTCGCGGCAGGCTCCGCGTTGTTCGTATTGTCGCTACCGCGCGGTATGAACAGCACCAGCGCCAGAATCAGCAGCACCACCAGCAGAATAACGCCCGCGATACTCGCCAAACCCAGCGGGGTGGAGAAGAAGTTCTGGTTCCCGTTATTCGCGGTGAGTTTTTCACGCAGCGTATTTACGGCCCCGGCTGCCCCTCCGGAGGCTTTCTTGGCTGCCGCGCCACCAGCCGCAGCCGCCGCAGGTGCGGCAGCGTTTGCGGGGTTAAACTGCGCGTTATTCTGGGTGTTTCGGGCGTTCTCAGCCGCGAACGATGCGGGGGTCACGGTGCCGGGTGCTGGCGCGTTCGCGACCGGGCCGCTGGCGTTGCCCTGCGTACCGTCAGCCGGGGTGGCCTGCACGTCGCGGGCTGTCAGCCCGGTACCTTGCCTCTGGCTCGGCTGGGACTGAACGGCTGGGGGCTCTGCCTGGGCCTGCCCCGCCTGCGGGTTCTCCGGCTGGCCACCGGGACCGGGTTGGCTTTGCGGGTCATACCCGTAGCCGGGGCCTGCCGTATCCTGCCCGTACCCCTGGGCGGCGTCCTGACCGTAGCCGGAGACACCGTAATCCTGGCCGTAGTTCTGCGCACCATCCTGCCCATAGCCGGGTGACTGCGCCGCACCGGGGTCGGTGCCGTACGAGGCGCCCTGCGCTGGTGCGCCGCCCTGGTTCGCGGAATTCACGGGAGCGGCACTCTGCTGGTTCGGCAGCGGAATCTGCGAGGTGTGATCCGCCAGCTCGGGGTTAATCGGCTCCGGCAGGATCGGAGGAACAGCCGGTGCTGCGGCATCAGGGGCCTGATCGGAACCTGCCCCAGCGGATGCTGCGGGTGCAGCAGCCGGTGCCGTGGGCTGGTTGGTGGGCTCTTCTGAGAGCCCGTACCCCGAAGGGTCCGCCGTGTATGACTGCTTGCCGGTTTCGCTAGCTGCCACATGCGACTGTGCCGCACCGGTACCCTCGGGGAAGGTCGCTGCGGGCAGAATAGAGGCCGGTTTAGCGGCCTCATCCGCGCCCGATGCCTGCTGCGCAGCGTCAGTTAGCCCGTAAGGCTCCTGCTGGGGTCCCGGTTCAGGTTCGGGGGTGTGAGACACGGCCTCCTGCTGGTGTTTCCCAGCCTCATGAGCTTTAGCGTCACGAGCCTCGACACTATACTCCTGGGCACCATACTCTTGGGCACCATCGGTTTCGGTGCCGGTGTTTTCGGTACCGTGTGCCTCAACGCTGTATTCCTCAGCGCGGCGGGACTCGCGGGGCGCATCCTCAGCCTCTTCTGCGGTATCCTTCGCGGCGTGCCGCGGCTTTACCTGGGACGGCTGCTCGGTGGAGGGCTCATCACCCTCGGTGCGGGCCTCATCATCCTGGGCGGTGTGCTGGGCCGCGGCGGAGGTGTCGTGGAACTCAATCAGGGGCGAGTTCACCGGCGAAGGCAGCGCATCCTCATCCTCAGACGCGGTACTTTCAGCATCCTGGGCTGCGGGTGTTTCCTTCGGCTCGAACGGCTCATCATCGTCGAGGGGGGAAAGCGCAATAGTTGCCGCGTCTGCGGGAATATTTGCTGCGGTATCCACCGACGAGGCGGTGGTAATGTCCGGTGCCTCAACGCTCGCGCCGAGCATCCGCTCACCCTCATACACGAACGGTTGGGCGTTATCGTCCTCAGCCGCCTCGGCTGCCCTGCGGCGGCGCTTGGGAGGCTCGTCACCGCCCATAATGTCATCGGCGGAGGTGCGGGTTGCCGCATCCGGCTCCTGCTCCTGCACCGCAATACCTTCAGGCGGGGTGGGCAGAGGCATTATATCGTCGGCGCCCGCACCGCTGAGGGTGGGCCCCTGCCGCTGCTGCCGCTCGCCCGTGTCTGCCTGCTCTTTCTGAACCTCATCGGCGGCGGGGCTTGTGGCGGCGTGTTTTGCGGCGTGCTGTGCCGCACCGTCAGCTTCCTCAGCTGCCAGCGCGGTGCTCTCAGCGGCACCCTGGGTGTTCTGTGCGGGCTTCGCGTCGTCTTTGGGCTGTTTCTTCTTTGGCTGAATCTTAATGAGCCCCTGGGTGTCGAGGTTTTCGTTCACCTCAATACTGATGTGCTCACCGGGTGCACCCTCGTTTGATGCACTTATCTCCTGCGCCTCACGCACCTGCGCGAACCGGCGCAGAGCGTTCTTCACGGGTTCGGGCTGCTCCAGCTCTTCGGCTGTGGTGGCACCGGTGCGGGTCTCGGCGGCGGGGGTGTCTTGCTTGGGGGAGGTTTGCTCAGAAGAAATGTGTTCAGCGGAAACCTGCTCAGCGGCACCCTTTTCGGTGGAGGATTGCGCGTACTCTTCGTCCCGTGCAGCACGCCGCGCAGCCCGGGAATCACCAGAATCAACCGTATCCGTTTGGTTTTCCTCGGTCTCGGGGAGTGGTGCAGGGGCAGCGGCGACCGACTCGGGCGAACCGGCATGGGTGCCCTCCTGCTCGTCCGCACCCGCTGCGGGATTAGCCTGAGCGGGCTCATCCTTCTGCAGTTCGCTTTTTATTGCATCACCAACGGGGATGCTGGGGGGAGTGTCAGCTTCCCGGTGCGCGTCAACGTCAGCGATTACCTGCGACTCCGCCAGCTCATCTGCGGCGGGGGAGTCGGCAGTGCTCTCACGCTGAAAATCTGCGGGCTCCGGCAGGGTAGGTTCGCCGCTAACAGGCTGGGCGTGCCGGGGCGTGTCCTCGGCGATCTCGGCCACCTGCGGCCCGCTCGTGGACTCACTAGCTGGCTGGGTGTGCGCTGCCGAAGCGGCGCTAGCCTGCTCGTCCTTGGCATCAGCTGTGTTCTGCTCAGCCTGCTGGGCGGCTGCGCGCTCGGCAGCTTCACGCTCGGCGGCCTCCTGCGCCGCCTGCTGAGCCATGAACTGCTCGCGGGCGGCCCGGCGGGAAGTCGGCTGGGGCATGTTCTCGGGCATACCCGCCACAGCCTGCCCACCGTTAAAACCGTTTGACTGCCCTTCCACTACCTGCGGGTGTCCGCCAGGCTGCGGCTCGGTGGTGTTTGCCGGGCCGTTTGGCTGCAGGCGGGCGCGCTCAGCCTCGTAGTGTGCCGCATGAGCCTCACGGGATGGGTGCGAGGTGGCCTGCGCCATCCTGAAGTCATCATTAAGCGGGTCAAAAGAGGTGGTGCGCGGCTTCTGCTCTTGCCCCTGTTCAGTACCGTTACTGTTCTCCGCGGTCACCGTGTCGTGTTCGAGGGCGGAATGTGCAGGTGCGTTATGAGATACAGCGGTATCGACGGTTCGCTCTGTGCCCGCCTGCTCCTGTATAGGAAAACTGCCGGTGGCGGGGGCTGCGGGACTATGCTGCGCGTGTTCCTGTGGGGTGGGGGCAATAACCGAGTCGTCACCCGCTAGAGTGTAGTCGTCGCCAACGTGTGCCGGAAGCTCATCCATGGGCTCCTCATACGCCGTGCCTTCATCGTTGAAATCGGCGGAATCGGTGGGCTCCTCAATCCACAGCTGCCACCCGGCCGGGACCGGGCCCCACGCGGGGTCGGGGCGCCAAGTGGGGGTGGGTTTCCAGCCTTTGGGGGGTTTGGGCCAATTCGGCGGCGGATTAAAAATCAGTGCCATGAGAAGCCTTCCTTCTGCCCGCGCCACCCCCATACCCGGAAGCGATGGCGCGCACAATCTAAACAAGAGAAATACGGTAACCATAGAATTATGTCATATTTACCGCTAAAATACCCTGTAACAGTCACTTAGACAACCCCACGGCGCAACGTTGCGTGAGCATCGAAAAGTTGCAGGAGCGGCATAGATTATGAGCACTAATTCGTCGGAGCCCAAACGGCACCCCGAGCACAACCACCACGCAGGCACAAACCAACAGAGGCCGCAGGATACGAGGCAAAAATCACCTAAATCATCCGCTACTTCCCCAGCCCCTGAGACCACCTCAGGGGTTACTGATGTGCCCTGGAGCAGCTCCAATACCGCTGCTCAACGCGCCGCGAGCACCGCCTCGGGTTCGGGCAGTGAGCAGGACCCTGTCCAGGCGGCCCCCGTCAGCCCCGGGGATGATCCGCGGCCGGTATCGCAGCTGCTTGCCCTGCCGCCGCTAACGGACGCTATTAAGCAGGTCTCTAAGAACCCCGAGAACCCACCGGCGCACGGCTCGTACGCGGTGCCCGTATATAACCTCGACCCCAGCCTCACCTCCGATATGTCGGCCTCTGTTGAGCGTACCCTGCCGTATCACCGGTTGGCCTTTGCCGACGGCCGTTCCCGCTGGTTCACGCCCCTGCTGGAGGGCCTGGTGGCTCTGGTAGTCTACGTGGTTCTGATTACTCTGTTTACCGTGGTGATGATGAGCATCCCACTGATCATCCGTGCCGATAAAACAACTGACTTCGGAACCTACATAAGGGACGATGTACTGAATGATCCGCTGGCTATGTTCTTCGTATTCGGTTCAGTTGCTCTTATGTTCCCCGCCATACGTGTTGCACGCCTGATTTTCGGTCCCCGTCCATGGGGCCTGGTGCACTCGGTGCAGCGCCGGGTCCGCTGGTCGCTTCTGCTGACGGCGCTGGTGGTTGGTGCCTTCTGTTATGGGCTGCTTTCCCTGTTGACGCTGATGCTGGACGGCTTCTCATCCATCGGTTTCCACCACAAGCAACCGCATGAGGTTGCCTTCTGGCTGAACATGGTGATGCTTCTTGTTCTGGTGCCATTGCAGTGCTACGCGGAGGAACTGGTATTCCGCGGCTACCTGATGCAGACCATCGGCCGGTGGCTCAAGAACCCGGCGTGGGCGATTCTGCTCCCAGCTCCCTTCTTCATGCTTGCCCACGGCTACGACCTGTGGGGGCAAGCCTCAATAGTGGTTATGGCGGTGCTCGCGGGGTTCCTCTGCTGGTACACGGGCGGCTTAGAGGCAGCTATCGGGATGCATGTGATGAATAATATAACAACGATGGCGATGGGTATGTTCGCGAACACGGACCCGCTTCAGATGCAGAGCAGCGGCACCCCCACCGATTTCGCGATGGTGCTCGCCACCGAGGTTCTCTACACGGCGGCCATCTGCTGGTTCACGCACTACCGCGGCTACCTGCGCACTGCCACGTTCACTGTGCAGGATCCGAAGCAGAGCCACGCGCCCGTGCAGTTCTCGCCTGCCCAGGCCTCTCAGGGGCACTCACCCCAGTCGCCGGAGCAGCCGAAGCAGCAGGGGAAGAAGTAACCCCCCCAAAAAGCTCACGGTGCGGTGTGCCGGTGCAGGTTGAGATCCCACGCGGGCGCACCGCACGCATCATCTGGTGTTTCCGGTCAGAGTCTCTTCACGCGGGGTAAAGCAGCATTTCTTGCTTTTACCTCACGTGAAGAGGCTTTTTAGTACCCCAAAACTCTCGCGTGAAGGTAGGCTTAAACCATGAGTGTAGACGCAGTGAAAAACATTGAAGACCTAGCACAGTTCGTTGAGGACTCGCCGGTTTCTTACCTGGCGGCGCGCACCGTGGCGCGGCGCCTGCAGGGGGCCGGGTTTACCGAACTGACCGAGTCTGAGACGTGGCCCGACTCCGCCGCGACGGGGCGCCATTTTGTGGTGCGTGACGGCGCGATTATTGCGTGGGCGGGCGGGCGTCAGGCGTCTGCGGCGAGCGGCTACCGGGTGCTGGGTGCACACACCGATTCGCCCGCGCTGAAAGTTAAACCGAAATCTTCGCTCACGGTTAAAGGCTGGCACCAGATCGGTGTTGAGAACTATGGTGGGGGGCTGCTGAACTCGTACCTTGACAGGGAGCTGCGTTTGGCGGGGCGGCTGACGGTGCACGAGGGCGGCACCCTGCGTGACCGGTACGTGTGCACGCCGCCGCTGGCGCGCATCCCCCAGCTGGCCCCGCACCTGGACCATAAACGGAACGAACTGGTTCTTGATAAACAGTTCAACCTGTACCCGATTTGGGGTATTGACCCGGGGCAGAACGATGTGCTCGCATACTTGGGGCGGCACACGGTCGATGAGGGCGGCGACGTTGACCCCGCCACCGTGGTCGGCTACGACCTGCTGACCGCCGATTCTCAGCCGGGGCGCCGGTTTGGGCAGCACGGCGAGTTTTTTGCCTCCGGCCGGCTGGATAACCTGTCGTCGGTGCACGCGGGGCTGTGCGCGCTGGAGCGGTATGTGGCCGATAACGCCGACGAGCACGCATCCCACACCGTGATGCTCGCCGGGTTCGACCATGAGGAGGTTGGCTCGGAAACCCGCAGCGGCGCGGCTGGCCCGTTCCTGGAAGATGTGCTGGTGAGGCTGTCGGCGGCACGCGGCGAGAACACGGAGCAGTACCGCCGTTCTGTCGCCTCCTCGGTGTGCCTGTCGGCGGATGCGGGGCACCTGCTGCACCCGAACTATCAGGGCCACCACGACCCGGTGGTGCAGCCGGTTCCCGGCGCCGGGCCGCTGCTGAAGATTAACGCGAACCAGCGGTACGCCACAGACTCGGTGGGCGCCGGTATTTTCGCGGCGGCATGTAAGGCGGCACGGGTGCCGTATCAGGAGTTCGTGTCGAATAATAATATGCCGTGCGGTTCCACCATCGGGCCTATCACCGCCACCCGGTTGGGGATGCGTACCGTGGATGTGGGCGTGGGCCTGCTGTCGATGCATTCGGCGCGCGAAATGTGCCACGTTCACGACATGGCGTACCTGACCCGCGCGGTGGAAGGCTTCTACCGGTTACAGGGTCTATAACCGGACTGCTGCATAGCGGGACGGCGCAGGCGGCGGCAATGACGGCACAACATAGTGCATGGTTTTGGCATTTTTGTAATGCTCCTATCCTTACAAAACAACCGAAACCGTGCACTATATGAGTGCGTGGTGAAGGATTAAATACTTATGGTAACCGGGGAAGCATATGACGCCGTAAGTAAGCAGCAAAACGAGGAGCTTCAGCTCTTTCAAGTGCCCCGCATAAGTCTGCTTCACCATATTTCTTAATGAAATATCTTTCTTGGAATAAATATATTTCTGCGAGGTCTGTAGACGACAATGTGAGGGATTCTTGAGTTGACCTACCGAGATGCGGTTCCACAAAATCCATCAGAAGGTCGTCAGTGCTGATAGTTACATAGGGTAAGGGCTCGTCGGTATTTTCGCTCGTTTCCCAGTAATCCAGGAGAGCTTTGTCGTTGGTGACTAAGTAGTCAATATTGTGCTTCACCATTGCTGCATGTATATGAAGGTCGTTCTTATCGGGGTATCCATGTATTGAGGAGATGGGGTAACCTTCTAACACGAACACAGATTTACCTATCTGCTCTCTAACCTTCACCCGTGCAGCATCATTTCCAGTTGGGTTTCCTCTAAGCCAGTGGTACCCCCACTCGTCGAGAATATTCTGTGTTGTGTGTATATCGAAGTACTTTTTAATTAAGAAGGAAATGGAGGATAACAGAAGTGACTAATAAAATAGATTTTTTAAACGAATATAGTTTATCTAGTTCAAGTGTAGAAATTGTGACGGATGAAAGCCAAATTGTAGAGGCTCCAATTCCAAATTTTTGGAAAGAAGCACTTTTGTCAGATAGTTTGGAAGAAAGAAAAGAAAAAATTCTTTCAGTGTGGAAAGAATATTCTTCTTCTGATTTGCGAAACACAATTTCTTATTTAGGCGATTATTTAAAAAATATAGACTTGATTTGTTTAGACGGCGAATATTCGCTTTTGTATACGATTTTGACTTACCAAACAGGAGAAGAAATCTATTATGAAGGGAAGCAACCCGTTACAGTTGAGGTGCTGAAACAAAAGTTTGGAGAAAACGCACCAACTATAAAACAATCAATAGCAGATTTCTATACTCATATCCACAACGGTTTTTATGATTATACAAGTAAAAGCATGGGGATTGATAACCTTAAAAATGTGAACTCTATGGCAGATTATGACTGGGAATATTTGCAACAGTTAGACATAGATTTAATCCCGCTTTATAATTTTTTCAGTAACGGTATGGGGGAATACGTTGTTTTAGACATCGAAAATGGAAACACCTATTTATGGTCGTCAAGAGAACTTCCTAAAAGGCAGTCTGACTTTTGGGCTTTGGTAGACGAATGGATTATAATTGGATTAGATTTTTAAAACAGAGAGTATAATTTGTTGGTACCCTAAATGTTAATCAAGAAAAGTATAACATTTGGGGTATTTTTGTTATTCAATACAATTTACCTTGACATCTTTTCATCTTATGCTATACTAATTTTATTACTTTTGGGAAGAGTAAGTGTTGAGGGAGATTGGGAGAGGCATGATTTGCTTTTATCTCATACTTGCTCACTCTGTCCGACCCTCGGACGGGGTCGACTAGTTTTGGTTTACTTCGTCAGAGGCTCAGATTGTTTGTCCGTGTTCTCATTTGCACACACCAACCCTCTGATTGTGTGGATTTGTTCTCATTCAGACAATCTGACCCTCGGAAAGAGTGCCCGAGTTCTGATTGACTCCGTCAGAGCCTCAGATTGTTTGCCCTTGTTCTCATTCGCACAATCCGAGGCTCAGATGAGGCAAATCTGTTCCAGTTTACTCTGTCAGAGGGTCGGACAAGCTCTTTTCAAAAGTAATGACCATATCCGAGGGGGATCGGATAAAAATGAAAAAGAAAAGGTGGATATATGCCAGCAAAACAAACATTATTAAATCTGCAAACGAGCAGTTTACGCTATGCCGAGTTTTCTCAGTTTATCGCGCGTTTCTTAGACGATGTCGAAAAGGAAAACTTGGATGTCAAGAAAGAAGAAATCTTGTCTAACTTGCTGGGGCAGCTAAAGACTAATTTGCCTGCTTATCAAGCATCGCTAGGACAAGTTCGGGTGAGTGAAAAGTCCAGCACGATTACCGAAGCCGACCAGTTGCGGGATGAAGATTTCCAAGCGCTACGCGAAGCAATTAAACCCTATCGCAATAGTCGCCGCGAAAACGAAAAGGCAGCTTATAAGACTTTAGACTTGCTTTTCGACCAGTACAAGAAAGCGACCAAGGTTTCCTATGAAGAAGAAAGCGCGCTGTTAAACAGTCTACTAGAAAAACTCAGAAAAGCTGAATACCAATCCGCTATTGAGACTTTGGGGATTGGGCGCTTTATGAATAACTTGACCGAAAGCCAAGCGGCTTTTGAAAAGGTCTTCTCTGACCGCTCACAAGAAAATCTCGCTAAAGTCAGCTTTGACACCAAGCAACTGCGCAAGGACTTGGCAGTTCCTTACCAACAACTAAGCGACTATGTAGCTATTCTAGCTCAGTTGAAAGAAGACGCTATTTACCAAAAGACCTTATCTGTCCTCAACAACAGCCGCAAGTACTACGCCGATGTCTTGGCACGCCGCAAGGGCAAAGATAAGAAAGAAGCGAAAAAGGTAGAAACGGAAACAGAATAAAAAAGACGCTCCACTTACTCATAAGTGGGGCGATTTTTCTTTTTACGCCGTTTGGTTTCTCGTTCCAGTTTTGCCCAATTAGTTCACATACTTACACCACCACGGAGCACTACAGTATTTCAGATATTGTCAATAGCGACAAGACCCCGATACCCGCCGCCAAGGAACTCTACGATGCCAAACTCAAGCTGGCAAAAGAAGGCTTGGCGAAGATTGAGAAAGAAGATCATGAGAAGTACGAAAAGCTCAAGGGTTTGAGCGACCAACAACTCATGGAAGCCATGTTTCCGACGCAAGTCGGCGAGTATGAGCGGGCGCGCTCGACTTGGAAGGAGAACAACAAGGGCTGGTTGCAGTGGGTTGAAATTGATAGCAGTGGGTGCCATTATCGCGGGGAGTGTCCTGAGCGGAGGCACACTCGCTCCTATCCTTATCGGAGCAGGGACAGCTTACCTGGTGGCAGATAGCGGTTATCAGGCAGTTAGCGGGGAGACCATTTCGGGGAAACGGCTGACTGACGGGGAGCGTATCTGGGCAGGTGTGGACGCAGTCTTGACGGCAGCGACCGGTGGCTTTGCGACCTATGCCAGCGTGCTTGCCAAGACAGGGAAAGCTGCCTCTACGACGGTACAGACGGTAGGCAAGGTTGTCAATTATGCCGATGATGCCAATGACATCGCTCATACGGTGACCGCGATGCAGGATGACCCCTTGGGCGCAGCACTCCAATTTGGAATAGGGCGTGCGATTGGTCATGGCACGAATGTCTTAGGCAATAAAGCCCGAGCAAGATTTGGCAAGGGTGGCAGTGGAGCTGATGTGGACTTGCCAAGTAGTGGGAAAGGTGTGGATCTGCCAGCGGGCAATGCAGGTTTGAAGACCCATGCGGACACAGATGTGGATCCGTCTACGCTTGGTACAGGCAAGAAGCCAAAACCAGAGATTCAAACGCCCCAACATCAAGAAATACCAAGTCCAAGCAAGAAACCAGAGCTTGATGTGATGAAGACAAGCAAGCCTGAGATTGACCGTGCAAGCAGTCCAGAGATAACTGGTCCAAATAAGAAGCCAGAAATTGATACCACTAAAACGGCGAAACCCGAGATTGACAATCCAAGCCGTCCAGCGGTGGATAAGACCAACAGCAAGCCGAGCGAGATTGATACAGGCAAGACGGTGAAACCGGAGGTCAGCCAAGCTCGTCCGAGCGAGGTGGCGTCACCAAACAGTCGTCCAAAAGAAGTGGATGTGACCAAGAAGCCCGACATTGAAGTGACTCGCCCAGCCGAAGTCAATCCGACCAAGGTTAAGCCAGAAATGGAAACCAAGGTCAAACCAGACATTGACGCAGCGGCAGCTAGTGCCAGCGCCGTTCCGAAAGTCAAGGCGCAAGAACCCGACCTCCCCAAAGCCGGACAACCCGAAGTCACCCCTGACGCTGGCAAGAAAGTGCAGAAGCCAGAAGAGGTGGATACCGAAGCAACTAAGGCTGGTATAGGAATGTCGGAAGATGCAAATTATGCACAAAAGACATATGGTCACTCGTTCAGTCAAGAAGGACAGAAAATATATTCTGAATTAGCAGGGGAACCTATAAAAACAATTGATGATTTAGTTGATGCAATAAAATCGGGTAAAATAGATATTAAAGACTTACCGGTTGAATATATCAATCGTGATGGAAATACTTTGATATTGAATACTCGTACATCACAGGCTTTAACTCAATCAGGTATTCCTAGGAGTGATTGGCATACGATTGATAGGACGGGAGAAAAGTTACACGAGACTTTGCTTGACGGACAACTACAAAGAAACAAACTCACTTCAGAAGGTATTAAAGAAGTTAGACCAAGTAACAGAAAAGGATAATAAATATGACATACAAAACAGAATATGTTTTACCTATGTTTTCTTCAAATTTAGAAAAAGAGCCTGAAATTCAGATAACAGGTTTGGAGGTTGCAATTCGGATTTCAGGTTATGATGATGAGGAACAATTTAGTGAAGTTCTACTAAAATTTCAATCAGTCTTGGAATTTACTCGGACATCCTCAAAATTTGGAATAACAGAGGGTTCTTATGATACAGTCATTAAAATTGAAAATTCTAAAAGATTAGCGGAGTTAAAAGAAACAAATGAAAGGGACTATGCGTTTTGGTCTCCTAATCATTATGCTTTTTACCTAGACGGCTCAGGTTTCTTTCAAATAATTGCTGATAGTTTTGAGGTGGAAAGGCTTGTTTGATTATACAAAACTTAGTAGAGAAGTATCCTATATATTAAGACATAATCCAGATAAATATGGTATAAAGCTGGACTCGGAGGGGTGGTGTTCAGTTGATGATTTAATACATAAATTATCAGAAACTCCTTTATGGAAAGGACTTACAAGAGATGACCTTGAAACAATGATAGAACTATCTGACAAAAAGCGTCATGAAATAAAAGGTGAAAAGATTAGGGCTTTTTATGGACATTCAATAAAAGACAAATTATCTAAAACAGCCAATAAACCACCGAAAGTTTTATACCATGGAACAGTTCAAAGATTTTTAAATCAGATTTTACAAACTGGGCTAATTCCAAAAGAAAGGCAGTATGTTCATTTGTCTTCTGATGTGAGTACAGCAAAGCAGGTAGCTTTGAGAAGAGATGACAGAGCTATCATTTTAGAAGTTGCTGCCCAGTCTGCTTGGGAAAATGGTGTAAAATTTTATATTGGGAATGAAGATATATGGCTTTCTGAGCCAATTCCTAGTGAGTATATTTCTATTATTGAGGATAAATAATCTTTTTATGACTAGAAATAGAAAGAAAGGGGAAAAGAATGTCCGATAAATCAATGAAAATGACAATGATGACAGAACAATTTGAAAAGGGCGATAGCGGAGAAACAGTAGAGGGCATTACTCTCATTGTTGACGGTGTTGTCAAAGACGTGACAGATATTCTTAAGGAAACAAAAGGATATAATTCAACCTTAGACTTAATTCAAGATGCTATTGTTCGTGGATTGGCTGAAATCAGGGAGTCATAGTTTTATTTAAGAGGACGTTAGTCCTCTTTTTTGTTATACTGGAAAGTGTAGGGGAACAAAATGGAAATTTTAAACAAGTACATTGACAATCCAATCCGAGATTAACAACTCAAGCCGAGCGAGGTGGCGTCACCAAACAGTCGTCCAAAAGAAGTGGATGTGACCAAGA
>ERZ772932.655-NODE-655-length-18247-cov-2.606091_pt1 | contig 18247 bp, 14 predicted proteins | sample MGYA00511684_ERZ772932 | MGnify/ENA primary metagenome ERZ772932 (study PRJEB29015, sample SAMEA2738078) | human oral metagenome | biome: human oral; feature: human-associated habitat; material: saliva | place: China | collected 2210 ...
ACTCCATGATGTGAAAGATGAAAATCGATCAGTTGCCCGGAAAAGGGGACTGCAACATCTGCTCCTGCTTCACGTGGGACAACATTCAGCACAATGACGGTATCGGCGTTAATAGCAGACGGTATACAACCCGCCCATTCCTTGGGATTCCGATGAGCATCGAGCAGTCCTGCCATTTCGTGTTCGACATCAGTGAGCTCTGTGTAGACGTATCCACTCATGGAGTCGTATCGGCGCATTTCCTGTGTCTCCCAGCGCAAATGCCACGCGCGCTCTACGCTTGTGAAACCTTCCCCGTATTCACTATTAAGGTTCGGTAAGTTTCGCAGCGCGGGATTTTCATTTCCATATAAGTGCTTATCAACTGTGAAATTGGGTCCTAAACGAACCGGGAAATCGTCTCGTTCAGCGTGCATGAGCTCTGCAAGGTGCTGATTCCAAACCGCAATTTGAGGCTCATAATAATGCCAGTCGATGATGTCACTTTTAACGTGTGACCAACCCGAGTTCTCGATTGCAGGGCGCGTCGGATCGCAACGTTTCAATTGATCGAAAGCTGCCGCTGCCGCAGCCGCACGTATCGGGCTGCCCGGAATATCCCAATCTAGGCCCCACTCTTCGTTGTACAACCCCCATAAGATGATCGATGGGTGGTTGAAATCGCGCACAACCATATCTGCAATCTGAACATTAAACGCTTCGGCGCCTTCAGGCGAATACCGACTCGTGCATGGGGGTTCAGCCCATACCAGCATCCCTATTTTGTCTGCCTCGTGAAGCCAAAGCGGATCTTCAAGTTTGAGATGTTTACGAACCATCGTGTAGCCGAGCTTGCGGGCCAGATGCAGATCCTGCACTAACTCCTGCTTGCTGGGTGCAGTGAGCCCAGTCTCCGGCCAATATCCTTGGTCAAGGACGCCTCTAACAAATAAGCGTTCGCCGTTCAACCACAGGACCCCATCGCGGCTCTCGATCTTGCGTAACCCCGCGGTTATGGTCACCTGATCGGCTGTGTGGCCAGCGCCGGTGGCCAGAGTAAGGCGGTAGAGGAAAGGATCGGATGGTGACCATAAATGAGGGTCTTCAATGGGTAGAAATGCTGTGAGAAAGCCATTTTCATCTGTGGATACTATGGTTTCCTCGTTGCTTTCCTCGATCTTGATCCTGACCTCTTGACCGCAGAAGTTGTCGAGGCAACGAGCTGGAGCTGCTGAGGTTCGTGCTGAGAAATTCTTTAAACCGGTGAGATTCGTATTGATTTGGAAACCTCTCAGTGAAGTACCGTCGACCAGAATGGTGTCAAGATACGGGGCGCCACGGCTCTCTAACCATACGGATTGCCAGATACCGGACGTCGGAGTGAAAGATACGCCGTCGTAGTCATCGCGCGGGATTGAACGTTGTTTTCCATGCGGAATATGGCGTTTATCTACGGGAGCATCCACAGACACAGTAATTGTTGCAGAGAAGTCAGAATCGAGTCCCGGTGTGTGCCTTGAACCTGTCTGTAACGCATCTGTGATGTCGAATTCAAAGGATGTATGTCCACCGGTGTGAACACCAATTTGTATTTCGTTTACGTAGACTTCAGCGCGGTAAAAGACTGCGCCAAAACAGAGGACCGTGCGCCGTCCCAGCCACTCTCTGGGAATAACAACCTGTCGAGAATAAACTCCATGCTCAAGCCAAGTTCGGTTAATCCCAGATTGTCTGGTTTCCCAGGCGAAGGGGACACAAATGCGTGATGGAACTTGTTCGTTGATTGCCTTGCTCAGACACTCCGGGGTAGAGGAAGCTCCGTAGTCGGTGCGGAAACTCCAAGGCCCATTCAAGCTGATCCAGTGTTGCGAACGATCTCGGTCTGGGCGAGGGTAGTCGCTCCGCGGGGTAGTGGTATCGGTGTACATCAGAGTATTCAGCCTTTAACGCTTCCAGCAAGAATTCCGTTGATGAAGTGTTTCTGGAAGATCATGAAGAGAAGAAGAAGAGGAATAAGCGCGACTGAGGCCGCAGCGAGAAGTTCACCGGTAACTGTCGCATAGTCGGCGCCAATACGGTTTCCGGAGATGTTTTGAGCGAGGGTTGAAAGAACAACCTGAAGGGTAGCCATTCGATCAGAATTCGCAGCGACTACTGGCCACACAAAATCGTTGTAGATATTCATGATCGTCAGGACTGCGAGCCCAGCTAGACCCGGGCGGATCACGGGGATGACTATCCTCCAGAAAATAGTGAATTCGCCGCAACCATCAACCCGAGCTGCATCAAGGAGCTCGTCTGGAACAGTTGAAATGACCTGACGCATCCAAAAAATTGCGAAGGCATCAATTGCTCCGGGAAGAATCAGAGCTTGATAAGTGTTGATCCAACCGAGTGCTTTCATCTCTAGTAGCAATGGAATGATCAAGACAATGGTTGGAAGCATCAACGTTAACAAAACTGCTCCAAAGGCGAAGTTTCGGCCTCGGAAGTTGTATTTTGCGAAGGCAAATGCGGCAAGTGGTGCAAAGAACATCGTGATGCCGCCCTTAACTACAAGGACAATCCCAGTGTTTTTAAACCCAGACAAAATTGGGACATCGGAAAGCATCGCACGGTAGTTATCTAGGGTCAGAGTCGATAGGTCAAAATCCAGAGGGCTTCGGACGATTTCACTCGCAGGTTTAAAACCGGAAAGAATTGCCCAGGCCACGGGGGCTAGGAAGCAAAACATCAGAATCATCAAGAAAGCATGCGCCCCAAGATGAAGACTGCGCCGTGACTGGCGGAAAAGTAGGGATGACATATCTACTCCTTCGAAGTCAGGCCACGGACGAATAAAAGAGACAAGGTCATGACAATCACAACGAGCAGGATGGAATTAGCGGCTCCAGTTCCGAGGTCTGCGCGGGTGATGAAGTTGTACAGGTGATATCCGGCGGTTGTTGTCGAGTTGTACGGACCTCCTTGAGTCACGACAAAAGGCTCGGCGAACATTTGGAAGACTCCCAACGTCTGCATCACCACAACGAAACCTAAGGTTGGGCGAAGGAGCGGCATAGTAATGGAGAACAACTGGCGGACTTTGCCCGCGCCATCAATCTCAGCGGCCTCGTAAAGGGTTGAATTAATTGACTGAAGACCAGAGAGAAGAATAATGACGACGAATCCAGTGGTCTTCCACAGGAACAAGAGCGCCAAGGTTGGTTTTGCCCAAGTTGTCGTGGTTAGCCAGCCGATGTTCTCAATTCCGAAGATGCGCAGAAAGGCATTAACAGCTCCATATCGTTCGTCAAAAACGACTACCCAGACCTGTGCAATTGCTACGAGGGGAGTGACAAACGGAATGATGAATGTGACGCGGTATAAACTGCGGAACTTCATCTCGGCGATGTTGAGCAGGACAGCGCTGACAATCCCGAGTGCGAGTTGGACCGGAAGCACCAAGAGCCACAAGATGGCGGAGTTTGCCAGTGAAGCCCAGAAAGCCTTATTTGTCAGGAGATAAGAGTAATTACCCAGCCCCACCCACACGGCATTTCCGGATCCGTGCCAGTTCGTCAAACTCAGCTCGGCAGTGAAAAGCATTGGATAAACGCTAAAGGCCAAGAAGAAGATGATGAAAGGCGTGATGAAAATATATGGGCTAGTTTTTTTGCGCAGGCGGCCACTCGTTAGAGCAGCGCGAGTGCCCACTCTTGCTTTGTAGCTGTGCGGGTGAGGCTGAGTAAAAGTGCTCATTGTCGATCCACAAGATTCTTCTGGATGTCGTTAGATGAGTTCGTGATGACTTCGTCAACGCTGAGTTTGCCGTCGTACATCAACTGAATATTGGTTCCCAAGTAATCGACAGCGCCGGTCCACCAGCTAGGAATTGGCGTACCGCCTGGGATCTGAGATCCGGCTTCAGTCGCCACTGCCCACAGATCTTGTTTGCCTAGTGCGTCAGTCGGCGTGAAGAGTGGCACCTTCGGGTCGGCAGCAGGAAGATACGAGGGGATCGAGGTCGTTAAGCCGTTCGGATAGGTGCTTGAGGTTCCCCAGACCTTTGAATATCCGTCCTTGTCGAACATGAGGAACTTGTAGAAGAGCCAGGCGAGTTGAGAGTTCTTACCATTCTTGGGAAGAACAAAGGAAGAGCCTCCCATTGCGCCGCTTCGGGCGCCGCCGGATTTCCAAGCGGGCAGTTCCATTGCTCGCCAGTCGCCGCGGGTTTCTTTGAGCATTTGTTCCGGTGCAAAGCTGTACCAGATCGCCCAGGGATAGAAGACTTCGTTCCCATTCTCGAGTTCAGCGATATCTGTGGCATCCAGGTATTCTGTTCGCGTTCCCAAGCCTTCCTTGTTTACGGTGTCGAGCCAGGTTAATATCTGGCGGTATTCCGCGCTGTCTAGGCGAAGCTTTCCTTGGCTGTCGCCAAGTGAAGTTCCGAGCTGGCTGGCATACATCTCCAGCTGCAGTTGGCTGAGGAAGCCTGCACGTTCAATGTGGATTGGTGCAGAGTCGGGTTTGAAAGCCTTGTAGTCCTTGGCGGCCTTGAGGAGATCGTCGTAGGTCTTAATCGTCGTAGGATCAATACCTGCAGCTTTGAGAGCCTTCTCGTTGTAGTAAAGCAACCCAGGGTTGAGGTCGAAGGGGACACCGTAGATGCCGTCTCCCTTTCGGTTAACATCAACTTTCTGCTTTGAGATGTCCTTGATATAGGGATTCAGCACGTCGCTAAGATCCCAAAGGTGGTCGGTGAATGCAGACACCTTGGCATCGTCGAGGAAGACTCCGTCCGGAACATCTGTTCCGGTGATAAGGGTGTTTTGAAGTTTTGCGTCGATATCGACAGCTTCGTGGTGAACCTTGATGTTGGGATACTTCTTATTGAAGTCTGCAATGGTATTTTCGAAGACTCCGAAGAGGTCACCCGAGCGGTCCCAAATGGTGATTTCACCGCTTGGGGATTCTTCCGTCGGGGCTTGTAGTTTGTTTGATGAGGATGCTGTTGAGTCTGCACTTCCAGTGATGGGGGTTGTGCAGGCTGACAGGCTGGTGCTGAGAACGGCGGCCGCGGCGACGAATGAAATCATGAGTCGCCACGAATGTGGGCGCCGCGATTGTAGCCCTTGCATCAGAACTCCTTTGTTAGGTTGGTGGGCGTGATACGTAGCCATAGCAGCTCACTAAATTGCAAACGTTGCAAATTAGTTCGCATCAAATCGCGTAGATGTCATATTACACACGTTTGCAAACGTTGCAAAGGAGTGGAAGAATTGTTACATGGCTGTGACATTGCAAGACGTTGCTGAACGCGCTCAGGTATCTGTGCGGACCGTGTCTAACGTCGTGAGTAATTACCCGCATATTAGTGATGCAACACGTGCTCGTGTGCAAGCAGCTATCCAAGAACTGGGGTATCAGCCCAACCTTGTCGCTCGAACATTGCGAACTGGAAAAACTGGGATCATCGCTTTGTCTGTGCCGGAACTTGATGTCCCTTACTTTAGTGAGCTTGCAAAAGAGGTCATCAAGCAGGCTGGTGAGCACGGTTATAGTGTCATCGTCCTTCAAACAGGTAATGATCTTGAGCAAGAAGAAGCTCTTTTGCGAGGGGATACGAAGAATCTTCTATTCGATGGCCTGCTCTTCACTTCTCGGGTGACGGATGCGGGTTTGGTGATGAAGAGAAAACCGCGTCAAGCTCCGATTGTCCTGCTGGGCGAGTATGACTTTGATGGAACAACGGATCATGTGGCGATCGACAACCGACAAGCAGCTCGTGATGCCGTGGAATATCTGATTTCTTCGGGACGTAAATATATCGCAGCGATTGGGGCTCAGCCTGACGAAGTTTTCACTACGCCCCTTCAGCGAACATTGGGATATCAAGAAGCGCTACGAGAGGGTGGTCTGAGTGTTATGGCGGAATGGCTTGTGCCCGCCGAGCACTACAGTCGCGAAGATGGCTATCTGGCAATGCGGAACCTGCTTAGCTCAAACCGCCGGCCTGATGCTGTCTTTTGTTTCTCTGACCTTCTAGCTGTCGGTGCTCTGCGCGCTGCACATGATTTTGGCGTCAAGGTTCCCGATGACATAGCTGTTGTTGGAATCGATGACATCCCCGAGGGGCGGTATCAGGCCTCGTCTTTAACCACCGTTTCTATCAATATTCCTTATATTGCAAAGACAGCACTCAATCTTCTTGTGAATCGGATCGAAGATCCTAAGCGCAAGGCGCAGCAATGCATTGTGCCTCACAGTCTTGTGATCCGGGAGAGTGCATAAGTGGTGTAGGCCGATTACTCTTCTGGTTTCGGCTCACCTCGTCAATGTGTTCGCCGAAGGGGCTCCCTCATGCCCGGGCTATTCCTCTCCTGTAATTCCCTTGGATGAGAACGGAACACACCTGCAAATCTACGAGTGCAACGGACTCTGGACCCAGAGATGAAGGCTAAGCCGTAGGTGATTCCTTCGCTAGATGTCTGAGATTCGCGGGGAAATAGAAGTTAGCCTGCGTCGGCATTCCCTCGAAACACCCTCCACGCCCCGCGAATCAGAGGAATCTGAAGCGGTAGCCGAGCATACGCAAGTGCCTGCGCGGCCGCAGGCTTGCCTTCCTTGCGATAATCCACGGCCATCTTGATATTCGCGGGGAAGACTGCGAGATACAGTGCGCTTGCGGCCAAGCCGGCCAGTCGCCTCGTTAATGGAAGCGCAAGGCCAGCGGCAATTACCAACTCGGCCGCGCCGCTCACCAAGGTGTAGGTTCGCGCATTCCCGGGAAGGCTACGTGGCACAATCGCGTCATAAACCTGAGGCGCCTTGAAGTGCATAACCCCAGCTCCTGCAAGCAAAAGTGCATGCCAGTGTGCTGTCTTCATGAGGACTCCTGAACTTCGGCCTCGCGCCGCATGATGAACTCGCGGTCAGCGTGGTCGCCAACCATGAACTTGTACTCGCCGACCAGCTTAAACCCGTGGCGCCCGTAGAGTCGCTGTGCCCCGAAGTTCTCACTGAAGCAGCCAATCCACAGGGGACGCGGCCCATCGGCAAGGAGGTAATCGATCGCGTGCCGGAGCATCATCGATCCGCGCCCGCCACCTTGGTATTCCCGCAGTAGATAGAGGCGCTGAACTTCTCCGTCGGTGGGCTTGACGTCGGGGTGGGGGAGGTGTGCGGGGCAAACGGTCACGTAGCCAATCAGTTTGCCTTCCGAGGCCGTCCGCGCATCAGTGCACTCTGGTGCAGTCGCGTCGGCCTCGCTTTCTTCAAGGAAAAGCAGCCAGGTTGGGCGCTGGGGGTCCGCGAGCTCGCCACGAAGGACCTCGGGGGAGTAGGTCTCGTGAATGAAACGATCAAGGTCTTCGGAAGAGTAAAGCTGTCCAAAAGTCTGGATGTAGCACGTGGACGCAAGCACGGATAGTGCCTCTGCATCTTCGGGTGTTGCGCGACGCAGCATAATTCTCCCCTCCTTGGGCTAGCCGATGATCATAAGAACAGTCCCGGCACACATACCAGCGATTCCCAAGAAATACCGTCCCGAGACGCGCTCGCGCAACATGAGCGCTGAAAACGCAACTGTCACCAGTATTGAGAGCTTGCCGACGGGAACAACGGGGACGGAATCCGCATGTTTTCATGGGCAGCACAAGTCGATGTTTGTGAGTGAACGTCTCTACAGGTGCTTGAAAGTTACGTTTTTAGATTATTGGCAGCCGGATTGCTGGAAGTGCCTGAATTTTCCTCAAAAAATTCCCGATACATTTATGAATGCAAACTGTTGCGAGTGTTTTGCCCTGCCTTCATACTGTCTGTAGACAGTACAGGTGCAGGTTGACGCCCTAGCCTAAAACCTCAATATCCGCTCATACCTCACCATGAGGTGCCGACGAACAGGGAAGGCCATGCACGTTTACTCTGCGCGCCCAGAGCACATCGATAAGCTCGCTGAAATAGCGGGTGCTGCCTTCGAGAACTACCCTCTTCATACAGCAGTGAAGGGGCTACTGGCCGATCCCGAGGATTTTTCCAATTGGATTCGCGATGTCCACGCCGTCATGATTCATGTATTCGCGCGGTATCACACCGTTCTGGTCCTTGAAGACCAGGGTGAAATCCTTGGAGTTGCTCTCTTGAATCATCGCCCGCCAGGGTTGCTTGAATACCTTCGCTATTGCAGGCCGCTCCTGGGCTATATGCGCTTTGATCGCCTTGTGCGTTTCTTTGCCTTTACCGAGGCCGCAGATACGGTAGTGCGTCGTGAATCCGATTTCGATTGGTTCCTGACCGTAATCGCCGTCGATCCTTCACGCCAGCATCAGGGAATCGGTCGGCGTTTCCTCGAGAGGGGAATCGAAGGATACGTGCGCTCCCACGGAGGTGGACGTCTCGCATTCATTACCTGTACTCCCACGAATGCGAGCTTCTATTCCTCGGCTGGATATCAAGTCGTGGGGGAGCACTCGGTTTCTTTAGACGGGAACGAGGTGCCCGTGTGGTCCTTTGAGAAGGTCATAGAGTAGATACCCGTTGGCGCGTTCGAATTGGAGGGAAGACGCACCTGAGGTTTCGACGATGAGTTTGGGGGCTTGGTATCAGGTGATACCAAGCCCCCAAACTATCTATCGAGATCCAGCTCGTTATTGCTGCGCGGGTCCCTGTTGTCCCCAGGGATTAGGCTGCTGGCCCTGCTGATTGGGCTGTCCGCCTTGCTGCGGAGGCTGCCACTGCTGGCCACCTTGCTGGCCCTGCTGGGGCGCGGCACCGTTGGGCTGTTGGCCCCACTGCTGTGCGGGCTGGCCTTGCTGCGGCCGCTGACCCCACTGAGGCGCAGGGGCAGGTTGCTGAGCAGGTGCCGGGGGAACGTACGAGGGACCCCACTGTCGGGGAGCAGGAGCATATCCCTGCTGGCCATAGCCGACTCCCTGCTGCGGGGGCAGAGGCTGTCCCCACTGTTGCGGTGCAGCCGTTGGCTGCTGGCCTGGAAGTGGCACGTAGCTCTGTCGCTGGCTTTGCCTGGTCTGCTGTGGGGGCAGAGGCTGTCCCCATTGCTGTTGCTGCGGTTGCTGCTGCATGGGGGCTGCGCCGTACTGCGGTTGCTGACCCCACTGCTGGGGAGCTTGCGCGGGCTGCTGCGAGGCCATCGGCGTGTAACCGGGCTGAGGCTGCTGTACGTGCGGTGCCGGCGCTGGTGCCGGAGCAGGTGCAGGCGTGGGAGCCTGTGGCTGGACCTGCGGCGTTGGCGCAGGCTGGTACTGCGGAAGCGGTGTAGGCGCCGGAGCGTGCTGAGGCTGAGCCTGAGGCTGTGCCGCGGGCGCTTGCGCGCCTTGCTGAGAGTAACTCTGCGGTTCTTGTGTCGCTACCGGGCTGGAAACGGGCGCCGAATCGGCCTGATCCTGAGGTTCGGGCTGTGCTTGTTCGGCCTCATCGTGCTCAGCCGCGGGAACAGTCTCTTCGACCGGTGCAGTTTCTTCGGCCGGTGCAGTTTCTTCCGCCTGCGCGGCCGCGAAGGCCTCGGTCTTCGGTTCCTGAGCAGCCTCTTCCGGCTCGCTCACCGCAGGCAGTGCAGATTCTGCCACTGCCGCCGGCTCAACGTCTGGCGCGCCAGCGGGGTCTTCAGCTACAACCGGCTGCTCGGACTCTGCTGGTGCGTGACGTGCTTCCGTCTGTGCGGGGAACTGGGCTGCGGCGAATGAGGGAATTCCAGCCTCTGTTTGAGAGGGCTCTGGAGTTTGTTCCTGCGTCGGGGCCGGAGCATGAGCTGGCTTGTACGCCTGCTGGGTAGGTTGAAGAGGAGTGTGCGGAGCGGACGCCTGAGCGTGAGGAGCTTGAGGAACCTGCGGTTGGGCAGGCGTCGATGCCGCTGTGGAAGTAGGCGTTGTAGATGCCCCAGAGGGAGCACGAACTCCTCTGACGGGAGTGGCAATAGGCATTGAAGCTGTGGTGCCGGGCATTGCTCCGGGAGCTGCAGGCGCTGGAGCCGGCTGGGGGGCGCCACCGAGAGGAAGAGCTTCCTGCGACATCGGCGCGGATGCGGTAGCACCAGACTTCGCGCGCTTGCGATCCTCGCGAGCTTGACGCTTCGCTGCACGTGCTTCTTCGCGTGCCTGTTGGCGCTGAGACTTCGCGGGGGTATCGGCCTTTCGTGAACGGCCTCGGAGGACAAAGAAGACAATTCCTGCAAGGACAACGAGACCACCAGCGACTGCTGCAGCGATGATCCATGTTGTTGAAGAAATTGAGCCAAGGAGAGAGCCTGACTTTGATGCAGAAGCAGTACGGTTACGGTCGGGCGCAGCGGGATCTGTCGGCGCCGGTGTCAAAGGCTCAAATGAGGGAACGGGCGTACTGTACTGTGCGGCAACGGTCGCGTTGCCCTGGTAAGCATCCGTCTTCTTGCCGTGGACGGCGACCTTTCCATCGGGCTTATTCCACAGGACGATCTGTTCGACGGGGGTGTATTTTGAATCGTCTCGGCGATTGGCCCAGTAGTCGGTGAACTTTGCCCCTGCAGATGCGGAATCAAGGTCAAAAACCAGCGGGCGGATGCTGATGTAGCCAATATCGCGCGGGCGGCCGAGGAATTCGGTTTCCTGCATCAACTGTTCGCTTGAATAGACAAAGATAAACTCACCCTTGTCATCAAGCGAATAGTACTTTCCGGCATTTTCGGGGCCTTCGAAAGGCGGGAAGATTGAGCAACGAGTGAAGTTATCACCTTGGGCAAACTCGATGCGATAGTCGTTATTCCCATTTGAAAACGACTTGCACTTGCCTTCGTCGATCTGCTTGGTGCGGTCATACACTTCAAGTGCGTGTCCGACGCTTCCTTTGTTGTAGACACTCAATGTCACCGAGACGGTCAAGTCTGAATCTGCAGCCTGCGCAGTTGTTGCAGTAGGGAGCACCAATGCTCCTGCAAGCACGAGTGTGGCCGCTGTCGAATACAAACGCTTCATTGAGGCATCCTTTGAAAGTGAATCACGCTATTTCAAGCATATCGAATTGTGTGGGGTGCGCAAAAACAGTTATTCCGAGGGTGGGGCAAAGGGATTTTTCCCCTGCTCTGCCTGTGAATCTTCAGGGAAAAGCTCGCTTTGTGCCGATGAAGACGAGGGCTGCGTGGGTGGCGAATAATCCTGAACGGAGGGCGCAACAGGCGTATCTTCCACGTGGAAATCATCTGAAAGTTTGAAGGGATTTTGCCCGGTGTCTCCCGGAGTTAGCGAGCCGGAGAAACCTGTTCCACTTTGGTAACTCAGCGGAACTGCGAAACCTCGCTGTTCGCGTTCCTTTCTCCTGCTGTTTGCGCGCATGATCATGGGAACGCCGATGATGAAGAAGAAACAGACGAGCGGAACCAGAATGATCTTGATAATCGTCCCGACCCCGCGTGGAGGCCGGTAAGGAGTGGGACTGGGGGACGGGGTATAGGGCGTGATGGAACGGGTGTGTACTACTGCCTCGAGACCAGAAGGAAGCTCGGCGGGAACAACACCGTTCACTTCCTTGCGCTCGATTGCGTGGAAGTCACTGAAGATCTGCACGCTTCCCTTCGCTCCGATCAGCGTTTCCGATGTGCTCATCCACTTCGCTTCGTCAGTGGAATTATCGTCTTCATCCAGTACCGCTCCGGGGCTGAGTTCCGAAATGGTCAGGTAGCTCCCCTGTAGGTATGCGTCATGGCGCGTCAGTTTGACGTTACTGGGAAGCCCAAGATTGAGCTCTTCATACTTCAGAAGTTTTGCGGCAAAAGTAAGGTTTCCTTGGTCGTCGATCTCGATGTAAGGATTAACAAAACGATTGAACTTTGTTGTAATTCTGCAATCATTCGAGTAAGTTCCCGCCTCAAAGTGCACTTCGGACCATTCCGTTACCTGGGGTGCTGCTTCGCACGCTTTCTGATCGAGAGTCTTGGAATAATCGCTGATATAGATCGAGTAGGTCACGCTCGATGTGGCCACAAAGAAGTACTCGGAAAGATCGACCTCGTTTCTGGCGGCTTGCGCCGGGGAGGCACCAAGTATCCCGCCGACAACGCTCAGTATGCACATGCATGCAAGGAAAAGTGTTTTCGTTCCTCGTCGTAAGACCTGCAATGGTGATTCCTTGTCTGGTAGTGCCAGATTTCCGAGGCCGTGCCCCAGCGGCGTGCGTTTAGTTCGATGGTGGTGCGTAGGGGTTCGTCGGCCCCTGAGTTGACGAAGGGGGTTCAACGGCTGAAGGAGTTGAGTGCTCAGCAGAAGGAACAGAAACCTCGTCAGCTGAAAGAGCGAAGGGATTCTTCGTCTGCGAGGCGGAAGTAGGTGTACTCGGCTGATAGGCGGTGGGGATGACGAAGCCACTGGTCTCTTGCTCGCGGCGTTTCTTATTTGCCCTCCTCACTAGGGTAATCGCCCCAAACACGATGACAACGAAGCCGAACATGAAGTACTTGCCGATAAAACTTGTGAGGAGTCTCGGGGTAGGAAGAGCGCCGGTGGCGCGCCACGTAGGGCTTGGGGAAGAAGAGGGTTGGAGCGCTTCAAGACTGGTCGGCATGTCGGCAGCAGCTATGCCCTTGTACTCTTGGCGTTCTTGGGTGTGGAAATAATCATTTTGCTCGAGAGTTCCCTCTGCTCCAAGGACTCGAGCTGATGCATTTTCCCAGGTAACAGTGTCGGAGTATTCGCTTCGATCGAGACTAGCGCCCGGGGTTGCCTTTGTTCCCCGGAAATAAGTACCGCTCAGAGAAAAACGGCGGGAGGTAACCGAGGCATCATTTGGAAAAGTGAGCCCCAGATCGTCAAGAGTGAGTTGCTTTGCCGCAAAAGTAACGTTTCCGTTGCTATCAACGCCGATATACGGATTGACGTGACGATTGAAGTCCGTCGTGATCTCACAACGGCTGTAGTACTTACTTGTCGAAAAATCGACGATTGACCACTCCTGGACAAATGGTAGCGCAGTACACGTGTCCTCAGTGATGGTCTGAGATTCGTCGGTCACAGTGACCCTGTATTGAGTGCGACCATCGCGCTCAATACGAACGTCCTCGTTGATTCTGATGTCTTTGTCCAAGGCATGTGCAGGCTGAGCCCCAGCGATGGGGAGAAAAAGAGTCAGCGCACAGGCGCATGCAAGGACAAGCGCGTGTGCGTGTCGATGAAGTGGCAGGTGCATGCATGACTCCTTTGAGTGAGGTGGCCGCCAAGCGGCTGCGTCTCAGTGTGAAGAATACTAGTTTGTCGGGGGAGCGAAGCGGCTTCGCGGGGAAGACGAAGGATCGTCTGGCGTAACACCGCTTTGCGCGGAAGACTCCGGCGGAGAAGGAATTCTCTCTTCGGGAGGAAGAACGAAGGGGGAACGAGGCGAAGCTCTTCCCTCCGCGTGGTCATCGCTGAGCTCCTCATCGACTTTCGCTTCGGTTTGACGATGGGATATTTGAGCGTCCTGCCGCTGTTTTGCATTCCATATTGAGTACACGCCAAAGGCTGCGAAGACGAATACGCTCAGCCCCATGATCTTTTTGATGAGAGCATCACCGTCGATGTCTACCAGTGGTGTATGCGTTGGCGGAACCGAAGAAGAACGCTGTGTTCTTGTGGCGCGTGGTGTCGATTGCATAGATGGCGTTGGAGTTGCGACTACTTCAAGGTCTGTCGGAAGCTCGTCAGGCGCAACTTCCGGCATTGAAACGCGCCTCGTTGATCGGAAATCGCTTGTAGGTGAAAAAGTACCAACAGCCGCAAGGGAAGAGCCAAGATCGCCACTCCACTGGACATGCACGCTGTTTCGCGGCCCGTTACTCACAGTGCCACCGGGACTCATTTTTGAGAGTTTCAGGCTGATGCCCGCGAAGCTGAGATCTCGAGTGAGATAGGACGTGCCCTCTGGGAAAGAGACTTTGAAATCTTCAAAGCGAAGGGGACGGGTTACAAAAGTGAAGGTTCCATCATCGCTGGCCTCCACATAAGGGTTGTTTAACGTGAAGAAACTCGCCTTGATCGAACACGTCTTGCGCTGTGGATCAGTGGAATAGCTGGTCTGGGCATTATTCCGCGCTTGAGGAAGAGCCTTGCAGCTATCCTCCGTGATCGTCCCCGAGGAGTCAAAAACCCACAGTTCGTACGACAACAACCCCATATCGTAGAAAACGAACGACTCGTGGATCGTCACGCGATTATTCACGGCATGCGCAGGAGCCCCTTGGAAAAGCAGAAGAAAAGCTCCCGCGCACACGCAACTCAGGACACAAGCAAGCAATCGCCTCGGCAATGAAAAAGCCATGTACGCTCCCAATGCCTACTGGCCCAAGCTAGGGGAGGGGAGGGGAGGCGGAGAAGAAGGACGCGAGCGCTTACGAGCCGAGCGCGCGAGTATCGCGATGCTGACAATCAAGATCACCATCGACGGGATGAGTAACTTCGAACTCGGGCATGAACACGTCTCACGCTCCCCGCGATAAGGTAGCGCTCCCGTCGCTGGAGTGAAAGGAGTGCTCGTTGTCGAGGGCCTCGCCGGAATATCCTCGAGGCCAGAAGGAAGCTCGACGGGGGCGATTCCTTGATACTCAACGCGATTAGTCGTGCGGAAATCTTCCGCTTTCTCGATGGTCCCCGTCACGCCAACGATCTGAGGAACATCGTCCTTCCACGTAATAAAGCCCTTGACGCTATCGTTGACTTTTCCTCCGGGACTCATCTGTGAAAGCTGACCAGTATCAGCGCTGAAGTGGAACTCGTGCTCTGTTAGGGAAGTTCCCGCGGGAAAAGTGATGTTGAGGTCCGACAATTGGATGCTCTTTGCCGCGAAGACAAAGTTCCCTTCTTGGTCAGTGCCAACATAGGGGTTCTTGTCGCGCGTGTATTCCGTAGCGATCTGGCAGTTGCTTGCCGCTGGCGCAGCTTTAAAGTGCACCTCTGACCACTCGATGACCTGGGAGAGGGAGTTGCACGTGTCCAGAGTGATGGTCTTCGTTAAGTCGACAATCTTCAAGCGGTACGTGATTGATCCCGAGGCTGAGAGCGAATACTGCTCCTCGATCTGAACGCCCTGATCTTGAGCGTGGGCGGGCGTCGCGCTCAGTGCAGCGGTAAGAGTGAGCGCGCAAGCGAGGGAGGAGGCACGCTTCAGTAGAGAGAGCGTCATCAGGATTCCTTCTGTTCAGCAGTTGATTTCCGAGGCCGGAGCGGGCTTGGTGCGTCTGTGAAGTGAGGGAGCGGTGGAGAAGACAGTGGGGCGAACGCTTCGACCGCGCTCGCCCCACCGGCTGTTCAGGTTTGAGAGCTACTCAGGCCTGAGGGTACTGTCCGGGCTGCTGTCCCTGATCGGGGTACTGACCCGGCTGCTGGGGGTACTGCCCCTGCTGCGGGTACTGCTCAGCCTGCGGGTACTGACCCTGCTGCGGGTACTGACCCTGCTGCGGGTACTGCGCCGGATCCACAGGAGCCTGGCCGGTCGGAGCGGGGTACTGTCCGGGCTGAGGCATCGCACCGGGGTAGGTGCCGGGGTATGCGCCGGGTGCGCCCATGGGCTGCGCCTGAGTCTTCTTGCGGTTGCTCATCACGACGAAGAACACGATGCCGCCGATGACGACAACGGCCAGAATGCCAAGAAGAACCCACTTCATACTTGAAGACGAAGATGAGGAAGAAGAACTGCTGCTCCTATCGGAGGAGGTATCCGAAGAAGACTTGCCAGATGCTGCACCTGAACCATCGGTGGTGCCCTTAACGGAAACGTTATCGCTCACGTCGGTCCACGTGACCGTTCCGGTCGCCTTGTCAATGGTGCCGCCGTTGTCTGCAGTTGTGGGGACCATGCCGCCTGAGAACTTTGCGGTGACCTTCTGCATTGTGATGCCGGGCATCACTGATGACAGGCGCGAGACAGCAGTCTCTGTCTGGGAGGTGAAAGTAAAGTCCTTGCCGCTGATGTCAAGGACCTGCGAAATCTCGCTGCTCTTAAAGGACTGGCTGACATCGCAGATGTGGGAAGAACCGCTGGTGCGGAAAGCCGTGGTTGCTCCGGCAGTCTTCGCACTCTTGCACATGGACTCCGAGATCAGAGTACCGCTGGTGTCGATCATGCTCAGGGTGTAGCTTCCCGATGTGGTCGAGGTGAATTCGTAGGTTTCTTCGAGGTCAATGCTCGGAGCTGCAATAGCTGAACCGGTCACCATGGCAAAGGTGCCAGCAAGCGCCAGAGTTCCGATGACTCCAAGAGAGCGTCGCTTCATGAGTGTTCCTTCTCGGTATATGAGGACAGACAAACAAAAGAATAGGCACAATCGTCTCGGCTGACGAATTGTGTATCGTTTAAATTACAGAATGCTGAGCGTTTGCTGAATGTGTAGCTTGGGGGTTAGCCCTGAGGGTACTGCCCTGGCTGCTGTGGGTATTGGCCTGGTGTGGGGTACTGACCCTGTTGTGGGTATTGGCCGCCTTGGGGCTGGGCCTTCTTGCGGTTGTTCATGACAACGAATGCACCGATGCCACCGATGACGATGACTGCCAAGACCAGCAAGAGGATCCACTTCGAGCCGGAAGAAGAGGAAGACGAGGTGGAATCAGGCGTTGAGGATGCTGCGCTGGTGGAGTCGGAATCTGCTGAGGCACTGCTTGTCGAACTGCTCTTCGCTGTGGAAGAAGCAGCTGCCTTACCGTCCGTACTGCCCTTTACTTTGACATTAATCTTGACATTGGACCAAGTGACTGTGCCCGTCGACTTATCGATCGTGCCGCCATTATCGGCAGAACTGGGAACCAAGCCGCCAGCGAACTTCGCAGTCACCTTCCCAATGCTGTCAATTTTGTCGTCGGGGAACTCTTTAGACATGACCTTCAACACGCCATCAGACTCGGAAGTGAAGGTGAAGTTGTTTCCAGAGACCTCCAAGAGCTCATCGATATCAGTTTCGTTGACCTCGGTGATTACATCACAGACGTTAACTGAGCCTTCTGTGTGGAACTTGGTGCTGAGCTCTGGGTTCTTGCTTGAAATGTAGCTGCATGTATACTCTGTCATCAAAGTCTTCGAGCTGTCCCTGAAATGCTGGGTATAGCTCAAGTGAGTTGCAGAGGTGAAATCGTAGGTCTCTTCCATGCTAAAACGCGGCTCGTCAGCGAAAGCTGGTCCTGTCGCCAACAAGAGGCTGGCTGTGAGTGCCAGGGCGCCTGCTGCCCCGATCGTGCGTCGCTTCATGGGAGTTCCTTCTCGATATATGAGGACAGACAAACAAAAGAATAGGCACAATCGTCTCGGCTGACGAATTGTGTATCGTTTAAATTACAGAATGCTGAGCGTTTGCTGAATGTGTAGCTTGGGGGTTAGCCCTGAGGGTACTGCCCTGGCTGCTGTGGATACTGTTCAGCTTGTTGCCCTTGTTCGGGCGGCTGCCACTGGTGTTGCTGCGGGTTGAACTGCTCTGGCTGTGGTGGAGGCGCTGCCTGCCATTGCTGTGGGGAAACCTGGCCCTGCGATGGGAAGTATTGAGTGTGCTGGGGGTATTGACCCGGTTGTGGGGTGAAGGGGTCTGGGTACGTTCCTGGTGCAGGCATGGACTCTAAGTGGGGTTTCTTCTGACCTCGCAGCACCAAGAAAATTGCGGTGCCACCACCAATGAGGATCAGGCCAGCAACCCCGAGGAATATCCAGTTGTTGTTCGAAGAGGAAGAAACGGTAGAACTTGGAGAGGAACTTGAGGAGGGGGTCGCCTCAGACGTAGCTGAGGCAGCGGCTTTGGTGGTTCCCTTGACCGTCACATTCCGGGTGATGTGTGTCCAGGTGACAGTTGTCTGTTTCTCATCGATTCTTCCTTCAAAGTCTGCGGTCTTTGCGACCCAACCTTTAGGGAAGGTCACACTGACTTCCTTAAAGGACATGCCTTCAAAACTCTTATCGATCAAGATGGCGCTCATCGAGGTGAAAGTGAACTCTGAACCGTCGATTGTGAGACGTTCGCTGACTGCGTCATCCTTAATGACCTGAACAAGGTCGCAAATACTGTTGGTGCCTTGTACTCGGAAGTATGCCTGGGTGTAGTCTCCGGGTTTGCTCGTGCACTTGTCTTTGGTGATCGTCTGCCCGGTGGGATCGATCATGCTGACAGTGTGTCCAATTTCAGTTGGAGACGTGATCTGATAACTGTCTTTTAGCTCGTAGTACGGGTCGGCAAAAGAAGCGTTTCCTGCCGAAGCGCAAGTTATGGCGATCGCAAGTGCGCAGATGATTCCCAGCATGCGTTGCTTCATCACAATTCCTTTGTCCAAGGTAAGACTATTCAAAGAATAGGCATTAA
>ERZ772932.659-NODE-659-length-18229-cov-11.432046_pt1 | contig 18229 bp, 13 predicted proteins | sample MGYA00511684_ERZ772932 | MGnify/ENA primary metagenome ERZ772932 (study PRJEB29015, sample SAMEA2738078) | human oral metagenome | biome: human oral; feature: human-associated habitat; material: saliva | place: China | collected 2210 ...
ATAATGGAATCGGTTTTAAACCAGAATGTAACGAGGATTTAGACATGGATGAAACACTAAATCACCCAAAACTAGGCAAACTAGAATACCTAGAAAGTCCAGAGCAAATCCACTGCTGGCACGGTGAACTAGAAGATAGCGAGTTAGGCTTTGACATAATCCTAGAGACATCAAAACTTGACGAGGCAGATACGGACTTCATAGCCGAAATTACCAAAAACTGGAAAGCTTACGAAGCAAAAGCCATAGAAGACATTCGCGAAAAGCTGACTTCAGAACCCGAATTTTTCGGTATATCAAAAGAAGACGCAGATAGCTTGTCAAAGCTAAAAGATTTACCATTCAACTGTCCACAGTTCACTTTCTATGAAAACAAGGAATGGGCAATTATCTTCCTCGAAAACGACCTAGGCATAGGTGAGCCATTTGGCATATCAGTGAACTATGATGGGGAAGTGTTAACTGGAGTCTATGATTTGGCTGATTCAGAGGAGATAGATTGGTAAGCATTAAATATATTAAAACAAGCTGCCTAGAAAATATAGAATAGGGCAGGATATATTTTAAGGAACTGTAGAAATGAAAAAAAGAGAGAAGAAAAAAGAAGAGACTATTAGTGATTACGATTATTTTTTAGACGATAGCAAGATGCCAAGTGCAGAGGAATCTAAGAAAATTGTGATTCCCGAAGAAATACAAAGGCAGATAAAGGCGGCCGCTGAAAAAGTTTCGAGAGAGTTCGGCTTGTATTAAGATAAAATATTAAATATCTCAAGGCATGGTGCTTTTTACAGGTAAGAAAATAATAATACTTAAAAAGGTGGTAATACCCTAGCTAATTACATGAGTGAATTAGAAATATTTATATTTTGTTGAGAGGTAGAATATGTTAATGGAAATCAATGGGGAGATAATTGATCTCATAGACGACAGCAAAATGCCAAGTGCAGAGGAATCCAAAAAAATAGTTATTCCTGAAGAGTTAAGGGAAAAAATGAGAAAATCAGAAGACGAATTAGCACACAAATTAGGTTATTATTAAATCAGTACATGTATTCAAAATATTGATAGTGTGAATAACTAGATTAATAACGATGAATTTAAAGGACATTTTCTACATGAAATCCATGTAAAAGGTGTCTTTTTTGTCTTGTAGCCCGCCCCGTAAGTACGATTAACCGAAAAAAAGAGCCAGGAACTTCCTGGCTCTGTTGGGATGTCGCTGTATATCGCTACACGCTACGCTTACCGTATCCCTTACGGTAATAGTTCTTGGCGAACACTGAATTTCTGACCCCCAGTGTAGGGTGTAGGTGACTACTACCTACAGTTCTCTTATTACTATGTGATAGTGTAACACTTTTTGCAGTATTGTGCAACGCATAAATTATGAAAATGTATGCTAAAGAACACATATTATTATAAAACTAACAAATAACTATTTTGAGTTATATAAAAACATTGACACAAATTAATAATCTGATTTATTATAAAAATGCAGTGATTAAATAAAAAAAGAGCCATGTTTTGGCTCATTTTACATAGGTGTTGCACAATGCAAGCAAACAGATACGGCGTAATGCCTTATTTGAACTCACCTTGTAAATCACTTTGATTGTATTAGATATAAATTATTTTGTCAATGATTTTTTAGGAGAAATTACATGATTAAGGGCGATTATTATCTAGGACTTGATTTGGGAACAAATTCAGTTGGTTGGGCAGTGACGGATTTAGAGTACAATTTGCTACGTGCAAAGGGAAAAGATCTATGGGGAGTTCGTTTATTTGATGAGGCACAAACAGCTGCTAATAGACGTTCAAAACGAATTGCAAGACGCAGAATAGAAAGAGATAAGGCAAGAAAAGCACTACTAAAGGAATTTTTCGCAGATGAGGTTGAAAAGATTGATCCTGCATTTTATATGAAAATGAATGAGAGTTTTTTCAAGTTGAAAGATAGAAGTGTGGAAAATCAACAGCCATACTCACTATTCAATGACTTTGATTTTACTGATAAGGAATTTCATGACAAATATAAGACTATTTTTCATCTAAGAAGTGATTTAATACATAGTGATAAGATATTTGATGTAAGATTAGTATTTCTTGCTATATACAATATGTTTAGTCATAGAGGACATTTTCTTAATGCAACATTAGACGCAGAGAAGAACGATACAGGGTTTGAAAATGCATATGCTGAGATGATTGAAGTGCTTGAAGAACACGAATTTGGAATTCCTAGTAATATTGAAGTTAGTAATATCGAAGAAATTCTTTCTGATAACAAAAACTCAAGAAGTAATCATTTCGATCAACTCCTAGCATTATTTAATGTTACAAAAAAAGAAAAAAGAATAAGTGCAGTGCTCAAGCTGTTATCAGGACTTAGCGTTAATTTGAAAGATATATATAATCAAGAACTAGATAAAGAATCTGATAAAAAATTTGGGTTCAGAGAGTCTAACTATGAAGAAGTTATAGAAGAAGTATATAACATTGTAGATGAGGACTATAAAAATATAATTGAAAAAATAAAGATGGTTCATGATGCAGGTCTTCTGTCAAAGATAATGATTGGATGTGAGTATCTGTCAGATGCGAGAGTAAAGATTTATGATATGCATCAAAAGGATTTAAAGCAATTAAAAGCATTATTAAAAAAATATAATAAAGGGGCTTATGAAAAACTTTTTAGAACGATTGAAAGTGGAACATACAGCGCATATGTTGGAAGTGTAAATAGCCACGGAAAGATTGAGAGAAGACAAGGAAAAGAACGTGGAAAAGATGTTTTATATAAATCGATAGAAAAAGCAATAAAAGATATTCCAGATAATGACAAAGATAAGATAGAGATAAAAGCAAAGATCGATGCTGAGATATTCCTAGAAAAGCAGTTAACAAACAAAAATGGAGTTATTCCTAATCAGGTTCACTCACGAGAGCTAAGAGCTATACTTAATAATGCTGAAAAATATTTATCATTTTTGTCAAAAGTTGATAGTACAGGATATAGCATAAAGGAGAAAATAATTCAGCTATTTGAATTTCAAATACCTTACTATGTTGGTCCACTTGGAAGAGAGTTTAATGGTAAGAAAGGATATAATTGTTGGGCTGTTAGAAAGGAATCTGGCAGAGTTTTTCCGTGGAATTTTGATGAGAAAATTGATAAGAACGCGTCTGCAGAGGAATTTATTAAGAGAATGGTTCGTAAATGCACATATTTCAATGATGAGAATACTTTGCCTAAAAACTCTTTGATATATGAGAAATTTATGGTATTAAATGAGATTAATGCTATAAGGGTGAACGGATGCAGACTAGATACAGAAACAAAGCAAGCTATATATAATGACCTATTTACAAGCGGTAAAAAAGTAAATAAGAAAAAGATAAAAGAATACCTTGTTTCGATTAATAAGATGGATAATGAGTCTGAGATTTCAGGCATAGATACTGATTGGAGTAAAAATTTAACATCTATAGCAAAGTTCAAAGGTGTTTTTGATGGAAAGATAGAGACAAATAAAGAAATCATAGAAGATATTATCTTTTGGTCAACAATCTATTCAGGAGATAAAAAGCTTATAAGATCAAAGATTGAAACTGTATATCCTAATATCTTAAATGAAAATCAACTTAAAAAAATACTTGGTTTCCGTTTCACTGGATGGGGAAATCTATCTAGACATTTTCTTGAAGGTATTATGGGTAAGGATAAAAACGGGACTGCAGAAAATAGCATAATAGGTTTTCTATGGAATGAACAAGTTACTTTACAAGAACTATTAAGTCAGAATTACACATTTAGAGAGATTATAGATGAACAGTTTTTAGGTATCGAAAAACCACTATCATCTTGGGAAATAGAAGATTTAGATGACTTCTATCTATCACCATCAGTTAAAAGGATGACTTGGCAAACTATGAAGATTGTTGAAGAATTACAAAGAGTGCTTGGAAAATCTCCAAAACGCATCTTCGTAGAGATGACTAGAAGTGACGGAAAAAAAGAAAGAACGGTATCTAGAAAAAATAAACTTATAAGCTTATATAAGAGCCTAGGTAAAGAAGGTAAGGAATTTATAAACGAAATTGATGGTAAGGACGAAAACTTCTTTAATAGGAGAAAAGTATATCTTTATTATCTTCAAATGGGTAAGTGTATGTACTCAGAAGAGGTAATTGATTTTCATAAACTTCTAAATGATAATCTTTATGATATTGAACATATATATCCACAGCATTATATAAAGGATGATAGCATTGAAAACAATCTTGTATTAGTAAAGAAAGAACTGAATGCAGGGAAACAAGACAAACCATTAACTTCTGAAATACAGGCAGATAGATATACATTCTGGCGCATGTTAAAGGATAAAGGATTTATAAGTAGTGAGAAGTTTACTAGACTTACTAGGAAAAATGATTCTTTTACAGAGGATGAACTTACAGGATTTATAAATAGGCAGATTGTGGAGACTAGCCAGGCATCAAAGGCTATTACACAAATTTTACAACAGTCAATGGATGAAAACTGTAAAATTGTCTTCTCAAAAGCAAAACTCATATCAGAGTTTAGGCAAAAATTCGATTTACCGAAGTCAAGAATAGTTAACGACCTTCATCATGCAAATGATGCATATTTAAATATAGTTGTTGGCAATGCTTACTATGTAAAATTTACAGGTAATCCATATAAGTTCATAAAGAATGCAATTAAGAACAAGGAATTGAATGAAAGCAAATACCACATTTCAGATTTCTACAAAAATGATATATATAACAAGAATGAAGTTGCATGGAGGAGTGAAAAGAAAGAATATCCAACAATTGTAACTGTAAAAAAAATGATTAATAAATTAACTCCAATTATCACACGAAAAGTTGAAGTGGAACATGGGGAATACTTTAAAGAAACTCTGAATAGCCATTTAGAATCGAAGAAAGGTATATATATAGGTCAAAAAACACATGATTCAGTTCTAAGTAATGTAGAAGAATATGGAGGAAAAACAAAAATAAAAATACAAGGATATGCGTTGATTGAATATAAAAAAGGTAATGACACTATTAGAATGTTCAAAGCAATACCATGGTTGGTTGGAAATATTAAAAATATAGATGAACATAAACTGATAGCATATATAATTGACGATTTACAAACTGAAGATGTAAATACTGACATTAAAGATTTAAGAATATGTAAGAAATTCATATCTAAGAACAGCCTTATAAAAATGAATGGTGCATATTACTATTTGGGAGGTAAAACAGGAAACCGAATAGAGTTTAAGAACGCAATGCAATTTAAGATACCATTAGATAGGATAGAATATATTCATAAATTAGAGAAGGCAAATGCAAAGAATAATTATTATGAAGTTGATAGACTACACAATATGGTGATTACAAATGAAAAGAACATAGATTTATATAAGTTTATAGTCGAGAAACTTAGAATAAAGCCATTTTGTAAAAGTAGGAAAACGAGCCTAGCAGATATATTTAACGATTTATTCGATACTTTTAAAACTACTGATATAAGTAATCAATGTATAATTATTGAAAGGATACTTCGTAATATAAAAAATTCAGATGCAATTAACTTAGGCCCAATCGGTGGAGGAAGTAGTCAGGGAAAGACATTTGTTATGGCTAGAATAGATAAATGTACGGAACTAAAATTAATACAACAGTCTGTAACGGGACTATTTAAAAGTGAAACGGATCTGTTAAAGATATGAGCTGGAGAACTGTTATAATTAGTAAAAGTGCCAAGCTGGATTACCAGCTTGGTTATATGGTAGTTAGACAGGAAGAGACAAGTAAAATACATATTTCTGAAATACATATGCTTATAATAGAGACTACGGCAGTGTCTATTACTGCAGTATTAATGTCTGAGCTTGTAAAATCAAAAGTTAAGATAATATTCTGTGACGAGAAAAGGAATCCTTTATCAGAACTTATGCCATATTATGGGTCACATGATACTAGCTTAAAATTACGTTCCCAAATTAAATGGGATAATGATACTAAAAAATATGTATGGACGGCAATTGTAAAAGAAAAGATATTACAGCAAGCGTTTCTTCTAGATGAATTCTGTAAGGATGAGAGTGGACTTTTGTATAAGTATATTGAAGAAATAGAGTTTGGTGATTCAACGAATAGAGAAGGGCATGCAGCAAAGGTATATTTTAATGCTTTATTTGTAAAATCTTTCACTAGAGGAACAGACTGCCTAATAAATGCAGCCTTAGACTATGGATATTCAATTCTATTATCGTCCTTTACAAGAGAAATAGTAGCATCTGGATATTTAACTCAATTAGGACTATTTCATGACAATATGTTCAATCAATTTAATCTTGCATCAGACCTAATGGAACCATTTAGAGTTCTTATTGATAGGGAGGTCGTAAATATGAATATTGAAGAGTTTGGTAGTGATGAAAAAAGAAGAATAGTCTCAGTCCTTAGTGAGCCGGTTTGTATAAATTATAGAAATGAAATTGTTTCCAATGCCATAAAAATCTACTGTAAAAGTATTTTCGAGTCTTTAGAAAATAATAGTATTAATGATATAAAGTTTTATAGATATGAGCTATAGGTACATGAGAATTTTAGTTATGTTTGATTTACCAGTACAAACTTCACTAGATAGAAGAGAGTATACTAAATTCAGAAAACATCTAATAAAGAGTGGATTTTTTATGCTTCAGGAATCTGTTTATTGTAAAATATCTCTAAACTCAGGTATGTCAGAAGCCATCGTTGATAATCTTAGAAAGAATAAACCAAAAGCAGGGTTAGTTCAGGTGCTCAAGATAACAGAGAAGCAGTATTCAAGAATGGAATATATAATCGGCAAACATGAGACTGATGTGCTAAACTCAGATGAAAGGTTAGTTATATTATGAGAATAACAAATCGAGCATTTGATTTTGTAATAGAAGCTGATGAAAATACATCTATATCAATTGTATGTGAAAACCCTAAGGTATTCTACGAAATGATAGAGGATTCCATAAAGTTATTTCAATCCAATGAATCAAATTGGATAATATCTGAAAAGGATGGGACTAGAATCGACTCTAAACAGATTGATATTATCGTAAGTCCGTTTTGTTTTGATATTAACAGCAAAAGGTTACTAGGTAATGTTCAAAAAGAAATAGAAACATGTATTTATGAGAACTTCACTGAAGGAATTAGTCATATAAATGATACTTTTGTTAGGATTTTGGAAGATATATCAGTAAAATTATCATACGAAATAGATTATAACATAGAATGTGATGTTAAGGATTTGATAAAAATCTACAATTTAAAGTTAAATTATGAGAGTAGCAGTTTATTAGAGAAGTTATCGATTTATATCAAACTAGTAGCAATGGCATTCAATGTACAAGTACTGTTTTTAGTTGATATTAGAAGATATTTGACAGAATATGAAGTGTTGGCTTTGTATAAAGAAGCACGGTATTGGAAGATACAGTTAGTTATCATAGAATCTAGATTTGTAGATAAGTTAGAAAATGAAAAGGTAATTATTATAGACAGGGATCGGTGTATAATAGAAATATGATTTACGCATATGTCAGTATGTTAGGTTCGGAGATAATCTCATTAATTTGAGGTTTGAGAACCTTGTAAATCAAGAATGTAGAGAAACAGATGGCTTCTTTTCATTTTTGCATGGACTGTTTGAGAACCTTGTAAATCAAGAATGTAGAGAAACGATTACAGCTGCTGGCCATGCACTAGCACCAGTTTGAGAACCTTGTAAATCAAGAATGTAGAGAAACCTCTGCTGGTTCGTATCCTTCTCTAGGATAGTTTGAGAACCTTGTAAATCAAGAATGTAGAGAAACCGCATATTTCTGCTATCTTTATTTACATACGTTTGAGAACCTTGTAAATCAAGAATGTAGAGAAACAGAAGAGTTGAGCGGCAAGATTAATGGATTGTTTGAGAACCTTGTAAATCAAGAATGTAGAGAAACAACTTCGGTATAATAAAACCTCTTGCGACAGTTTGAGAACCTTGTAAATCAAGAATGTAGAGAAACAGCATATCGCTGCCAATTGACCAATTATTTGTTTGAGAACCTTGTAAATCAAGAATGTAGAGAAACACTAAATCCTGAAGGAACGGTTAAAGAATCGTTTGAGAACCTTGTAAATCAAGAATGTAGAGAAACTAATTTCTTGAGTTTTACATTGAGAGGTCTGTTTGAGAACCTTGTAAATCAAGAATGTAGAGAAACCTTAACCTCTTTATATTTTGAGTCAAATAGGTTTGAGAACCTTGTAAATCAAGAATGTAGAGAAACAGATGGCTGCACTATCAGAAGCGTCATTATGTTTGAGAACCTTGTAAATCAAGAATGTAGAGAAACAACCTTAATACCGCTACTAGTTAATGGTGCGTTTGAGAACCTTGTAAATCAAGAATGTAGAGAAACTCGACAACAAGAAGGAGAGTTCAGTAGGGGGTTTGAGAACCTTGTAAATCAAGAATGTAGAGAAACGATAAACGGCATGGATGAACGCAAAAGCGAGTTTGAGAACCTTGTAAATCAAGAATGTAGAGAAACTTATATGGTTCGGGTAGTGGCATCCATGCGTTTGAGAACCTTGTAAATCAAGAATGTAGAGAAACAAGTGGCCACATCTACCTTTACCACATTTTGTTTGAGAACCTTGTAAATCAAGAATGTAGAGAAACGAATCGATAGAGTATAGCAAGCTGTCAAACGTTTGAGAACCTTGTAAATCAAGAATGTAGAGAAACGTAGCTCAGGAAGAACCACAGTCAGAAGTCGTTTGAGAACCTTGTAAATCAAGAATGTAGAGAAACGACAACATCAAAGTCAATGGAGATGAGGGCGTTTGAGAACCTTGTAAATCAAGAATGTAGAGAAACCCTTTTCTGTTGCTGCTTTTGACAAAAGTCGTTTGAGAACCTTGTAAATCAAGAATGTAGAGAAACTGCCTATCATCAAGCGAGAACCTGTAAACGGTTTGAGAACCTTGTAAATCAAGAATGTAGAGAAACAGTTCTGCCGCTTGATTTAATTATGCAAGCGTTTGAGAACCTTGTAAATCAAGAATGTAGAGAAACTACAAGATGGAGTGGCATTACCACGCGACAGTTTGAGAACCTTGTAAATCAAGAATGTAGAGAAACTAAATGAATAGGTGTTGTGCATACCTTCTTGTTTGAGAACCTTGTAAATCAAGAATGTAGAGAAACTTTGGTTTTGACTTTGGTTTTGAGAAGTCTGTTTGAGAACCTTGTAAATCAAGAATGTAGAGAAACTTCCACAATGGGGACAAATGATGGGTTTTTGTTTGAGAACCTTGTAAATCAAGAATGTAGAGAAACCGTTGCAAAGTCTGCAATAGCATTAACATCGTTTGAGAACCTTGTAAATCAAGAATGTAGAGAAACTACATCTTTCGCTGAAAGCCTTTCATACTTGTTTGAGAACCTTGTAAATCAAGAATGTAGAGAAACATTCTTCTATCAGCATATCCTTTTGTCCCAGTTTGAGAACCTTGTAAATCAAGAATGTAGAGAAACTTTTGATACTATTAACAAGAGGTTAAGTTGGTTTGAGAACCTTGTAAATCAAGAATGTAGAGAAACACCTCTCATATCCTTTTCAAGCCAATCTATGTTTGAGAACCTTGTAAATCAAGAATGTAGAGAAACTGGTTGTGAGTAGATACACCCACCACGGTTGTTTGAGAACCTTGTAAATCAAGAATGTAGAAAAACTCTTCTATCTTTGCTCTGTGCCATCTAGGTGTTTGAGAACCTTGTAAATCAAGAATATAGAACACTAAATAAATATGCAATTAAATTCATGGTGAAACTCTGCAACCCTACAAAAACTAAAATATGGCGAGTCCTCCCAAATCCTTCGAAAAGGATTTTAAAGCGAGAGCGACCGCCATGTCAATGAACCTATTCTATCAAGAAAGAATCTAAAAGTCAATACCAACACTATGACGCCCACTAATCAGGGCGTCTTTCTTTGATGAAAAATCCCATTTTACCAAACGGGTAAGTTTTCAGTCAACATGTTGCGCGCTATCACAAACAAGTATATAATGGAGCGTAGGGATTAATAGCTTTTCAAAGCTGTGGTCAGACGGGAGATTGACAGGCTTGATAGTAGGGCCAATCTTAGTTTAGACACCCTTCGATTAGCGATTAATGAGACAGAAAGTAGATAAATAAGGGGGGTATATCTATGAAAAATAGAGTGAAGCAGGTCTTTGCGTGCTTGCTTTCAATTCTAATTGTTGTTGTGGGCATAACGCCTATGACAAACTCAGTGGTTAACGCAGAAACGACCACAGGTCTTCAGTTTACTAGCATCAAGATAGTAGATTCTGAAACAGGTACCGTAGTAGCAGACCTGCTGAACGGACAGACACCTAAGCTAAAAAGTGGTGTGACCTATGCGCTCAATGTGAGCTATTCGGTTCCATCGAATCTGCAGTTCTCTAACACATATCTCAATGTGAGACTAGGGGACGGAGTATATATCAAGACACTTCCAGGAGCAACATTTACCGAGGGGCCGGTCGTATCGACAGGTTTTGAGTCTCTCGTAAAGACGCCGACGGGAACAGGCACATCGCCTTACGGTTACCCGGCCACAGGCTCCGAGCAATCCCGAAATGGTGATCTCAAATACAAGAGCAAGGTTTCGCTGACCAATGTATCTTCGGTCGGAGAGATATGCTTTGTAGTAGATGAGGCCTATCTAAACCAGGATCCAAACCAAATTCTATCCAATCTATTTAAGCTTAGCCTGAGCACCGATGCCACAAATAATATCGATGCTAAGTCTTTTAATGCGATTTCTACTCAGGAATTGCAATACGGATTTTGGACAAATCAGGCCACAGAGGTTCTATCAAAGGGTGGAACAACATCTACCTTAAATGTATCAAATACTGGTGGAAAATCCCTAACAAGAGCCGGAAGCAAGACAACAGTACAGATAGTATATCCAAGCGATATTGAATTTGTATCCCTAGAAGAAAAGGGACTATATAACACGAATGGAAGAGTTGTTTCGACAACTGAGAGCGGCGGTCTTAAGACGACTACAGTAGAGTGGGATGAGCCAGGCTCATACTCAGGCGGACTTTCGTTTTATCCACACCTTAAGGTTCCAGCAAATAGTACAAGAGCAAACGGTTCTACTTTTGATGTAGTGATCAAAAATTTCAGCAAGACAATCTGGAACGATAACCCAAATGTGGGAAGAACATCTAAAGCGCAGGAAGCTAAGATGGTAGTTACTATCATTGACGGAAATGCGCCAGAGAGAATACTTTCACACGGACTTGTTGACACAATGCCAAACTGGTCGCTAAAGAAGAACGACACATATAATGTGCGTCTTGGAAGCTTGCTTCTTAAGAACGAGCTTTTAATTCCAACGCAGCCAAAGACAATAGAGTTTGATATCGATAATGCTGATACAGCAATAATTCGAGGCGTAACAATTCCTTATGCACCAGGTATGACATATGGAACGATACACTGGACTACGGCTGATGGCAGAAGCGGAACGGCAGACCCAAGTGTGATTAAGCCATCGGGAGACGCATCAGCTTTGATAACTAACGAAGCGCTTGGACTTGGAATAAACGATTCAATCAAAACTCTCAAGGTAGACCTTGGACCAATACCAGCATCGTACGACGGAATAAGACGCATGCAGGACCTACTTGAGACATGGAATCCAAGCAACAAATACGTTTACGATGAGTACTACGGATGGTCCTATATCCCTGCAGGAATCTACGGAACCTGGAAGAAGGGAACCAGTGCTGATGTAGTTTCAACAATCAAGGTTTACACAACTGGCCAGGCACCGGCAGCAACCGAGACCTTTAAGGTTGTCGGAAAATCGGACAAGCCTAGAGTTGTAAACGGCGTTGGAACAATAAATAAGACACAGATAAACGGTGGAGATAGCTTCAAGGTATCGGGAAGAATTGACGATGCTAACTGGGATTGGAATCCACTTCAGGAGCCGGTAATCTACATGATTATGCCAGAGGGCTTCGAGTACTCCAATTTGACCGTGACAAACGGAACGCTCAGCGCGCCAAGCTATGTTGGTGAGTTTGAGAAGGACGGCACCAAGATCAAAGTTTGGAAGTATTCAATAGACATAGGCGATGAGACTAGAGGTCAGTATCAGCCTAACTTTACAAGCAAGAATATGAACATTTCCTTTGATGTAAAGACTGATAAGACTGCGAGAGTCAAGACATATCACATCAATGACTTCCTCGGAATTACAACAAAGGACTTCAAGGACATTGACGCAGTTATAAAGCGTGAGAAGTGGGATGCAAGCAACTGGAACACTAGTAAGTACACAGCTACATTTGGTGAGAAGGTTAACTCCGGAAAGGACATGGTATCGCTTTCCGAGGGTCCAGGAATCAAGATTACGCAGGCCTATGAGGTAAGCGCTAAGTCTGAACTTTTGATACCTGATACCGGAAAGTCATATGTATACGACAATACATCAGAGACAGCAAAAGAAGCAACTACTCCAGTTCTAAAACCAGGAGACGATGCAACCCTCCGTATCACTGTGAGAAACAATATGACATCACAGCTAGACCGTGTAAGTCTCTTTGTCCCACTGCTAAAGAAGGATTTGAACTTCGGAGCAGGCTTTATGCCAGAAGGTAAGAATGAACTTCCGCTAGAGCTTGAGAAGGTTGAGACAACACCTAATTTTGAGGTGAAGTACATAAAGCTCAAGGCAGGAAAGACATATACGATAAATGAGGCACCGCAGCCAGCAGACTATGACATAGTTACAGATCCTGCAGAGGCTAACATGATTATGCTAGTATCAAGATCTGCAGTTGCTCCAGGAGATGGCGGACGAGTTGATATCACATACAAGGTTGGAAATGATGTAACTCATCTATATAACGAGAAAAAGGACGTAATTACGCCAGTACTAGATTACAACATAGGCGGAAATACCTCAACGCTCACAAAGGAGCCAGCAGCAGTTAGCTTCCATGTTGATGCTCCAGTAACAAGAGATATTACAGTTAAGAAGCTTTGGAAGGATCACGCAGGTGCCGATATAGCAGCGCCAGTTACAAGCGTTGATGTAGAGCTTCTAAAAGATGGAGCAGTAGTAGAAGAAAAGCAGCTTACAGCAGCAAATGGCTGGACGGTTACATTTGATAATCTCGAAAAGGCAAATGCAGCAGGAGTTGACTATGCATACACTGTAAGAGAAAAGGGGCTAGATGCATCAAATGACATTAAGCTAGGTGGAGCTTGGTACAGAGCGACAACAAGCGGAAGCATGGATGCAGGCTTTACAGTTACAAATAAGAAGTCTTTGACCTTCACACCTATGATTCCAGCTACAACAAAGCTGACCGTATCAAAGGAGTGGAGTGGGCTTTCGCAGGTCAAGGCAAACGAGCAGGCAGTTACCGTAAAGCTCTTCAAAAACGGCGTCGCAACATCTCAGGTAAAGGTTCTTGATAAGAACAATAACTTCAAGGCTACATTTGATAATCTGCCTGATACTGACGCAGTAAACGGAGTAAGCACAAAGAACGTATATACTGTTAAGGAAGTTGATACTGACGGAAATGCACTGAACGCAGGCGATAAGATTAAGCTTGGTGATAAAGAGTTTGTCGTAAGCTATGACGGAGCAAAGGTAAAGAACACTCTTGTTAATCCTAAGATTAAACTCGAAGGCGATAAAGTTTGGAATGACGCAAACGACCAGGACGGCATAAGACCTGATGAAGTTACAATAAAGCTATTTGCAAACGGTGTAGACACAGGAAAGACAGCCAAGGCTACCAAGGCAGGTGGCTGGAGCTACAAGTTCGAAAACCTAGATAAGTATGATGCAAACGGCGACGAAATCGTCTATAGCGTTGTGGAGATAGGCGTTCCAGGATACACAGCAGAGATTAATGCTACAACTATTACAAACACTCATGATCCAGCAAAAATCGATATCCCAGTAAAGAAAATCTGGAATGACGATAACGATGCTAAGGGAAAGCGTCCGCAGAGCGTACACATCACGCTATTTGCTGATGGTGTAAAGGCTGATGAAGTAGATTTGAACGCAGGAGATAACTGGGCGCACACATTTGCGAATATGCCTAAGTTCAAGGATGGAAAGCTAATTAAGTACACAGTCAAAGAGGACACGGTAGCAAGCTACGAGAGCAAGATCACGGGCGATGAGACCGAGTTCAAAGTGACAAACACATACAAGGAGCCAGTAAAGCCAAACGGTGGTAATGACCCTGGAAAGAACGGAGGAAAGAAGGGCGGAAAGCCTAATACCTTCGATGATGGCGGAATGGCGCTATACAGCATGATGGCAGGACTTTCAGGTCTAGCATTTATCGCTGTATCAAAAAAGAGAAAATATAGCAAATAGCCTATATTTATGGGCCGGTAGTCAAGGGGGCGCCGGTCCTTTTTTGCGCCTTGATTTGCCCACTAAAAGCCAGCGAAAATTACTTTGCACAAAAAGCTAGATATTGCCAGCCTAAACTTGCTTAAACAAAGGAAAAATTATATAATTAGACTGGATAATAATTTATTTTTCAAGCTATGGAGGTCTTTGTTTGACAATACAAGAAGCCAAAAACGATGCGAGAGAAAACGCATTTATAAGTTTTGATATAGATGAGACAGTGGACAGAGTCGCGCTGTTTGGTAACCTAGATAAAAACCTTAATCTGATTAGTGAGGCAGCAGGCGTTCAGATAGTGCAAAGAGATAACTCACTTTTGATACGCGGAGAAAAACCTGAGCTAGCTATAGAGATGCTGAGGGAGCTCATAGACATAATACATAGCGGAGAGTTCCTTGACGAACAAAAGGTGAACTACGTAATTCAGCTCAAGGCTGAGGGCGGTTCATACAGCGAAAACGGAGTCGGAAAAGATGTTATATGCTTTACAGCAAAGGGAAAGCCTCTTAAGGCCAAGACGGTCGGCCAAAAGCGCTATGTCAATGCGGTGAGAAAGAGTGACATGGTCTTTGGAATAGGGCCAGCTGGAACGGGTAAGACCTATCTTGCAGTAGCTCTTGCGGTAAGCGCATATAAGAACAAAGAGGTTGAGAAGATAATCCTGACAAGACCGGCTGTTGAAGCAGGCGAGAAGCTAGGATTTTTGCCGGGAGACCTTCAGGATAAGGTAGACCCATATCTTAGACCAGTCTACGATGCGCTCTATGATCTTCTCGGAAGAGATAATGCCCTAAGACTTAAGGAGCGCGAGGTTATCGAGGTTGTTCCACTGGCATACATGAGAGGTAGAACCTTAGATAATGCCTTTATCATACTTGATGAGGCTCAGAACACGACTTGCGAGCAGATGAAGATGTTTCTGACGCGTATGGGCTTTGGTTCCAAGATTGTGGTTACAGGTGACGTGACGCAGATAGACCTTCCAGCAGGAAAGAAGAGCGGACTTATCGATGCTGAGAGAGTCCTAAAGGGCGTAAAGGGCATAGAATTCTGCTATCTGAGGGAGATGGACGTCGTTAGACACGAGATGGTTAAGCGTGTAATCAGCGCCTACGATAGGTATTATAAGCATCATCCAAAGAAGGAAGAAAAATAATGGAAATCTATTTTGAGAATGAACAGGTGGTCAGCGAGGAGCTGCTAGCTTTGATGGAAGAAAGCGCAAGGCTTTGTCTAGCAAAGGAAGGAATTCCAGAGGAGAACTGTGAGTTTTCGGTCAGCTTTGTTGATAGGGAAGAAATTAAAGAGCTAAACAGCACATATAGAGGCGTTGACAAGGTCACAGATGTGCTTTCGTTTCCTCAGTTTGAGGATTTTAGCGAGCTTCCTGAGGATCAGATAATCTGCCTTGGAGACATCGTAATCTGCGAGGATAGGGCGAAGGAGCAGGCCGAGGAATTTGGGCATTCGTATGAGCGTGAGATAATATATCTATTTACGCATAGCGTTCTTCATCTTCTTGGCTACGACCACATGGATGAGGATGAGAAGGCTGAGATGAGAGCGCGTGAAGAAGAAGTAATGACGGAGCTTAAGCTTAAGAGGGTTTAGAGCAAGATACTTCTTAAAGGAGGAAGTTATGAGTAATATAACAGATGTCGATCTATATAAGCTCGCAAGAAAAGCTGCGAGAAATGCCTATGCACCGTTTTCGGGCTTTAGGGTTGGAGCAGCAATTTTGACGACTACAGGTGAGATTTTTACAGGTGTAAATGTCGAAAACTCAAGCTATGGCGCTACGATATGCGCTGAGCGCGTCGCATGTGCAAAGGCTATTTCAGAGGGCTTTAGAAACTTTGAGGCGATTGCTGTTGCGACATATTCAGGAGATCAAGCAGTTCCGTGCGGAATGTGCAGGCAGTTTCTCTTTGAGTTTGCGCCAAATCTCAAGGTTATAACAGGAAGAGATGAAGAGAATATCGAGGTGACAAGTCTCGATGAACTATTACCGAAAGGATTTAGATTATGAAGTCGGGATTTGCAGGAATTATAGGAAGACCAAATGTCGGAAAGTCGACATTGCTGAACTCCATTCTGGGCGAGAAGATTGCAATTACAACAGATAAGCCACAGACAACGAGAAACAGCATAAGAGGTATTTACACAGAGCATACGGCGGATGGAGACTCAAGCCAGATAGTTTTTATCGATACTCCAGGAATTCACAAGGCTCACAATAAGCTCGGAGCAGCTATGGATGACATAGCTATTAAGACATATAAAGAAGTTGACGTAATATTATTTCTTGTAGATGGAAGCCCTGACAAGGGAAGGGGCGACACCTATATTCTAGAGATGATTAAGGATGTTGAAACTCCAAAGTTTCTAGTCATAAACAAGGTTGATACCATGGACCCAGAGGAGTTCAAAGAGACCTATGATGTCTATGAGAAGATGGGCATCTTTGATGAGATATTTGGCATTTCGGCCCTCAAGGGAACTCATGTAAAGAAACTTGTGAAGGCGATTCAGGGATATCTTGAGGAGGGACCAATGTTCTTCCCAGAGGATATGGTAACTGACCACCCAGAGCGCTTTATCGTAAGTGAAATCATTAGAGAGAAGCTTTTGATGTACCTAAACGAAGAGGTGCCACATGGCGTTGCCGTTGAGATAGAAAGCTATAAGGAAGACCCTAAGCTAACCGAAATCGGTGCTGTTATTTACTGCGAGAGGAAGTCGCACAAGGGCATCATCATCGGAAAGCAGGGTAAGAAGCTAAAGGGCATAGGAAAGAGCGCAAGGTTAGAGATAGAAGCACTTCTTGGAGTTAGAGTTTACCTACAGCTATTTGTAAAGGTCAAAGAGAACTGGCGTGACTCAGACTTTGCTATCTCAAACTTCGGATACAGCGAGGACAGGTGATAGCATGCTTGCCGATTCTACAGGAATCATTTTAAGGCGAATAAATGCAACCTCGGGCAGGAAGATGCTCTCCATATTCACTCAGAAATACGGAAAGATAAGCGCGGGAACGAGTATCTCAGAAAAGAGCAGCAAGGGCAAGGCAACGCTGAGTCTTAACCGCTTTACCTACGGGCGCTACGAGATTTTTAGGAGTCGTGACTTCTACAATGTCAACAGCGGAGAGGTAGTTAAGAGCTTTTTCCGAATAGGAGAGGATCCAGACAAGTACTTTGCGGCGTCGTTTGCGTTAGAGCTTACGGACAAGGCGCTTCCGGAGGAGCTTCCTCAGCCAAAGCTTTTAAACGAGCTTGTGGATTTTCTTGGAACGCTAGAGGATAGAAGCAAGGGCTTCATAACTCTTGTCATAGCCTATGAAATTAAGCTGCTTGATGCCGTGGGAATGCTGCCTAATCTAGATGAATGCGTGGTCTGCGGATCAAAGCCAGATGATGCGAAAAGGCTCAGGTATTTCAGCGTCGAAGACGGAGGAATGATATGCGATGAATGCATGAGAGAAATAGAGCAGGAAATCGCACAAAATTCTAAGTCTAGGGCAAAGCCGAGATTGATTTATAGCCCTAAATTTGATATAGTTAATATAATTAAATATTTCTCCAAAAGACCAATCTCAGCCTTCGGAAACATCATGCTTGATGCCGAAACTGAGGAGGAACTTTATAAGATTTTAAGAGAATATATTTCATATCATATGGATGTGG
>ERZ772932.660-NODE-660-length-18221-cov-9.596444_pt1 | contig 18221 bp, 18 predicted proteins | sample MGYA00511684_ERZ772932 | MGnify/ENA primary metagenome ERZ772932 (study PRJEB29015, sample SAMEA2738078) | human oral metagenome | biome: human oral; feature: human-associated habitat; material: saliva | place: China | collected 2210 ...
TAACATGTAATAAACATATTTTTCATAAACCACCGGTATATCATCCACAAAGATCTCCACTGTATTTTCATCAACACGCATGTCAGAAGACTTTGCGATTTCGCCATTGACTCGTACACGTTTCTCTTTGACAAGTTTCTTTACTTCGCTGCGACTGCCAACACGTGCATTTGCAAGAATACGATCTAAACGCAACATTTACGCACCTCGACGCAGAATACGATTGAACATTCCGCGTAAGTCTCGATGGAAGATAGATTTAGGTAGACGGAACAATTCACTACTTACAAAGTATACGCCCATTCCCAAACTTCCAATGATACCAACAAGTACAATCGCAAGTATGCGAGAATATTGTGTAGGATCAATACCAATCCAACGTACGATGACATAGATACCATTCATCGCAAAACAACAGATGATAATCTTCACCAAACGAATAATCATATTCTTCACACGAACTGGATATGTCTTTTGGATCTTATAAATACTTAGTGCGATAAATGTAATCTCACAAAGAATACTAGAGATAATTGCACCAGAATATCCAAATAAATAACAACATGGATAGAATGTAATAACCTTAACCAAGAATCCTACTGAGAAGTAAATCAGAGTATGTCTTCTCATCTTTAAAGACAATAAGATGGATAATAATACAGGTGTCACTGTAGTTCCGAACGCTAAGATACTGGACCAGAATAAGGCTACCTGTCCATATTCTAATTCCTTAGCGCCATACATGATGTAATAGATAGGACCTGATAAAGCAGCCATCGATACACATACTGGAATGACAATATAGAACACCGTACCAAGACAGTCTTCAAGAGACTTCCGTAGTCCCTTCCAATCTGCATTGACCAAAGATACGGTAATAAATGGTACAGCACCAGCCGCAAAACCATTACCAATAACCTGTGGGATGGAAGTTAACTTATCACAGTTTGTCTGGATAATACTCAATAACATTGTTGCTTGGCTATGTTGCGTGCCTAAGCCTTCCATCACAGACACAAAGAAGTTAGTATTTACTAGTACCTGTGAGTTTGCCAAGATGGAACTTAATAGGAATGGAATTACATACATCACAAACTCATGAATCAACTCTTTGATTGCGACTGAATTTGTAGATTGTAGTTTCGCCTTTTGTTGTACATCCTTGAAGTGTTTGCGGTCAAAGTTCATAAACTGCAGTAAGGCTACCATCGCACCGACACCAGTACCACCAACCGCTGTATAGATATACACAATCTTTGGAAGATGTAAAATGTATACTACAAACCAACCTGCACCAAGTAAGAAACCTACACGTACAAATTGTTCAATGACTTGTGATAAGGAATACTGTTGCATTTCCTTAGCACCTTGATAATATCCACGATAGCTATATAAAACAGATACCAAGAATAAAGCCATCGCAAGAATCACAAATGAGTTCTGCATCGCTGCTAATTCATTGGCTGTATAGGATGTACCACCTAGTGCTCGAGCAGCTAACGGCCCTGAAAAACCAATGAATAATACAGCCATTACAAAGCCAGAAACCATTAATAAACTTGTCGCTAAAATACGTACTAACACAACCGTCTTATAATCATTTTTAGAAAGATACTTTGCGACGAGTGCTGCTAAGGCAAATGGAATACCAGCACTGCAGATCTGTAATAGAATCGTATAATAGTCAAATGCAGCAGAATAATAAATCATATCCTGCTGTCCAACAATTGCTTTAAATGGAACGATATAGAATAAACCGATTAACTTTGTAATAAAGATACCAGCTGAAGTTGTTAAGGAACTGGCAATAAACGATTTTTTGATAGTATTAGTTTCTTTCATGTATCCAACTCCTCTTACTTCTTATATTTAAGTTCTTTTTGTATGTATTGTTTTACAACTTGTTTGTTGTCTTGACTACGCCATTCCACAACAAGTTTCAAGTTGATATGATCTTCAGAGCTTTCACCACTAATGACAAGCCCCTTCATTAGACCTTTCGATTTATCTACTTGATTTGGCACAAGGGATACATCTGTATCAAAGATACCTAATGATGGCATCATCTTATCATTCTCCGCAAACGCAATATCATTTTCCACCGCAAAAATACGACAATGATACATCTCAGTCTTTGGATTATCAATAATCACATAATAGCGATAAGTGCCATCAGATAACTGTGTCATCTCTGTACTAATTGAAAAATAATCGCTTGATTCTAGATAGTTTTTCGTATTTAAAACTTCCGTATAATAGCTCTCGTATAATTCCATAGCCGCATTTGTTTCAGCGTCTTTTTTAGCACAGCCAGATAACATGCAGATACAGATTGCAATGACCAATAAATATCTATACATACAAATACCTCGCCTGTAATTATACCATAGAACAGTTATAAAAACGGATAGCCTTTTGACTATCCGTATGCTTTAGAATGTTAAAACAAAGTAATTCTTTTTACCTTTTTTAAGGATAGAGAATTCTTGGTTGATAGCTTCTGACTGATGTAATACAGCCTGAATATCTGTAACCTTATTACCGTTTACCGATACAGAACCCTGTTCAATTAACTTACGCGCTTCAGATTTAGACTTACATACTTCTGCAATCACTAGTGCATCAATCAAAGTTACACCATCTTCTACAGCTGCCTTCTTAGCATCTGCTAGACCTTCCTTCATCTCCTCTGGAGATAAAGTCATAATATCACCCTTAAAGAATGTCTCTGTGATACGTAGTGCCTTCTCTAAGCCATCTTTGCCATGAACTAGTTCTGTTAGTTCAGCCGCTAATGCTTTCTGACCTTCACGTTTTTCAGGAGCATTCTTGAGAGATTCTTCATAACCCATAATCTCTTCCGGAGTATGGAAACTAAGTCTCTTAAGGTAATCTACAATATCCGCATCTGGTGTATTTAACCAGAACTGATAGAATTCATACGCATTTGTACGAGCTGGATCTAACCAAATATTCTTACCTTCTGACTTACCAAACTTAGAACCATCACTCTTTGTGATTAATGGAGAAGTAATACCGAATACCTTCGCATTATCACCCTCCATCTTACGGATAAGCTCCATACCAGAAGTTAAGTTACCCCATTGGTCAGAACCACCAATCTGAATCTGGCAGTTATACTTCTTAAATAAGTTGTACCAGTCGATAGACTGTAAGATTGTATAACTAAATTCTGTGTAAGAAATACCAGAATCTAATCTCTTTTTAATGGTATCCTTTTGTAACATGTAAGAAATGTTAAATAGCTTACCATAGTCACGTAAGAAGGCTAATAAATTCATCTCACCTAACCAGTTATTGTTGTTTTCCATGATGGCTGCATTAGAGCCTTCAAAAGATAAGAATTTAGCTAACTGTTCACGAATGCACTCAGCGTTATGAAGTACTTCTTCATGTGTTAATAGCTTTCTTTCTGTTGTAGGACGTGGATCACCAATCATACCTGTAAAACCACCGCATAAAGCAATTGGTTGATGTCCTTGTAATTGATAACGACGTAATAATAGGATTTGTTGTAAGTGTCCAACATGGAGAGAATCTGCCGTTGGATCAAATCCACAGTAGATTGTTGTTGGATTCTTAAGTTGTTCGCCTAGTCCTTCTTTATCCGTGCAATCTTTGACTAAGCCACGCCACTGTAATTCTTCAATAAAATTCATATACTAATCCTTTCCTAGCGCCATAATAAAAGGCGCCCATATTTCTAAGGACGCCTCAGCGCGGTACCACCTTAGTTTACGAATCATCGTACACTCATTTCTCTTTAACGCAGAGTAACGGTCTACCTTTTGAGATAAACAGCTCCTAGATGTATTCATCACCGATACAGAATTCCTTTCACCAACCGGAATCTCTCTACACATGCATACATGTGACTACTCATTCTATTCAACGCTTTTAGTTCTTTGTTGTCTGTCTTGGAGTAAACAGATAACTTAATTCAATGCTTTCGCCCTTTTCTTCGTGATTTTCTTCTTCATTCTGTAATAACTTTGTCATAACACGCATAGAAACAGCGCCTAAGTCATAAGATGGAATGGAGAAACTAGAAATCTGTGGACGTACCATGGAATTATACTTCGTATCGAGTACACATACAACTTCCATTTCTTCTGGAATGGAAATATTGTTTTCTCTACTAGCATTTAACAATGCGAAGCATTGGGAATCTCTATTTGCGATAACCACATCATAGCGATGGTCTTTCATCCACTTTGATAAGAATGCATAAGATGTACGTGCATCAGAAGGAATTGCGATTGCGCCAGTAAACTTCTTACCGCGCGCTTCATATGCTTTCTTTGCACCAGCAATCATCTTTTCATACTGCTGTGGATTCTTACGATCTTCTAAGATACCAATGTTATCTTTACCTTCTTCTAAGAACTTAGAAACAAGCTCAAAGACAGCTTTCTTAATATCTACATAAACACTACTGATACCCTTACCGTTAATCTTATTACCAATGACAACAATCGGAATATTGTACTTGCTTAATGCATCCATATCACCAGCCACTAACTTGTCATTGAAGATAACAACACCATCCACATGTGACTTGATAATATCTTCAATTACCGTATTGATATCTGTAATACCAGCAGTGATTGTATGCAACATGATGTTGTAGTTATAAATCTTCGCTACATCAATCAAACCATTAATAACTTGACCTGTATAAGTAAAGCTAGCTTCAGGAACTACCAAACCGATAGAAGTAGACTTCTGTAATGCAAGGCCTTGGGCAATCGCATTTGGTTTATAACCCAACTTTTCAACTGCAGCTTCAACACGTTCTTTTGTAGGTGCTTTAACAACATTAGATCCGTTAATAACACGGGAAACGGTAGCTAGCGAAACACCAGCTTCTTTAGCGACGTCGTAGATTGTTACTCGTTTCATCGTATCCTCCTACTTTTCATCCTTAGAGTGAATGATATTGCGTACTGTTTCAATACTCTTATCTACAGCTTGTTTTGTAGTATCCTTCACTTTTTGAATCGTATTTTGTACATCAGGACGATTCACAAAATCATTTACTTTTGTAATTGTCTTTTGTGTTGTGTCCTTAATAACATTTGTAAGTTCTTTTGTCTTAGGCACGATATAATCTTTGGCTTGTTGATAAGCATCACTAGCCTTATCTGATACATCCTTTACTTTAGGATCTTGCTTGAGTTCATCAAGCTTAATCATCGCTGTATCATAAGCCTTTGTCGCATTCTTCTTAATATAATCTAATGTCTTACGAATATCTTCGTTTTCATTAAGCTTTTCAGCCTTTTCTTTTACAACAGAAGCTGCTTTCTTAGTCTTATCTACAACTTCTTCTTTGACCGTATTAAAAGTCTTCACAGTTGTATCTTTCATCTGCTGTAATGTTTCCGCATGTGGTGCGATAAAATTAGGAATCTTAAACTGTTCATCTTCCTTTTCAGAAGTTTCTTCAGTTGTAGTCTTTCCTTCTTCTTCCGTACTTAGTTCTTGAATTTTACGTTTGAGATCCTCAACTGTCTTTTGAATTGATTCAATAGGCTCAGTACTGTCATCAAACTCGTTGAATGTAGATTTTTCATCTTTCTTTAATTCATCAGCCATTTGTAGTCTCCTTTTCAACTTCCTGAACTTGTACAGGAAGATCTTCCTCTGGATTTACACCAGTCTTAATTGTTTGTTTCAATGAATCTAATTTATCATTTGCAAAATCTGTTACTTTACCAATCGCAGCAGATGTCTTGTCATGAACCTTATCAAAGGTCTTGCTGTACTTGGCAACAGTATCTAATGGTGCTTGAACCTTCTCGATACTCTTATCCACTAAACGTAGCGTAGGATCTAAACCTTCGATTGTTTTCCTTAAAGCGTCGATAGTCTGCCACAGCTTTCGTAATAAAATACACAAAAATACTAACGCTACTGCTCCTATGATTGGTAATAGTTGTGTACATACGATTTGTAAATCTTGTATCAATTGATCCATATGATTACCTCTTTCATTCATTATAGTCATTTATGAAAAAGTTTTCAATCATAGAATGCGCTTTCTAAAAAAATACTAAAAATCAGATATTCCTATTTTTAGTACATTTTTTGAAATATTCGATGTAATTATCTACTTAAAAGTAGATTGGTCATTTACGTATGGATAACAATACAATAATCACAATGATGAAAGGAATTATAAGAATCAAAAGTTCTGCTTTATTTTTGAATATCGTAGTTTTATCTGGATGATATTTGCGATATAGCACATAGCAAATGATAGAACTCAACAACAATCCTAATGAAGCAACTAATCCAATCATCGCAAAAATACCTTTTGCCTTCTGTGCTAAAGTCGCAATAATATAAGATACTAAAATACAGATATATCCTGCATACTCAAAGACTTTATATCTCATAGTTGGTCTCCTAATCATTTCAACAAAGGATTTATTTGTATCTAAATCCATATACCTCATTACGAAAAATGAACCTCTTAATCTGTTTTCCACATTATGAGGTTCAATTCAATAAAATTATTCTTTATCTTTGTTCACAATGTTTTTGATACCATCAACAGTACCTTCAACGGCATCTTTTACATTATTAGCAAATGTATTTACCTTTTCTGCTACATCATCTTTATTTTCGTTAATAATATTCTTAACACCATTTACTGTTCCTTCAACAGCATCCTTAACACCTTCAGCTACTTCTTTTGCTTTTGAAGCTACTTTCTCAGCTAATCCTTCATGTTCAACTTTCTTATCTCCAGTTAATTTTCCAACTTCTTCTTTAACCGCACCCTTCAACTGATCAATCTTTTCATTTACTGACATATTATGTCCTCCTTCTTTAACTATTCAATTCAAAAATGATTTTGATACCCTTATTATATCATACTTTCGCCAGACACCGAAATCCGTGCTTTCTAACAAGTCATGCTAGAGATTTTCTCGCTAAATAAAGAATCGATAATAATCATCTATATAATTATAAAAACCGATTGGAAATACTCGGGAGTTTTACGTTAAATAATAAAATTTTATTTTGTATTACACTATTTTGTTCTATAGGAGTTTTACCATCTGTATTCATTAGCATCCAAAAAGGATCTCCAATAACATCTTTATCAGGTAAAACTTGCTCGAGGGTATTTAGAACAATTTTTATTGTTTCTTTCATAAAACCAAAGTATATAACTTGTATATGTTTATTGTTAGCAAGTTCTAAAGCTTTTTCATCTATTTTAGAGTTATAATATAAAACTCCTTCTTCTGAATTCAACATAATATTTGTGTATTGTTTGTTTCAAGTACTCGTTGGCAAATTTCCTTACCTTTTTCTTTTATCATTGTTTTTTATTTTTTTGTATCACAAACAAGCCCAGGTTATGTACCGAATAGGCATTTCAATTTAGTTTTAGTTGCCAAATATAAAATTTTTCGATGGCAATAAGATTTATTACAAAAATATACCAACTGAGAGGTATTTTTGTATTTCTCAGTTGGTATATTTATATATCATATGTATTATATGGCCTATAGTTAAAAGAATTCTATTTTCTCAGATACTCAATCACTACAGGATATGTATCGGTCCATAGAGGAAAACACTTCTTCCAAGCTAAAATATCCTGCCTTTCGTATTGTCTCCTTTCCTCCAACAAAAGCGAGTACTGCGGGTACTCCCAAGATATTTTCCTGTGCTGCAAGCGAAATATTCTCCTCTACCGGCACATAGCCACAAAATACCTGTGGATAAGTTTCATTCCAAGCTCTAATTTTCTCCTTTAGAGCTTTGCAAGGACTACACTTTTCTGAACCAAATAGAAATAGACTAAATTTCTCTTGTTCTTTGAAAGTTATATACTCTTGTGATGTTTGAATTATTCTCATTTCTTGCATAAATATCCTCCTTCGCCCGGTTACAAAAGAAAAAACTTATTATAAGTCATTCTTTTGTATTATTTACCATCTTCTCCATGATACAGATATAGAGAATAACCAAGTTTATATTACCCTCTTTACTGTTATTGGTTTCGGTCTATGATTTATCCATCATTATCATCAAATCCCCATCATCTATTTAATAATCATCTGTCCTATAAATACCAATGCTATTAAGATGACACTTGCAATATGTTCTTATTTTTGCCCCGTATCCTGTGTAGGAAATCTTATCTTCTTTTGCAATCAGCAAAGCTCTAAAAAGATGATGGTAGTTTATTACAATAGCAAATTTTTCTCCATCTTTCATCAGACTCTTCAAGAACCTAATATTTTCAGCAGTATTTCTTGATTGATTTTCTACGAGAATATCACCTTCTGGTATTTATCTTTCTTTGACGGCATATTCTTATATGGCTTCCGCCTCAGATATTTCTTCATATGCTACTTTGCCATCTGACATTATAATCTTGCAATCTTTAATTTTTTTATAAATATCAATTCCTCTATTGATTCTTCCTATGATGTGCCTCTTATTTCCCCATTCAAAAATATTGTGGTCAAGCATTTTGTAACATACCATTTATCATATATAGATTTTATCATATTAAGGTGAAGTATCACTACGGTAGTTTTACGTTGTAATTTAACACGATAATGAATAAACCCTTTATACATCGCGGTTTATGGCATTTTTTACATTTATAACTGTCAAAGATGGGATTATATCATACTTTCGCCAGATACCGAAATCCGCGCTTCCTACCAAGTCCTGCTAGAGAGTTTCTCGCTAAATAAAGAATTGATAATAATTATCTATATATTTATAAAAACCGATTGGAAATATTCCAATCAGTTAATCACTATTGTACAAGTTTTGGTCCAATTTCTGTTACATTACCTGCACCCATGGTAATACATAGGTCTCCTTCTTCAAGATGACTACGTAAGTAATCTTCAATCTCTTCAAAAGTTGGTAAATAGAATGATGTTACTTTACTTTGATCCATTAACTTTGAAATATCTTCCGCACTTACACCTGTTGTATTAACTTCACGAGCAGCGTAAATTTCAGCCAAAATAACAACATCCGCATTCTCTAATGCCTTTGCAAATTCAGGTAATAAAGCAGATGTACGTGTATAGGTATGTGGTTGAAAAACAACATATAGCTTCTTATGTGGATAATGTTTTGCGGCGTTGAGGGTAGCTTCAATTTCCTGTGGGTGATGTGCATAGTCATCAATAACTGTTGCACCATTACACTTACCCTTATATTGGAAACGACGATCTACACCACTATAGCTTACTAGCCCCTGCTTTATCGCATCAAAATCAATACCAAGACTATAAGCTGTTGCGATTGCTGCTAATGCATTATCTACGTTATGCTTGCCTGGAACAAGTAGTTGTACATCTCCCAGTTTTTCTTCCTTGTAATATACCTCAAAGCCAGGATTACCTAATGCATCATAAACAATGTTTCTTGCATGCATATCCCCATCTTCACCAAAGCTGATAACAGTACCCTTAAAATCACCGATAATATACTCTTTATTATGAATACTATGGTTAATTACAAGTGTACCGCCTTCCTTGATACCTGAAGCAAACTTTCTAAAGGATAAGCGAATATCATCTAAATCCTTAAAGAAGTCTAAATGATCTGCTTCTACATTTAAGATAATTCCAACAAGTGGCTTTAGCTCTAAGAAACTATTTGTATATTCGCAAGCTTCTGTTAAGAATGTTTGTCCTCTACCAACACGGATATTACCACCAATATGTGCAAGCATACCACCTAAACTAATTGTTGGATCAGTGCCAGCTGCCATCAAGATATAACTCAACATTGAAGTTGTAGAAGTTTTACCATGTGTACCACTCACAGCGATACTATTCTTATAGTTCTCCATCAATTCCCCAAGTAACTCTGCCCGTGTCATCATTGGAATTTTCTTCTCTACACTAGCAATATATTCAGGATTATCTGGATGAATCGCAGCCGTATATACAACAACATCAATATCATCTGTGATATTCTCAGCCTTTTGACCACCGTAGTAAACCTTAGCACCATGTTGTTCTAACATCTTTGTTAGTTCTGTTTCTTGGTTATCAGATCCACTCACCTGAAACCCACGATCTGCCAACACTTTCGCTAGACCACTCATACTAATACCACCAATACCAATAAAGAAGATATGAACTGGCTTATTAAAATCTAATGTATATCTTTCCATAAGACCTCCAAAAAACAAACGGTCGACATCGAAAGCGAATCTCTTTCAAACGTTAACGACCGTTTTGATAAACTATTTATTTACGTGAACTATGATCGTTCAAACTTGAACGAGAGATAATTGTTGTACTATCTTCAGCAGTCTCTCTTTCCAAATCACCAAAGCTTAGATTCGGGAATAATTGATCATCGCTACCGAAATCAAATTCAGAAGTTGCCGTTGTTCCAAACAAATCATCATCTTCCTGCTTTGGTTCTTGATCGCGTGTGTTGAGAATATCATCTAATGAGAATTCAGGAATCTCATCTTCAACAGTTGGTGATGGAATCGTTACAGGTTCATTCTTCTTCACAGTTGCAGCTACAACTGGTTCTTCAACCTTCACAGCTGGCTTCACTGGCTTTTCTACAGCGATACCATACATTGGTGAAAGAATAGGTGTCACGTTCTTTTCGAACTTAGCCTTTTCCTTTTCAGTGAGTTTAGAAGTAGTTGTCTTTACAGCATCCATATCCTTTTCATCGATACCGAAGATAGGACTGATAACTGGATTAAAACGATATTCCTTAGAAGGCTTTACTTCTTCGCGCTTTACTTCAGGCTTAACAGCTGGCTTCTTCTCAACTGGTTTGCTATCCTCATCATCAAGATTAATCATTGTTGACTTCTTTGGTTCATTATCTAAAAATACTGAGGATGATTTTACAGGTTCTGGTTCAGCAACTGTTTCTGGTTCAACTGGTAATGCAGGTACTGCTGGAATCTCAGGTGCTTGCTCAGTTTGAACTGGAATTTTTGCTGTTTGCTGTAATGAAGATTTTTCTGGCTGTACAGCAGGTGTAACTGGAGCAGAAGCTGCAACTTGTTCTGCTTCAGTGTTGTCTTCTACAAATTCGTCATCATCCTCAAATAATAAGTTTTGTAATTTCTTGAGCATAAGGTCTATCCTTTCTTATATACAATAGTATTTTATTCTATTTCTCTTTCCTTGTTAAGTTATATATTATCATAAAATAACGCGTTTTAAGTATGATTTAATTAATTATCGGTTGTTTTACTCTTATCTTTTTTATTATCGATACGAGTCTTATCATCAATCAACTCTTGTAAGGTACCTTCCTCTGGTGCAATATCCTTATACAGATTGATTGCTTCCCCTTCATAATCGATTGCACTTTTATGTGTATACACCTGTAGTACAACATCTTTCCGTACAATTACACTACGTGCAATAGAGTACATTTTCCCTGCAAGTTCTGCTGCGTTTCCAACTTGAGCAACCCCAAATAAGTTTACTGCAGAAGATGTAAAGAATACTGCATAATCATGATTTACCTGATAGATTTCACATACATAATCTACTGTTTCATCGAGTATATTTTGAAAGCTTCCAGAATATATAGCAATCGGTTTTTGTGTATAGATCGATTGTGTTATATCTGTGGAAGAATCCATGATAGCTTGCACATTTAGATTTAATACAAACTTTGTGGATTGAAAGCTAAACTCATTTGAAGTTTCAGTAGAACGATAATGTCCAATCGATGGCTCTGTATAGTAAGTATAGAATGGTTTGCGATGACTTGCGCCAGGGATAGGTAAAGAACTAACTGTAGTAATCTGCTGTTCTAATCTTTCTTGCATGGAAAGATTAGATTGCGCACAACCAGTTAATAGAACACATAATAGGACTAATAAAATCTTCTTTCCCATAGCTTACCCCTTTGCATAATCGTATCACAGTTTATTTATGTCTGCATGGCTTGGCACAAAGTTGATAAATTGGTTGTCCAAGTTCCATAAAGCGAGTTTCATACTCTGTGATGACATCTTCCGCATGTTCTACGCGACGAAAGTCGACAGAAAATTCTGTGAGTGTAAAATCATTCTGTAAGAAATACAATACTGAATCTTCAAATAGATCTTTATTGTCTGTCTTCATACGGATATATCCATCTTCTGTAAGAATATCACGATACATCTCTAAAAACTTCGCACTGCTAAGTCGACGCTTATGATTGCCCTTCTTTGGCCATGGATCAGAGAAGTTTAAATGAATGACATCCACTTCTCCAGTCGCAAACCACTCCTGTAATTGTTCCGCATTGGCAATAATAAATCGTTTATTTTCAAGCAGTGAATTTTCTTCTTCTACCGCATGACGTGCGGCGACTGCACCAGCACTAATATCTTTTTCAATTCCTACCCACGCTTCATTTGGATAGAGTCTTGCCATTCCGTTGAGGTATCCACCTTTACCAGTGCCAATCTCTAAATGTAATGTGTCACGTTGTAGTAATTCTTTCCACTTTCCTTTGTTTTCTACTGGGTTTTGATAGACAAAATCACGGTGCTCCTCAATCCATGGCTCTGCCCATTTCTTTTTACGCATACGCATAGTTACTTTCCCTCCGAAAAAGAAGGCTATACGCCTTCTTTTATTGATTATTCAGCGTTTTCTTTTTTCTTGAAAACTCTGCGTTCCACGTTAGCACCTTCACGCTTTTCATGGAAATTTGGTTTACCTTGTGGCTTAAAGTTCTTCTTTGGCTCTACATAGCCTTCTGGCTTTTCTAAGCATTCCTTAGCAGAAACCTTAACCTTACCAGTTGGATCAACACCAGTAACCTTAACCTTGATTGTATCTCCCACATGTAATGCATCCTGAATCTTCTCTACACGAGTCCAAGCAAGTTCACTGACATGGAGTAATGCATCTGTTCCTGGGAACAATGTTACAAAGGCAAATGATTCACGAACTTCTGATACAGTCGCATCATAGATGTCACCAACCTTCGCTTCACGAATTAAGTCGCCAACAATCTGCATTGCCTTATCAATCATATCCTGTCTTGTATGATAGAATACGCACTTACCATCATCTGTGATATCAATCTTGATACCATCACATGCAGCGATAATCTTATCAATCTGTTCGCCACCCTTACCGATAACGATACGAATCTTCTCTACAGGAATCATCATTTGAGCCATCTTTGGAGCCCATTCAGATACATGATCACGTGGTGCGGAGATTGCTGTTTCCATGTTGTCTAAGATTTCCATACGACCCTTATGTGCTTGCGCTAAAGCCTCGCGTAGGATTTCTTCAGAAATACCAGTTACCTTGATATCCATCTGTAAAGCAGTAATACCATTACGTGTACCAGCTACCTTAAAGTCCATATCTCCATAGTGGTCTTCCATACCTTGAATATCTGTCAAGATAGAGTATGTATCACCAACTGTAATCAGACCCATAGCCACACCAGCTACCATCGCCTTAATAGGAACACCAGCAGCCATTAATGACATAGTGCCTGCACAAATACTTGCCTGTGAAGAAGAACCATTTGATTCTAATACTTCTGCACAAGTACGAATTGCGTATGGGAACTCTTCTGCTGTAGGTAATACCTGTAAGAGAGCTCTTTCCCCTAGAGCACCGTGACCAATTTCACGACGACCAGGAGAAGACATACGACCAACTTCACCAACAGAGAATGGTGGGAAGTTATATTGATGCATGAATCTCTTTTCTGTTTCTGTTGTTAAGTCATCAATCAATTGTGCATCGCTTAATGGACCTAATGTTGTAACAGATAATACCTGTGTTTCACCACGAGTAAATAACGCAGAGCCATGTACACGTGGTAGTAAATCAATCTGTGAATCTAGTGGACGAAGTTCATCTAATCCACGTCCATCTGGACGAATCTTTTCTTCAGAGATTAAACGACGTACTTCACCTGCTTCAACTTCAACACCATATTCATGTGCTTGTTTAACAGCCTTTTCACGTGCCTTATCATCTTCCCATTCTAACTTAGCAACTTCTTCTTCCATTTCGGCAATCAATTCATCAATCTTGCCGTAACGTTCAAGTTTACCCTTGATAGAAACTGCTTCACGAATACGCTGTGCACCCTTTTCATCAACCAACTGTTTAACGATTGGGTTGATTTCATATAAGGAAACTTCCATCTTTTCCTTCGCGCACGCAGCGATAATTTCTTCCTGAATTGCGCATAATTCCTTGATTGCGTCATGACCAATCATCAAGGCCTTAAGCATATCTTCTTCTGATACTTCCTTAGCGCCTGCTTCAACCATGTTGATGGCGTTCTTTGTACCAGCAACTGTTACATTTAAATCAGAATTCTTTTCCTGTTCAACACTTGGGTTAATGATGTATTCGCCATCAACACGAGCAACCATTACACCAGCTACAGGTCCGTTAAACGGAATATCTGAAATACATAGTGCTAATGATGAACCGAATAAGGATGCCATCTCAGAACTAGCGTCTGGATCGCATGATAATACTGTATTAACGATTTGTACTTCATTACGGAAACCTTCCGCAAATAAAGGACGAATTGGTCTATCAATTAAACGTGCTGTTAATGTTGCATGTTCTGTTGGTCTACCTTCACGACGTGTAAATCCTCCAGGGATTTTACCTGCGGCATACATCTTTTCCTGATATAAAACTGTTAATGGGAAAAAATCTGTATCCTTTGCTTGGTTGTTTGCTGTTGCTGTAGATAGTACTGTTGTATCCGCATAGCGAATGACTACAGAACCTCCTGCTTGTTTGGCAATTTCACCGTTTTCGACTGTCAATGTACGGCCATGAAATTCCCAGCTCTTCTTGTACTTTTCCATTTCTCTTCTAACCTCTGTCTGTTCTCGACTTTTCAAATTTTCAACATTCCCATTGTATCACAGCCACACTGTAAATTGAATATGTCTTTATTATGCTTCAATGCACCAAAGACCATGTTGATTGCAGTATGCATAGACCGCAATGACTGGCTCATCTTGATAGAACTTTACTTCTGGTTTTTCACCCTTATCAAAATACACAACACGATAACCCTTTTCATATTGTAAAATCACAAACGCAATATGATGGTCACCATCCATCGGATGGTCATCACTGGCAATATTGACTGAGAAAGAGTCTCCATTACGGTTGATAACAGGCTCATGTGTTTCCCAATCTTCATTATTTTGCACTGGTAGTTCAATGAATAGCTCATCCTTACATAACATCTCTGCTGCCACATCATTCATCTCCATAATGACCTTACCACTACTTGGTGCATATAAGATATGTAACTGGCGATTAAACTTAGCTTTCTTTAACTTCTCTTTATCAAATAGTTCCACATTCGTTAATGGACTTTTAATTAATTGTGCTTTTTCTTTCTTTGTCATTTGTTTGATCCTCCACTCTCTTCGCATCGCTTCTTTCTTCGTCGCATGCATTTCATAATATGCGATGCGCAAAGGTTGATGTGACTTTGTATACTTAGCCCCTTTCCCATTTAGGTGGGCTTGAAATCTTTTCTTTAAATCATTTGTCCAACCTGTGTAGTAGGTATGGTCTTCACATTCAAGTATATAGGTATAATTCATTATTCTACACTCTTTAGACTCTCTACCATACGAATGTCATTTAGTCTCTTAGTCATCATACGATTGACAATCACACTAAATAGTATCGTTAAAACAAATGCATAGAAGAAGCTTATCCATTCAATGTTTCTTCCAAACATCAAATAGTCCATCTCTACCGTACGCATGATATAACGATGTAAAGCGATACCCAATGGAATTCCAACAATACCACCAATTCCAGCAAGCAAATTATTTTCTTTAAAGATATACTTCTTTACTTCATTTCTTCTAAACCCAAGAACTTTTAAGGTCGCAATTTCACGCTGTCTTTCACTAATATTGACAGTAATTAAATTACTGAGTACAACAAATGCTAGTAACATACTCGATATGATTAGTACCCAAATAATGCCATTTAAACCTTTGACCATAGAGTTAAAGTTATCCAGTAGCCCACTATACAATGAAACACCTTCAACACCTTGCATCGTCGAAATATCATTTGCTAGTAACTTTTGGGCTGCATCATCACCTGTTGTAGATAGGTAGATGATATTACTACCAGCTTCTTTACCAAATACTTCTTTGTAATACTGACGACTCATTATGACAAAATGATTGATATACATTTCTGTAATACCACTTACTTTAACTTGATGTGGATTTCCATCCTCATCTTCAATAGTAATCTGACCTCCAATATGAACACCCAAATTCTCAGCTAACTTCTCATTGATGATAACACCATCATCAGTCAGCGAAATAGGTTTATGGCCAATCCGTGTACGTAAGTTAAATTCACGATTGATTCCCTCTTGATCAAAGACATGAACTGAAGCAGTCTCATCAACCTTGTCATCATACGTTTTCGTCGTATAAACAAAGCCAATATGCGCATCTGTAACATTCTCAGTTGATTGTATTTCTTTTAAAGCTTCCGCTTTTACTTGTTCACTTGCGTCATCTTCAAAACTAACCATGCCATCATACTGGATAATATCTTTAAAGTTAATATCAACCATGTTTGAAATGGAATCACGAATACCAAATCCAATTAACATGAGTGCAGTACATCCTGCGACACCTACAATCGTCATAAAGAACCGTTTCTTATAACGGAAGATATTACGCATCGTTACTTTATCCGTAAAGCTAAGATGATTCCAAATCAATGGAATATTCTCTAAGAATGTCTTCTTACCCATTGGTGGTGCTTTTGGACGCATCAGTTGTGATGGGACGTCCTGTGTATCTGCCTTGCATGCAAACCAAGTCGCAATACTCATTGCAAAGATAAATACCATCGCTGTTAGGCTAATTAAACCTGAAGGTACTACAAAACGGATTGGAGGCAAGATATACATCATTCTCCATGCATGATAGATAATCAATGGGAAAGAGCTAAGTCCTAGTAGACTTCCCACAACAATACCAATTAGGGTTGCAGAGATTGCATAGAATAAATACTTCAATGTGCACTGCCACTTTGTATATCCTAGTGCTCGCAAAGTACCAATTTCATTACGTTGTTCTTCAACAAGACGTGTCATTGTTGTTAGACACACAAGTGCTGCAACCAAGATAAAGAATGCAGGGAATACACGAGAAATAGCTTCCATTTGGTGTACTGTATTCTTGAATGTCACACTTGCATAATGAGATTTACGATCTAGTATTGTCCACTTTCCTTCCGCTAAATCATCAATTTTCTTTTTCGCATCTGCTAGCTTTGCCTTCGAAAGATTCAGATCTTCTAATGCATCATTTAACTTCTTTGTACCTTCTGTAATTGCAGTATTTAATTGTGCTTCGCCATCCGTAATCTTCACTCTTGCGTCTGCTAGTTTATTTTCATTTGTGTATACTGCTTGCCAACCTGCATCAATCTCAGCTTGACCATCCGCAATCTTTTGGTTTAACGTAGCTTGTCCTTGATCAAGTTGTTGTTGTCCTTGGTTAACTACAGCCAAACCATCTGTAATTTGTTGTTGATATGCAGGAATCGTCACTGTCAAAGCATTCTGAACGGTTGCTAAGTCATTTGTATATTGTGTTTGTAAGTTCTGTAATTCAAGTAATCGATCTTCCTTTGTGGGAGCAGTTAATGAGAAGTTTTGATCAATTTGTTGTAAATGGTCATCTAAAGCACTCTGTAAATCCCCAATTGTTTTTCCAGTATATCCTTCTGGAAACATTGCATCACATAACTCTCTTAAATCAGCTCGAAACATCGTTAAAAGCGATACAGGTGTTGTCGGACTAATCCCATAATGTGCGATACCTTGTCTAAATTGAATTTCTGTTTGATATAAGGTAATCGCATCCGGTATCGCAGCTAAAGCTGTAGTAAGATTATGCTCATTCTGTTCTAGAGTAGCCTTTTGATGATTTAAAGTTTGTTGACTGGATTCTAGTGTTGCACGATTCTGGTTGATGATTTCCTGTTGATGATCAAGATCTGCTTGTCGGTTAAGCTTTTCTGTATTTAAAGCATTTTGTGCACTAACGAGATTTTCTTTCGCATTGGCAATCTCTACTTCCCCAGTAGCGACATCCGCTCTACTTTCAGATAGTTTTTGTTGCGCATCCGCAATTTCTTTTTGATAACTATCTAGTGCAT
>ERZ772932.662-NODE-662-length-18208-cov-3.997686_pt1 | contig 18208 bp, 13 predicted proteins | sample MGYA00511684_ERZ772932 | MGnify/ENA primary metagenome ERZ772932 (study PRJEB29015, sample SAMEA2738078) | human oral metagenome | biome: human oral; feature: human-associated habitat; material: saliva | place: China | collected 2210 ...
GCGTCAGATTTCCTATTTTTCAGTCGAATTTTACGGTCTTGGTATCTTAAATGAACAATACTGAATTTTATGATCGTTTAGGTGTCTCTAAGAATGCTTCTCAGGATGAGATCAAGAGAGCCTATCGGAAATTATCTAAAAAATATCACCCAGATATCAATAAGGAGCCTGGGGCGGAAGATAAATATAAAGAAGTCCAAGAGGCTTATGAAACGCTGAGCGACGAGCAAAAGCGGGCAGCCTATGATCAATACGGTGCAGCGGGAGCTAATGGTGGCTTTGGCGGTGGTGCAGGCGGCTTCGGTGGCTTTGATGGCTCCGGCTTTGGCGGCTTTGAAGATATCTTCTCCAGCTTCTTTGGTGGTGGCGCTTCGCGTAATCCTAATGCTCCGCGCCAAGGGGATGATCTTCAGTATCGTGTAAATCTCCGCTTTGAAGAAGCGATTTTCGGAGCTGAGAAGGAAATCAAGTATAACCGCGAAGCGACTTGTCGTACCTGTGACGGGTCTGGTGCTAAGCCAGGAACTAGCCCTGTTACCTGTGGTCGCTGCCATGGCTCAGGTGTCATCAATGTTGATACCCAGACACCGCTTGGCATGATGCGTCGGCAAGTGACCTGTGATGTCTGTCATGGCCGAGGAAAAGAAATCAAAAGTCCTTGTGAAACCTGTCACGGAACGGGTCATGAAAAACAGGCTCACAGCGTTAAGGTAAAAATCCCAGCTGGTGTGGAAACTGGTCAGCAGGTCCGTCTGTCTGGTCAAGGTGAAGCAGGCTTTAATGGCGGTCCTTATGGTGATCTTTATGTTGTGGTCCAAGTTGAGCCGAGTGACAAGTTTGAGCGAGATGGCTCTACCATTTACTACAAGCTCAATCTCAACTTTGTCCAAGCAGCTCTTGGTGACAGTGTGGATATTCCAACTGTTCACGGGGATGTGGAGCTGAATATCCCAGAAGGAACACAGACTGGCAAGCGTTTCCGTCTGCGTGGCAAGGGAGCACCGAGTCTGCGTGGTGGAAGCATGGGTGACCAGTATGTAACTGTCAATGTTGTGACGCCGACTGGCCTCAACGACCGTCAAAAAGCGGCCCTCAAAGAATTTGCGGAAGCTGGCAATATCTCGGTCAATCCTAAGAAAAAAGGCTTCTTCGACAAAATGAAAGATGCCTTGGAAGATTTGTAATCATATAAAAAGGAGCAGCCTAATGCTGTTCTTTTTATGTTTTCTAGAAGGACATTTGGCAAATGTAGTCAAGTAAGAGAGCCGCTCTAATCAGCCTTTTAATTAAAAGAAATTCACAATAAAAAGCGTAAAGAGATTTTCTCTATTTACTTTTACAAAAATTAATTGTTTTTTTAAGTAAAATCTATTGTAAAAATTTCCTAAAAGATATATGATAATACTATATGTATAAAACGCATCTTTTTAGCCTGCTGGGGAGTTGGTTAGGAAGATAATGGGAGATTAACTTTATACATTTTAGGAAAAAGGGGATTTATAAAGTGAAACGTTTTGAAAAAGTGCAGGAGCGAATTCAGAAATATTCGATTCGCAAATTGTCTGTCGGTGTGGGCTCAGTTGCCATTGCAGCTCTGATTTTTGGGAGCTCTTTGTCCAGTTCGACTGTTGCTGCGGATGAAGTAGGAGGCGGTGCGACTGCTCACTATACTTATGTTGAAGAGCAAGAGCTAACAGAGCAGGAAAAAGGGCTGATTAAGAAAGGTCTGCCTGAAAATCTGCAAACGGGGGAAAATTATTACCTGATTTATCGGAGGCAGGATAAGCAAACCATCTTGCCGAATACAGGACATAATGTTCAGCCGCTTCTCAGCCTATTTGCAGGGACGGCTATTTTGGCTGTCTTGGTATTCTCACGAAAGAAATCTGGAAAATTACTAGGAGTGCTTTTACTAGGTAGCTTGGGACAGATTCTATTACAGTCTCCTCAAGCGTTTGCGCTAGAAAATCGGGAACTGCTTTCCTATAACCGTCAAGTTGCGGTTTCGTCAACAGTTTCTGAAGCGGATGTGACCATTGCAGGCTATAGCTATATCGGTTACTTTACCGCTTCTGATTTGCAGGCTTTGACAGGAAGCAAGCCGGCCTCCCTGCCAGCTGGTCAAGAAGCTCGAGGACAAGCAGAATTATCCGAAGCTTCAAAAGAGGACTCTGACTCTATTGATCGAGCTGCTCAAGCAGGGTTGCAGTATCAGCTGAATCCTGATGAAAGTGATTCTGGCCAGATAGGAAATCTTCCAACTCCAGTTCCAACTCCAAATCCTAGTCCAGCTCCCCAGCCGTCAAATCCACCTATAGAAACGGCAAAAGGAGAAAGTTTACAAGAGCCCGCCTTGCCAGAGTACAGCGGTGCTGCTAATGGCGAATCGCTAGTTCAAGCGGACAACCCAGTCTACACTGTCCCAATTGGTATAGTTGGTGACACAGCCCCGGTTGAGCCAGCTTTGCCAGAGTACACGGGCGGCGTTAAGGGCGAATCGCTAGTTCAAGTGGAGAATCCAGTCTATGATGCTCAAGTAGGTACAGCTGGCGACACAGCTCCAGTTGAGCCAGCTTTGCCAGAATATACAGGCGGTGTTAACGGCGAGTCGACAGTTCAAGCAGACAATCCAGTCTATGATGCTCCAGTAGGCACGGCAGGAGAAATAGCTCCGGTCCAGCCCGCCCTCCCAGAATACACAGGTGGGGTTAATGGCGAATCGACAGTTCAACCAGAACAACCTAGTCTGCATACAGACATCAAGCTAGAAACGATTGAGCCTCAAGTTGTTCACAAGACAGATGATAGCAAGTATCTTGATGAAGAGACCACTGTCGATGGAACTCCAGGCCAAAAAGAAATTGTAACCAGCTATGAAGTCTTGGACGGAAACCGGATATCGGAGCCACAAACTACTGAAAGAATCTTGCATGAAGCAGTTGATACAGTGGTCACTCGTGGTAGTAAGGCTCGCATCAATAAAGAAGAATTGAGCAAGCAGCTAGCTTTAGCAGCGGCTGTAGATCCAGCAGTTTACACCAATCAATCCTATCAGCAGCTGCAGGCAATTAAGAATATGGCTGCGATGGTGTATCAAACTTCGTCAAGTCAAGATGAAGTAGATGCGGGTGTCAACCAACTCAAGCAGGCTTTAGCTGACTTATTGGCCCTTAAAGCAGCGCCGACTCTGACTGTTTCAGCGGTTAAGAAGGATGAATTGCAGAAATCAGTTCAGGTCCAATACCAGCTGATGGACAGGGATCAAGCCTTTACTAGTGCTCATGTTCGTCTGAAGAAAGATGGCCAGCTGATAGCAGAGCAGAATTTGGCGGCAGGCCAGCTGACTGCTAGCTTCAGTGGTTTGGACTACTATACACCTTATGATATCGAGACGACCCTGTCTTATGACTTAGGAAATGGCTCTGAAAGCAAAGAGTTAGCTCAAGAGACAGTTCAGCTGGACCTGAAGAAGGTAGAGCTTAAATCTATTACGAATGTCTCCTTGATGAAGATTGAGGATGGTCAGACAAAATTGATGCCTACTCTGGCTGAAAAACCAGCAAATCTGGATCAATATTACCTGCACTTTACATCCGACCAGTTCAAGGACACTGTCCTGCCGGTTACCTCTATCGAGGAAGTGGTCGTTGATAACCAACCTGTCTTCAAGATTCAGGCTCAGCTGCCAGACTTGCTGCAAAGAAGTGCAACCGGTCTTCAAAACAGCTTTGATTTCTATCTGGAAAAGGCTAAGAAGCGTGAAGGAAATGTCTACTATGACTTCCAAGACCTCTTGGACGGCATCAGGGAAGATCCTTCTGGAACCTTTATTTTGGGCCGCAGTATCAGTGCCAAGCTGATTGACAAACCTGCCAACAGCAAGTCTTACCTGCAAGGTGAATTTAAAGGCCAGCTGATTGGTGGTCAAAATGGTGAGCGCCATGCGATTTTAGACTTGGCCCATCCTCTATTTGATACGATTTCTGGTGGAACGGTCAAAGATATTGACTTTAAGCGAGTCAATATGGTTTATCCAGATTCGCAAGCGGGCGATACAATTGCCACAATTGCTGCTCGCTTGAAGAATAAAGGAATAATCGAAAACGTCAATGTCCAAGGATACTTGGAAGGAAGAGATCATATTGCTGGTCTGGTTAACAATATAGAAGGCCAATCTCGCGTTGAAAATGTTTCCTTTAAGGGTCAGATTAAGTCTAAGGGTGGAAACTCTGTGACAGGCGGTATTGCAGGAAGTAACGCTATGTCCTTGGTGAAACGCGCCTATGTTGAAGCAGATATTTGGGTCAAGAGTGGCCAAAATGCAGGTATGCTGGTCGCTCAAAACTTCACTGACTATTCAGGTTCAGGCTGGGGTAATTGGGGCAGATTGATGCAATCAGTTGCCAAAGGTAAGTTAGAGGATGCAGGCTCAAGAAATTCAGCTGGTATCGCTGCTTCCATTTGGCCTTATGGAACCATTAATGACACCGTCAGCTATGCTACAGTAGTGAACGGGAAAGAGCTCTTTAGCTCAGATAATGAGATTACCGATGCTTGGATGGGGCAAAAACTCCAAAATCTCTTTGGTGTTCAGGGACAAAGCTCTGGAACCAAGACAGGAAAAGATGCCAAGTTCCGTCGCTTGACAGAAGCTGAAGCGGAGCAAAAAGTTAAGAGCTATCAGATTACCGCCCTTGACCAAACCAGCGCAAATGAAGTAACAACTGAGAAGCTAAATGCAGCTATTCTGAGAACAAGTACTTATCAAGATAAGCAAGGTTACAAGGCAGAAAATGAACAGCTTTATCAGAACCTAGAACGCTTTATGCCTTTCTACAATCAAGAGTTCTTGATCCATGAAGCCAATAAGCTGGTGGATGCTGGTAAGGCGGGCGACCTGTTGACTAAGAAAGTTCTATCAGTTCAAGCCCTGAAAGGCAATCAGTTTGTTGCTGGCGGAACGGATGCTGATAAGATCTTAGTCCATTTTGCAGACGGAAGCAAGATCATCTACAATCTTCAAAATCAAGCACGATTTGAACAGACTGCCCTGACAGAATATCAAATCACAGAGCTTGGTACAGTCTATACTCCAAATCACTCAACGGCTGTCAAAGAAGACTTGCTGACTCAGCTGACTGAGAGCTTGAAGAGTTTTGAACTTTATAGTGACGAAGTCTATCGTTCAGTGGGTCTTCCTAATGATAATGATAGGGTCAACAAAGTCAAGCGTCTCTTCTTGGATGAATCTCTGGCTGAAGTGAAAGCCAACTTGCAGGATATGCTTGGTAAGCTTCTAGCCAATGAATGGACAAGATTCCATGCTGACAATCCAGCAGCCAACGAAGCTCTGAAAGCTAAAATCGAAGAGAACAAGACCGCTATCATGCTCGGACTGACCTACCTCAACCGTTATTACGATCTCAAGTTTGGTGACTACAACCTCAAGGAGCTAGTACTCTTCAAACCAGACTTCTATGGTGAAAAAGTACCATTGCTGGATCGCTTGATTAAGATTGGACGTTCGACAGAAAATCAACTGAAAGGGGCAGACAATGTCAATATGTTTGCCCGTCAGTTGAAGGCTGAGTCCAAGTCTAATGATTTGGTGGCTTACTTGGATTACAACCGTCGCCTGCTGACTGACTTTGCGGACATGGATTCTTGGTTCAAGGATGCAACCCGAGGCTTTATTCAGTTTGAAGAACGCCAGTCAGAAGTCGAGGAGATTAAGTCTGCTAAGTATCGCGTCTTTGACAACCTCAATTCTGAATATTTCAGCAACTATATCCTTCCGCTGCTAACCTTGAAGAATACGCGCCTAGCTATTCTGTCAAACTATAGCACGATGGCCTTTGTCAACCGAGACAAGCGCCGCTCATGGTCTGATGAACGATTTGATGCACGCATCAAGGAAGTAGCGACCCAGCATCGAAATCACGTAGATACTTGGTACAAACTGCTGTCAGATAATATCAAGTCCAGAATGGTCAAGGAAAATGTAACGGCTGTATGGGATGGTTTCGATGTAGAAGGACGCGGCTGGATTGACGTCAACGGAAATGATAATAAGGGCAATCCTTATGCACCATCCCGCGAGTTCTTTAACCTAGTTGGCGGCAGAGCTGGTGGCTGGTACAAGTCAAATGGCTACGGTGCCCATGCTGCTGGTTCAATCCGTGTGAACTTCGAGGCCTTTGACCTCTTGACAGAATATGGTGTATCCGTCTTCACGCACGAGCTTACCCACGTCAATGACGGCTATATTTATCTGGGCGGACATGGCAGACGACAAGGTATCGGACCAGAAGGTTATGCACAAGGTCTGCTCCAGTCACCTGTTCCTGGTCAGCCAGGCTGGGGTGCTCTGGGTCTCAATATGGCCTTTGAACGTCCAAATGATGGCAGTCTCATTTTCAATAGCTCGCCAAGTATCTTCAAGAACCGAGCAGACATCGACCATTATATGAAGGGCTATAATGATACCCTCATGTTGCTGGATTACCTTGAAGGTCAAGCGGTTGTGGCTAAAGGAAATGAAGCCGCGGCTAAATGGTTCAAGAAGATTGAACCGAAGGTTGTAGATGCCCGGACTCAATATGATGTCGTGAGAGAGTTAACGGCAGATGAGAAAGTAGCCATGTCAGTCTCTTCTGTAGAGGACTTGGTTGACCAAGGCTTGCTGTCTAACCGTGCGGTTGACAATCGAACTTATAACCCTGCTGACTATGACTCTAGTTACATTGCGATCGACTTTATGACAGGTATCTATGGTGGTGGTCAAAACAATACTGGAGCGCCAGGTGCGTTGATGTTCAAGCATAATACTTTCAGAATCTGGGGTTACTATGGCTATGAAAAAGGCTTTGTAAGCTATGCTTCCAATAAACACCGTAAGACAGCCAATGAGCAAGGGGTGACTGGTTTGAGCGATAACTTTATCATCAAGCAAATTTCTGAAGGTGAATTCGAAACCATGGAAGCCTTCAAGAAAGCTTACTTCAGAAAAGTTGTAGACAAAGCACAAACCTCAGGTATTAAGCCAGTGACTGTCAATGGAAAAGTCTATAGTACTTATGAAGAGTTGAAGGCTGGCTTTGCAGAAGCTGTTGACAAGGATCTGAAGAAGTCTCGTGTCGATGAACGGGCAACCAAGGACTTCAAGTATGCTGTCTTTACGCAGTTGCTGAAGAACACCAACAGCTTCATGGATGAAAACTCCATTTGGGGTTCCTAAGTCAAAGTGTCAGATTTGTAATTGGTGCAACTGCAATAATGACCTTTAGCAATATGTAAACAATAACCCATTTGAATTTGTTCTGTTTGTGTCGTCACTGACAGAGTCCCATTCAGATGGGTTGTTTTGTTGTATAATGGCAACGAACAGTATAGATTATCCCTAATTCTTAAACGCTATTTTTATAAAAATCTGTCCCCGGACAGTTCCTGCTTTTAGGGCTTGCTGGGGGCTTTTTTTCCTGCTAAAATAAACACATGACACGTTATAAAGCTATTATATCCTATGATGGTTATGGCTTTGCTGGCTTTCAGCGACAGCCCCATGCCAGAAGCGTTCAGGAAGAGATTGAAAAGACCCTGACCCTTATCAATAAAGGCCAGCCTGTGGTGATTCATGGAGCAGGTCGGACCGACAGCGGTGTCCATGCTCTGGGCCAGGTGCTGCATTTTGATTTACCAGAAGAGCGGGATGAAGAGAAATTGCGTTTTGCCTTGGATACCCAGACTCCGGAAGATATTGATTTTATCAGTGTGGAGCAGGTGTCGGACGCTTTTCATTCTCGCTACAATAAGCACAGCAAGATCTATGAATTTTTGGTGGACATCGGCCGGCCTAAAAATCCTATGATGCGCCATTATGCCACGCATTATCCTTATCCGTTGGAGCTGAGTCTGATAGAAGAAGCAATTGCTCAGTTAGAGGGAACGCATGATTTTACTGGATTTACGGCTTCGGGGACCAGTGTGGAAGACAAGGTTCGGACCATTACCGAGGCCAAGGTCCGCTATGATGCAGAGCGAAATTTTCTGGTCTTTACTTTTTCGGGCAATGGCTTTCTCTACAAGCAGATCCGCAATATGGTCGGGACCCTGCTCAAGATTGGCAATAAGCGCATGCCGGTGGACCAGATTCAGAGGATTTTAGAGGAGAAAGACCGTCATCTGGCGGGGCCAACAGCCGGTCCAAACGGCCTCTATCTAAAGGAGATTCGTTATGAAGAATAAGTTGATTTTAGCTCTTTCGGGCAATGATATTTTCAGCGGTGGCGGACTGCATGCCGATTTGGCCACCTATACGGTCAATGGCCTGCATGGTTTCGTAGTTGTGACTTGCCTGACGGCTATGACTGATAAGGGATTTGAGGTTATTCCAGTTGAGGAAGAGGTTTTTGCCCAGCAGCTAGCCAGTCTCAAGGATCTTCCTTTTTCTGCTATTAAGATAGGACTTTTACCCAATCTGGAAATAGCAGAGCAGGCATTGGCTTTTGTCAAGCAGCATGCGGATATACCAGTAGTGCTGGATCCTGTTCTGGTCTGCAAGGAAAATCATGACTTAGAAGTCAGTGCACTGAGAGAAGAAATCATCAAGTTTTTCCCTTATGTCAGCATCATCACGCCAAATCTGGCAGAAGCTCAGCTATTGACCCAAAAAGAAATCAAAAGTCTGGAGGATATGCTGGCTGCTGCTAAGGAGCTCTATGATTTGGGAGCCGAGCATGTGGTGATTAAGGGCGGCAATCGCTTAAGCAAGGAGCGGGCGGTGGATGTTTACTATGATGGTCGAGAGTTTGAAGTCATGGAATCGCCAGTGCTGGCCAGCAACAATACCGGGGCAGGCTGCACATTTGCTTCCAGCATTGCTAGTCAGCTGCTTCTCGGCAAGTCTCCGCTTGCAGCAGTTCAATTGTCTAAAGATTTTGTTTACCGAGCGATTCAGCGCTCGGATCAATATGGGGTAGTTCAGTATGAGAAATAATCAAGTTAAAAAATTAGTGTTCTTAGCTTTCATCACAGCACTGTCTGTGGTTTTGGGGAATTTTGTGAAAATTCCAACGGCGACAGGCTTTTTGACCTTATTGGATGCAGGGATTTATTTCACAGCTTTCTACTTTGGCCGCAAGGAAGCGGCTATTGTCGGAGGCCTTTCAGGCTTTTTGATTGATATGGTTGCCGGCTATCCTCAGTGGATGATTTTCAGTCTGATTTGTCACGGACTTCAAGGTTTCTTTGCTGGCTTTGAGGGCAAGAAACGATATTTGGGGCTGATTTTGGCCGCGGTGGCTATGGTCGGTGGCTACGCCCTCTTTGACAGCATCATGAATGGTGTCGGAGCAGGCCTGGCTGGAATCTTGGGCAATTTTATGCAGAATGCATTTGGTTTAGCAGTCGGTTTTGCCCTTTACAAAGCCTTCCCAGAGAGTTTGAAAAAGACAGTCACAGTGAAATAAACGAGGTGAGACATGGACTTAGCTAAGATTGGAGCAGAAACTCGTCAGATTGTTCTAGATGTTTTGGACAAGGCTGCCTTGGTCGAGGGAGATATTTTTGTTCTGGGTCTATCCTCTAGTGAGGTTGTCGGAGGCCATATCGGTCAGAATTCCAGTCTGGAAGTCGGACAGGTCATTGTCAAAACCATACTGGATATCTTAGAAGAGAAGGGTATCTTTCTAGCAGTTCAGGGATGTGAACATCTCAATCGCGCCCTCGTAGTCGAAAGAGCCTTGGCGAACAAGAAGGATTTGGAAATTGTCAATGTTCTGCCTACTCTTCATGCTGGAGGCAGCGGTCAGCTAGCTGCTTTCCAATACATGAAAGATCCTGTCGAGGTGGAGTTTATCGTTGCTCAAGCGGGACTGGACATTGGCGATACTGCCATCGGCATGCATGTCAAGCACGTGCAGATTCCTATCCGACCGATTCTCAAGGAATTGGGGGTTGCCCATGTCACGGCTTTAGCCAGCCGTCCCAAGCTAATTGGCGGCGCCAGAGCGGCCTATATAGAGGATAAAATCAGGAAGGGATAAAAGGAAAAATAATTTTGAAAAAAACTCTAATTATGCTATAATGGGTTGTATTCAATAAATTTTAAGGAGAAATGACAGAATGTCTGTATCATTTGAAAACAAAGAAACAAATCGCGGTCTTTTGACTTTTAGCATCAGTCAAGAGAAAATCAAGCCTGCCTTGGACCGTGTATTTAACTCAGTAAAAAAAGATATTGCTGTACCAGGTTTCCGTAAAGGTCGCCTTCCACGTGCTATCTTCAACCAACGTTTTGGTGAAGAAGCCCTCTACCAAGATGCTTTGAACGCTCTTCTTCCAGAAGCATACGAAGCGGCTGTCAAAGAAGCAGGTATCGAAGTAGTTGCTCAGCCTCAGTTTGATGTCGAGTCTATGGAAAAAGGTCAAGACTGGGTCATCAAAGCTGAAGTAGTCACTAAGCCAGAAGTTAAGCTGGGTGCTTACAAAGACTTGGAAGTAACTGTTGAAGCTAGCAAAGAAGTGACTGACGCTGAAGTAGATGAGCGCATTGAGCGTGAGCGTAACAACTTGGCTGAGTTGGTTCTCAAAGAAGGTCCAGCAGCTGACGGTGATACAGTTGTGATTGATTTTGTTGGATCTGTTGACGGCGTTGAATTTGACGGCGGCAAGGGCGATAACTTCTCACTTGGATTGGGCAGCGGTCAATTCATCCCAGGATTTGAAGAGCAGTTGGTTGGCCACAGTGCAGGTGAAACAGTGGACGTTGTCGTAACCTTCCCAGAAGACTACCAAGCAGAAGACTTGGCAGGCAAGGAAGCTAAATTTGTGACAACTATTCACGAAGTTAAAGAAAAAGAAGTTCCAGCGTTGGACGATGAACTTGCAAAAGATATTGACGAAGAAGTGGAAACGCTTGACGAGCTGAAAGAAAAGTACCGCAAAGAATTGTCAGAAGCTAAGGAAACAGCCTATAACGATGCGGTAGAAGCAGCAGCTATTGATCAAGCAGTAGCAAACGCGGAAATCGTTGACTTGCCAGCGGAAATGGTTCACGAAGAAGTACACCGTGCAGTTAATGAATTCTTGGGCAATATGCAACGCCAAGGAATCTCACCTGACATGTACTTCCAAATCACTGGTACTAGTCAAGAAGACCTGCACAAGCAATACGAAGCAGACGCTGAGTCACGCACTAAGACAAACCTTGTCGTAGAAGCTGTTGCTAAGGCAGAAGGTTTTGAAGCTAGCGCAGAAGAAATCGAAGCAGAAGTAACTTCATTGGCTACAGACTACAACATGGAAGTAGAACGTGTTCGTCAATTGCTGTCAGAAGACATGCTGAAACACGACATTGCTATCAAGAAAGCTGTTGAAGTGATTACAAGCACTGCGAAAGTGAAATAAGCTTCATCATTCAAAATGAAAATGATATCACTTGAAACTAGTGTGTAAATGCACTAGTTTCTTTTTGTACTTGTTCCGTGATTTTTCCTGGATTTTCTTTTGACGAAAATAGAAATTTATCGTACAATAGAAAGTAGCGAAAAATTGCAAGAGGGCGACAAGCCTTTACTTAATCTTAAAGGAGATCAACTTTGGAATTAGAAGTATTTGCTGGACAGGAAAAAAGTGAGCTTTCTATGATTGAAGTGGCGCGTGCCATTTTGGAAGCCCGCGGCCGCGACCATGAGATGTATTTTAATGATCTGGTCAATGAAATTCAAAACTATCTGGAAAAATCAAACAGCGAGATTCGTGATGCTCTGCCTTTATTCTACACAGAACTCAATGTAGACGGCAGCTTTATTCCGCTGGGGGATAATAAATGGGGCCTGCGTTCATGGTATGCTATCGACGAAGTGGATGAAGAAATCATTGCTTTGGAAGAGACTGATGAGGACGACGCACCTAAGAAACGTAAGAAGAAACGCGTCAATGCCTTTATGGATGGCGACGAGGATGCCATTGACTACAGCGATGACGATCCAGAAGATGAGGACGGCTACGAAGCAGATCCAGCTCTCTCATACGATGAGGAAAATCCAGACGATGAGAAGAATGAAGTGGAAGCTTATGATGCTGAAATCAACGAAATCGCTCCAGATGATCTAGGTGAAGAAGTCGAACTCAACGAAGAAGATGACGACTACTCTGACGAAGACACGGAGACCGAAGAGGAAGAATAAATCAACCAAAAGAAGCAAGGGACGAAATCCTTTGTTTCTTTTAATATTCCTTGAAATATAAGTTCGGAAGGTGTAGAATACTAATAAAATTTAATAAAGAAAAGATGGAGGTATGCTGCTATGAAATTTGTCATTGATAAGAGTCTGGGTGAACTAGGCATAAAAAGTGTCGTTATCGGGATTGCCAAGAATGTCAATCCTCATGCAGAACTGTCTTCCTCATTTCTAAAAAAGAAAAAGGAAATGGAAGACTGGGCTTTAGCCTGCGACTTGGATGAGGTGCTTGAGTCGCCGGTGGTTCAAGGTTATATAGAGATACTGCAGCGCGTAGGTCGCAGTGTCAAGAAAAATCCTCCGACGGTTCCTGCTCTGATTCGCAATATCCAGCACCGAGGCTCGCTCCCTCATATTAATAGCATTATTGATATTTATAATGTCGAAGCCCTGCATTCCCTACTGGCTATTGGTGGGCATGATTTTGATAAGATTGAAGGTCAGATAGAATTCACTGTAAGCCAAAAGGAAGATGTCTTTCTGCCTATTTTGTCCAAGGAGAAGCATGTTGCTGAGACGGACTATGTCTATCGGGATGCCAAAGGCATTTTGGCTTGGCTGGATGTCCGTGACAGCGAGTATTATAAGTTTGATGAGGAGACCAAGGATGCCATTTTCATCATTCAGGGGAATGCCAATACCTCTGTCGAAATGCGTCTGGAAGCCTTGGAACGAATCCGACACGATTTAGCAGAGTGCATGCCCGATGTAGAATTTGAAACACATGTCATTAGTATTGAGGAAAATTAAATGGAAGAGGCTTTCCGATTTTTATAGACTATCAGCTTCCTGTTTTTAGGGAGCTTTTTTGCATGCTTTTGATTTCTTTTGTCAGAGTCATAGTTGAAAAAATGAGAAAGGTGGGAATTGATTATAGTTTGCTTTTCTGAAAATAGAAGACATTACTCAATAAAAAATGGTATAATAAACAAAGAAAAGGAGTGTGCCATGACAGAAACACTATTAGAAGCTAAATCAATCAGCAAAAAATATGAGGATGAGTATGTCCTGCAGAATACGGACCTAAAAATTGAACATCAGCAGTTTGTAGCAATCTTGGGTCACAGCGGCTCAGGAAAGTCAACTATGCTTAATATCTTATCGTCTTTACTGAAACCAAGTTCTGGACAGGTCTTATACAAAGGACAGGAGATAGGTCAGCTGAGCAAATCGGCAGTGGCTAAGTTTAGGAGAGAAGACATTGGTTTGGTCTTTCAGCACTATATGTTAATTCCTAATCTAACAGTGGAGGAGAATATTCAGATGGGTAGCAAGTATGCCCTTGAGGCAGCAGACCTAGAAGAATTGGTCTCTCTACTGGGAATTGAGAAACTTTTGAACAAATATCCTCATCAGCTGTCGGGCGGTGAGCAACAGAGGGTCTGCATTGCCAGAGCCGTTATCAAGAAACCGGCTGTCTTATTTTGTGATGAGGCGACGGGCGCTCTGGACAGCGAAAACAGTAAGAACATTATTGTTTTATTGCATGCTATCAAGCAAACCTATGGAACCAGTATCCTTTTTACGACACATAATCGAGAAATTGCCAGAACAGCTGACCGAATACTGCTCTTAGAAGATGGCCGTATTGTTAGGGACGACATGAATATGGAGAAGCTGTCGCCGGATCAAATGAGTTGGGAGATTTAATATGGATTTGCTGTTTAAATATCTATCCAGAGACTTTTTTGCTAAGAGGACAATGGTGTCCATTCTATCTCTGATTATAATCTTCACTTCCTTTATGTACTTCTTCGTTCATTTCGCGATTGATGCTAATTTACTTCGTTTAGGTGGAGAACAATTATCAGGTAATGAGTCAGATTATCTTACAGCATTGAAAAGCAATCAGGTCTTGATTCGAAACATTACTGTCGCCATGGTAGCCATTTTCTCCCTCATTTTATCCTTATTCATCAGAGGGACGCTCCAAAGAAATCGAGTGCAGCTAGCCCAGCTGATGTCCCTTGGCTTTTCTTTCTCCAGTGTGCTAGCAAGCTATGCGCTATTAATCAGCGGTTTATCCTTGCTCAGTTCCTTGCTTGGCTTAGTCTTGGGCTTCTGGGGGTCTGACATCCTCCTTTCTGCTAATAGCCAGACCTATCTCGTTCAAGGGTTGAGTAAAGGACTTTCTCTGCAGTCGGTTATGACGGGAACCCTCTTCCTAAGTCTTTTCTTAGGAGCTCTTACTTATCTGGCAGGACTGACAGTGAGAAAGACAGACCTTGCTCTAATGATGAAACAGACTGACGGAAAAAGCATCCGTCTTGGTTTGATAGAGAAGCTGATTCAAAAGCTGCCGATAAAGCATAAATTCAAATTTAAGCTAACTCTAAATCATTTCAGCACCTTAGGGCTCTTGTTGATTGCTATCGTTACGTTTAGCATCATGTTCGTCTTAAGCCTGTCTCTTACTTTTAGCTCCTCTAAAATCCTTGAATCTCAGAAGGCCGGCCGGCACTATTCTTATGATATTAGCTATGATAACTACCGAAAGGAGGAGGCTGAGTCAGCTTCAGATTCTGTAACCTATCTGAGATACGATGTTGAGCTAATGATAAAAGGCGAAACTATAGCCTATCAGGCCCTTTCGCTTACAAGCCAAAATGACTTGTTTCAGCTGATTGGCAGTAAGGGAGGAATTCTAGATCCCACACAAGGTGTCTTTGTAAATCCTGAATTGCGAGAGAATTATGGTCTTAAAGTTGGGGATACTCTAGAGCTAAGAGTAAAGGGAAAGCAACATCAGATAAAGATAGCTGGATTTGCGGAGAATGCTGATTTAAAGACGATATATATTCCAAGAGACCAGGCATCTGCTATGGTGGCTGAAACGAATGATAGTTTTAATGGCAGATTGACCAATAAGCCTCAAGAAGAAGGTGGGGGAAAAATTCGCTCCCTAGAGGAAAAATTATCAGCTATACAAAGAAGTCAGACTTCTAACAAAGCAAGCGCTATTATCAACCAAAGTATCGGTGTTATAACAGGCTGTTTATTGATTTATTTAGCCGTGTTTATCGGTTTGAATGGTAATATGAAGACTCTATTGATGTTTGATTTACTAGGATATGAGGAGAGAGAGGTCTATCGTATCCTGCTTAACCCCTACATTGTGATCAGCAATCTACTTTTCTTGCTCACTCTGCCTGTAGCCATCTATGCTGCAAGGAATATCCAGACTATGACTTCTCTTCAGACAGGGGACTATATGCCATTCCAGCTCAACTGGATTACCTTTGTTTATATGTTTGTTATCTTGAATGTCCTGTGCTTTATTATTAGATTTTTATTTATTCAAAAGGTTAAAAAAATCAGGGATGATAATCGGCAGGCAGAATTCTTATCAGAATGGTGAGAAACAGCATGAAGATTTTTAAGATAAGAAGTCGAGAATCTTGAAAGGAATCCGACATGATTTAGCAGAGTCTATGCCCGATGTAGAATTTGAAACACATGTTATCAGTATTGGTGAGAATGAATGAAAACTGACTGAAAATATTTGACATTTTTTTAGGTTTGCGATATCATACTGTTCGGGCACCTCTTTTAGAGGTCAGAGCTTCCTGTTTTCAGGGAGCTATTTTTCTTTTTCAGACAGATTATGGGAAATCCTCCTCTAGATAAGTTTCCAGCAACGACATGATTGCTGGAATGAATTGTTTTATGAAAAGGAGCATGTATGTCAACTAAATATATTTTTGTCACTGGCGGTGTAGTTTCTTCTATCGGAAAAGGGATTGTGGCAGCTAGCTTGGGCCGGCTTTTAAAGAATCGCGGCCTCAAGGTTACGATTCAGAAATTTGACCCCTATATCAACATTGATCCTGGCACCATGAGCCCTTACCAGCATGGGGAAGTGTTTGTCACAGATGATGGAGCAGAGACGGATCTGGATCTGGGGCACTATGAGCGTTTTATTGACATCAATCTCAATAAATACTCCAATGTCACCACTGGTAAAATCTATAGCGAAGTTCTACGCAAGGAGCGTAAAGGCGAGTATCTGGGAGCGACGGTTCAAGTCATTCCACATATTACGGATGCTCTCAAGGACAAGATCAAGCGGGCAGCACGGACGACGGACTCGGATGTGATTATCACAGAGGTCGGAGGTACAGTGGGCGACATCGAGTCTCTTCCTTTCTTAGAAGCTTTGCGCCAGATGAAGGCGGACGTCGGAGCAGACAATGTCATGTATATCCATACGACCCTCCTGCCCTATCTCAAGGCAGCCGGCGAAATGAAGACCAAGCCGACTCAGCATTCTGTCAAAGAGCTGCGCGGTTTAGGTATTCAGCCTAATATGCTGGTTATTCGGACAGAGCAACCAGTTGGACAAAATATCAAAAACAAACTGGCTCAATTCTGTGATGTGGCGCCGGAGGCGGTCATTGAGTCACTGGATGTAGAGCATCTCTATCAAATTCCTCTTAATTTGCAGGCGCAAAAGATAGACCAAATCGTCTGTGACCATCTGAAGCTGGATGTGCCTGCAGCGGATATGACAGAGTGGTCAGCTATGGTAGAGCAAGTGATGAGTCTGAAAAAGCAGGTTCAGATTGCTCTGGTCGGCAAGTATGTTGAGTTGCCAGATGCCTATATTTCAGTTGTCGAAGCGCTCAAGCATGCCGGCTATGCCAATGATGCGGAGGTTAAGATAAACTGGATTGATGCGAATCAGGTAACTGCCGAAAATGCAGCAGAGTTTTTTGGAAATGCGGATGGGGTTATCGTTCCGGGCGGCTTTGGTCAGAGAGGAACTGAGGGGAAGATTCAGGCAATCCGCTATGCGCGTTAGCAGGATGTGCCTATGTTGGGTATTTGCTTGGGTATGCAGTTAACCTGTGTCGAATTCGCCCGTCATGTCCTAGGGCTAGCAGATGCCAACTCAGCGGAGCTCAATCCAGACACACCATTTCCGATCATTGATCTCATGCGTGATCAGATTGATGTCGAAGACTTGGGTGGAACGCTGAGACTGGGGCTCTATCCTTCTAAGCTTAAGCCTGGCTCTAAGGCAGCAGCGGCTTATGACTATCAAGAAGTCGTTCAGCGCCGTCACCGTCATCGTTATGAGTTTAACAATGCTTTCCGCGAGCAGTTTGAGGCAGCTGGATTTGTATTTTCTGGAGTTTCACCGGACAATCGCTTGGTCGAAATAGTGGAAATCCCAGAAAATAAATTCTTCGTTGCCTGTCAGTATCACCCAGAGCTTTCCAGCCGACCGAACCGGGCTGAAGGTCTTTATAGGGCCTTTGTCACAGCAGCGGTAGAAAAGAGCTCGGAGAGATAGACTTGCTTTGTCTGACCTAAGCGACTTTTCTAGAGAAATGTTATAATGAAAAATAAAAGGAGGGAAGAAGATGTTTCTAAATATTTTAGCTAGTATTCGTACTAATAATTTTCAAGATGAGCATTGTATAGAAAAAATCCAAGCTCTCTGGCAGGAACAAGAGGGAGCTGTGAAAGAAGCTTTTGCCCAAGGGGAGCCGGTTTATGCCGTCTATCATGACTATGCCAGTGATTACAAAGGAGACTACAGTCTCTCTATCTGCCGTTTGACAGATGGGGAAGTCTATGATTTTGACACATCCGAGCAGATCTATCAAGTGTTTGAAGCAGATAAGGAGGATCCTCAAGCGGTTCTTCATGCTTGGCAGAGGATTTGGCAGGCAGAAGAAACAGGTGAGCTTCATCGGGACTACACTATTGACTTTGAAAAATATGATCCCGACCAAACGGTGGCTGTCTTTGTTGCGACTCAACAGCACTGAGTTTTCTGTGTTCCTGCATTAGCTGTATTTTCGCTTAGATTTCCTAGATTTGTTGATTGAGTAGAAAGTTGATTTTTTGAAATAAAGTCAAAAATCTTCTTGACAAGCCTTAGCTGTCCTGTTATACTAGTAAGGTACTCAATCGCGGGGATGGCGGAATTGGCAGACGCGCAGGACTAAGGATCCTGT
>ERZ772932.663-NODE-663-length-18189-cov-9.119168_pt1 | contig 18189 bp, 13 predicted proteins | sample MGYA00511684_ERZ772932 | MGnify/ENA primary metagenome ERZ772932 (study PRJEB29015, sample SAMEA2738078) | human oral metagenome | biome: human oral; feature: human-associated habitat; material: saliva | place: China | collected 2210 ...
CGGCTCTGGAATCCCAGATGTGGGATCTCAACGAGAACGGCCAGCTCGAAAACCGTGCGTCCGGCCTGTGTCTGACGATCCCGGACGACACGACGCGCGACGCCACGCAGGCGGTCATCTCGCAGTGCTCCGACTCCTCCAAGTCGCAGCGCTGGACGCTCACAGACACCTCCGGACAGTAACGTCCCCCTCCCCGGCACGGGCACAGCCCGGGAGGGACGCAGTGCCGGCGCGCTGCACACAAGACTCGGCCCCGGCCTCGTCACTATGAACGAGGCCGGGGCCGAGTCACGAGGTCAGCTCACCACTGCGGATTCAACGCGTGGCTTTCAACTCAGAGCCTTCGCCGCCTCATCGCGCGCCTCGGGGGCGGAGAGGCGGTCGAGCGCACCCGGCGTTGTCTGGTAGTAGGCGAGCAGGCTTCTCACTCGCGACGGACGGATGCGCAGAGTCGTGAATACGACGGGACATTCGATATTCTGTCCGGCACCGATCAGCAGGCTCTTACCGTTGTTGCGCTGCCCAATCACCCTGGGCTGGTCGCTCCACGGGATCGAATAGTGGATGCCGCCCTTGCCCCAAATGTCCACACGCTGCTGGCTCGCGATGATGCATTCACGGCTCTGAGATCCGATAATCTTGGTAACCAGGTAGAGCGCGACCGCTGCGGCTAACAGCACGTTACCACTAGCGATGTTCCTGAGATCAGTGTTTACGCTGAAGAGGGACACGTAGAAGAAACACACTCCCGCGGCACTGGCAAGTAGCGCTGTGAGGATGCGAAGATACGTCACGGTGGCACCGGGACGCACGAGAATCGTTCCGTCGGGCCCGGACATGACATGCACAAGCCAGCGCTCCCAGCGTGCCTCCGTCACTCCCAGCAGCAAGCAGACAACGGCGCCGATGATCGCTGCCGCCGTGTAGAGCCAGCTCTTGCCCTCGATGCCCAGCCACATAAAGAGGGCGGCGCATGCCAGCCCAATACCCCAGATAAGCCAGCACCGCAGCGTTCCTCGGCCCTTGTCTGTGACCGCATAGAAGGTGCCGTAGCTCGACCTCGCCATCTGCGCACCAGGTTGCGCCACGGGAGCCGGTGCGGGCGCCCAAGGCTGGCTCCTAGGTACACCACTCCCCTGGCTCCATGCGGCATTCGGCCCGGGTACCGGCTGGGCAGCACCAGTCTGCTCGGCGGGCAGAGTCCCGGGAGCGACATTCTCGTCGCCTGTGGGCGGCGCAAACTTGTTCATACGTCTCCGTTCCTCCTCGCATGGTGCCCCGAAGGCACTCATGCATCCAGCCTATCGCGTCCGCGCTCCCCCACCGCAATCGGCCGGTCCTGGGCGCACGGTTCGGCCCCGGCCTCGTTCATGCATCGACGAGGCCGGGGCCGAGCCTGACACTCACGGGCCGTCAGGAGCGAGCGACCTCCACAGCGGTGGTCTGCGCGAGGTTGGACAGAGCGGTCACGAACTGCGCAATCATCTTGCGGTTGCGGCTGTCCTGCATGAGGTTGGGCAGACCCTTGGTCGTACAGGTGACCTCAACGACGGTGCCGGCCTCAGAGGGGATGAAGCCCACGACGATGTTCTCGCCCCAGGACATCATGCCGAACGGGGTGTCGAAGGTGACAACCTGACGGTTGGGGTCGGCGAGCGTCACGGTCGCCTTCGGAACAGACTGCGCGGCCGGGGTGGCGAGCTGGAACAGCTGCTCGAACGGCACGTCGAACTGGAATGCCTGCGTCGTGGAACGCATACCCATGGGAGTGTCTCCTTAAAGATCTCAGTTATCTCGGATGCGCGTGATCGGCTCGCGCGCGCACCGGCGAAGAAGGGGCCACGCGCACCGACGCGGTCGCCTCGGCGTGATGCTGCGGGTGCGCGACTTCTTCCAGCTGGTTCAGCGTAGCAGCACGCGCCCAAATCTCATATTCCGTCACCAAAAATGACCATAACCTTCGTTGAGAAAGCAAAAGCCAGGCCCATAGACGCAGGCGGGCTTCGAGACGTCATCCGTCTCGAAGCCCGCCCAGTAGTTCAAAGAAGTGACAGCGCCTTCCTCAGGAACGCGGCTCGAAGGGGCTCACCGACACCGAGGGCATCTCCTGGCACACGCGCAGGGTCAGCTGCAGGCTCGTCGCTCCGGTGCCCGCCTCGGGCATGATGTCGACCAACTCCGAATCGGCGGGGTTGCAGCCATCGACGCCGTCCGTTGCCTCGGCAGTCAGGGTCACGCCCACGCGGCCACCCTGAGCGATCGTGTAGACGTTGCCGGGGTCCTCGCCGTCGCGCACGGCGGTGGAGATGACGGAGCCGCCGCCGGAGAAAATAATCTGCGGGAAGCCGTCAATCCAGCACGAGGGCCCCTCGTTCGTGAAGCCGATTTCCACGTAGGTGGTGCCGCCCGCCTCCTGCTGGGAGTCGATGGCGGGCTGCAGGTTCGTCAGGTCGCAGCGCTGATCGTTGTCGGCGACATTCACCTCGGGGGCCTGGTTGCCATCATCGGGCACGCCGCTCTGGGGGCCGGCGCCGCTCTGGGCGGGCATGCCGCTCTGCGAGGCGGAAGCGCTCGGGGAAGCGGACGAGGCCGTCGATCCCGACTGGGGCTGCGTGCCCTGCGGGGAGCACGCAGCGATGCCCAGGACGAGGGCCGACAGGGAGGTCACGGCAAGAATGCGTCGCGTGTTGATCATGGCCCCATCCTATGAAGTGCCACGCCGCTCACGCACCGCCACGCCGGGCAGAGCCCAGGGGTGACAAGGGGCGCACCGGGCCCGCCCAGCGCACCCGGCCCCGGCCTCGTCCCCGTTATCGGGTGACCGGCTCGATCTCCACGGGAGCCACGTCCATCTCGGCCAGCGGCACCACCCGATCCTTGCGCGCGACGTGGTAGCCCCACCAGACAACGCCGAACAGCGGCAGGCCGATGTAGGAGGACGCGACCTCCCAGACCTGACCATGAAGCACCGCTTCATAGTTCTGTCCCGCCATGACCACCAGGCACATGACGAAAGCGATGATCGGGCCGGCCGGGAAGAACGGCGATCGATACGGCAGATCCTCGAGACGATACCCCTGCAGCAGGTACGCACGGCGGAAACGAATATGACTGACCGCGATGCCCAGCCACATGATGATGCCGGAAATACCGACGATATTCACCAGCCAGATGTACGCGTCGTTGAAGACCAGCTGCGTGAGGAAGCCAAGCGCCGCAGTCACCGTCGTCACCGCCATCGCGTAGGCGGGAACGCCGCCCTTGGTGACTCGCGCGAAGATCGCGGGCGCCTGGCGCTTGAGGGCCATCGAGTGCAGCATGCGTGAGGCGGCGTAGAGGCCCGAGTTACCCGCAGACAGGATCGAGGTCAGGATAACCGCGTTCATGACAGCGGCCGCCGCGCCGATACCCATGCGCGCGAACACGAGCGTGAAGGGCGACTGTGCGATGTTGTTCGCCGAGTCATCGGCCGCGCTCAGCAGGCTCGGGTCCGTGTACGGCAGCAGCGTGCCGATCACGGCGATCGCGCCGATGTAGAAGAACATGATGCGCCAGAACACCGTGCGGATCGAGCGCGGGACGTCCCTGCGCGGATTCTCGGATTCGCCCGCTGCCACGCCCACCAGCTCCGTGCCCTGGAAGGAAAAGCCCGCGATCATGAAGACCGCGATAACGCCCACGAAGCCGTTATGGAAGGGCGCGTCCCCGATCGTCCAATTCGACAATCCCGGAGAGTTTTCACCCATCACGCCGGCGATCATGAAGACGCCCGACAGGACGAAGACGATGACAATGACGACCTTGATGGCCGCCAACCAGAATTCGGCCTCACCGTAGACTCTCGCCGAGAGCGCATTGAGCCCAACGACGATCACGAGGAAACCCACCGCCCATATCCACGAAGGAACGGACGGGAACCAATAGGCCATGACCAAGCCCGATGCCACAAGGTCCGCGGCCACCGTCACCGCCCAGTTGAACCAGTAGTTCCACCCCATCGCAAAACCGAAGGACGGGGAGATGAACTTCGTGGCGAAGGTCTGGAAGGAGCCCGCGACCGGCTGGTGTGCGCTCATCTCGCCCAGGGACTGCATGAGGAGCAACACCATCAGGCCAATCGCCGCGTAAGCGAGAAGGGCACCGCCCGGACCGGCGTTCGCGACCGTCGCACCGGAGGCCAGGAACAGGCCCGTGCCGATCGCTCCGCCGATGGCGATCATCTGCATATGACGCGACGCCAGGCCACGCTTGAGCGCGGTGTTGGAGCGCTCGCGCACATCGCTGGCGATGTCGTCGGGAGTGGGGGTAGCCATGAGTCGGTTCCTCATCTGTTGATCGTCGAGTCCCATATTAGTCCCACAATCGCTTGTGTCGACGTTTACAGATTCTTTTCTCATTCTTTAATGAGGCCGGGGATCTCCTTCCACTTTTGTCACCCCATTGCCCGCCATAGTCTCGGCCGCACCAAACGAGCCACACACACGCTGGGCAGTTACACTAAACCCACCCACGCCACCGCAGGAGGTTCCTATGACGCAATCCCTTATGAGCATCGGTTGGATGCTCCTCGCCCTCGTCCTCTCTGCATCCATCGGCCTCGAGCGACAAATCCGAGGCAAGAGCGCGGGTATTCGCACGCAGGCCATCGTCGGCCTGACCGCCTGCCTCATGATGCTCATCTCCAAGTACGGGTTCTCCGACATCCTCGTCGACGGCATCACCCGATACGATCCATCGCGCGTCGCCTCACAGATCGTCTCCGGCATCGGTTTCTTGGGCGCAGGCATCATCCTGACCCGTCACGGCGCGATTCGTGGCCTCACGACTGCGGCCACCATCTGGGAGACCGCGGCAATCGGCATGGCGTGCGGCGCAGGCCTGTGGTGGCTCGCCGTGGCCGGCACGGTTTTGCATTTCATCGTCATCGCCCTCCTGACGCCCCTCGTTCAGTTCATCCTCATGCGCACCCATGGCCACAAGGTGACGCTCACCATCCATTACACGCCGGGGCACGGCGTCCTCTCCACGCTCCTCAGCCAGGTTTCAGCTCTCGGCTGGACCGTCTCCACAGTGTCGACCCACACGGATTCAAGTGACCGCGCGACCACCGCGCGATTCACTGCGGCGACGCGCCAGGACCTCTCACGCTCGCTGCTGGTGACCACCCTGGCCGACCTTGATGGTGTCGCGGGCGTCGATATCAGCGAAGACGACGACGAATAAAGTTCACAGCGTAGACGAGGGGCCCGCGGATCACCGCGGGCCCCTCGTTCGTGCCATCAGGCTCTCAGCGCATCACGCCTGAGGGCCGAAAGGATTGTAGGGCTTGTCGCCCAGCTGGGGCTGCTGCTGGCCCTGCTGCTGGCCAAACTGAGCCTGCTGACCGAACTGCTGCTGGCCGGCCTGGGGAGCCTGGAAACCGCCCTGCTGCTGACCGAACTGCTGCTGGCCGGCCTGGGGAGCCTGGAAGCCACCCTGCTGCTGGCCAAACTGAGGCTGGCCGGCCTGGGGAGCCTGGAAGCCACCCTGCTGCTGGCCAAACTGACCCTGCTGCTGGCCCATCTGCACACCGGCGAACGCGCCACCGAAGGCATTCGGGTTGTTGATCGGAGCAACCGCACCGGCTTTCAGTTCCATGAGCAGGAGGCCGCCCGCAGCGCCGAGCCCGAGGGAGACTAGCCCCAGCATAAATGCGCCGATTGAGGGGGACACGAAGTCGTTGAATGCCACATTGAAGAACTTGATAATGCCAAGCAACGCGACCACGAGTGCGCCGATGCCCGCCGAGAGGTATGCCCACTTCTGGTTCGTGAACCAGTAGGCGGCCCCCAGGCCGACGACAGCGAGCAGCAAGATGAGATGGAATGAAGCGTAGAGACCACCCGCACCAAACAACGACACGCTGTAGCCGTAGGCAGAGACGAAAGGCAGCAACATCGAGATAAAGATCAGAACCGCCGATGCGGCAATACCGATGAGCGAGTAGGTCGCGCGAACGGAACGGCCGCTCACCTTACCCGTTTCGGCCACAACGGCCGTCTGGAACTGGTTGAACGCCGAGTTCGCGGCAGCACCGAACTGCTGGGCGGCAGCACCGAACTGCTGGCCCGTCGACTGTCCCGCCGGAGCGTAACCCGGCTGACCGTACTGCTGCTGGCCGGGCTGGCCGAAGGGAGCCTGCTGGGGCTGCTGGCCCTGCTGCGGCTGGCCACCAAACTGCTGCTGTCCCTGCTGTCCCTGCTGGCCGGGCTGGCCGAAGGGGGGCTGCTGGCCCTGCTGCGGCTGGCCACCAAACTGCTGCTGTCCCTGCTGGCCGGGCTGACCGAAGGGAGCCTGCTGGGGCCGCTGACCCTGCTGCGGCTGCGCACCAAACTGCGGCTGACCGGGCTGGCCGAAGGGGGCCTGCTGGGGCCGCTGACCCTGCTGCGGCTGCGCGCCGAACTGAGGCTGACCCTGCTGCCCCTGCTGGGGAGCAGTACCGTACTGGGGCTGGCCGGGCTGGCCGAAGGGGGCCTGCTGGCCCTGCTGCGGCTGCGCGCCCACCTGGGGCTGGCCCTGCGGCTGAGCATCTGCCTGCGGCGGATTGCTGAAGGGAGACTGTGCGACCTGTTCCTCGGTCGACGGGGCCGGCGTGGCCTCGTCACCGGCGGAGGCATCGGACTGCGCCGCACCCTCTAGGATCGCCTGCTCAAGGTTGTCGTCAGAGGCCTCGGCCACGGGAGCCTCGGGCTCAACATGGGCAACCTCGGGTTCTGCAGGAGCCTCAACGTGCGCCTCTTCGACCACGGGCTGCTCGACGGGGGCCTCGGCCGGGGCGGCGTCAGCCTCGGGCTGCGCTTCTTCGTGAACACCGGCGAAAGGCTCGGCCTGCTCGCCGGCGTCCTCCGCGGGAGCCTCGGACTCGGTGACGGCCGGTTCCTCGGCAGCCGGGGGCTGCGCGGGAACGACGCCCTGGTCCGCCAGCCACTGCCCGAGGGCAGGGTACAGCGACGGGTGCGTTGCGACGTAGGGACGCAGGTCCGGGCGAGCGGCAGTGATATCCGCGAGATCCTGGGCCGTAAGCGCCGGATTGCTCAAGTCGGCAGCGGTGAGCTGCGACGGATCGATAGTGCTCATCTGTATTCCTCTCGCACCCGTAGGTGCAGTTCCTGATGGCGAACAGCCAATACTATCGCGCCGAGGGTTGTATACGTCAAGACGTTCACACCATGAAACATGGGCATGAAACAAAAGACCCGGCCCCTCACGGGACCGGGTCTGTGGTGGTAGCGGGGACAGGATTTGAACCTGCGACCTCCGGGTTATGAGCCCGGCGAGCTACCGAACTGCTCCACCCCGCGTCGGCTCTAGATACTCTAGCGCATCGACCGGGAGCATACAAACCGTGCGCGGTGATTTACGTCCCAGCGGTCAGTATCTATCAGCGGGAACAACTCGCTTCCGGTCCGGGATGGCCAGACGGATCGCGGTCACGATACACGTCAGCGACAGCACCCACATTGCCACCAACCGCAGGACGTCCACCCCGCTGTAAAACAGTAGATCCGTCGGCAGATACAGGGTGTACCACGGCAGCCCGAGGGCCACCGCCGTCCACGGCTGCACAATAAGGTGTGTCACCAGAGCGATACCCGCAGCGATGTAACGAAGAAGGTTAACGCGCCTGGCCAGGTAGATGATGAGGAGGGCAATGAGAACGCCATTGACCACCAGCCACAACCAGAATGACGTCCCTTGTGTGCGCGACGCATACATCGCTGAGAACTCATAGCTCCAGGGAATGAACTTATCGACGAGGAGGATCAGCTTCGCGAACAGGAGGACGCACGCGGCATCCACCCCACGCCGAGAAGCCGAGGTCTTGCCCTCCGTCACCACGGGCACGCTGGACGGGGCTGCCATGGAGCCAGTCGACATCGGCTCGGCCCGTTGCTCCTCGCTGCTCACGCGACCGGAGTATGGGTATCGGGGGTCCGCCATCAGTGTCCTTTCATCGTCAAGAAGCGGAGTGTTGGTCCGATCCTAGCCGCTCACGCAACCCGCTTTTTCGCGACTCCAGAGCGGTTACTGGGGCGCGGTAAAACTTGACGCGGTCGCTGCCTGAGCGGTCGAGGCCTCGGGCGTCACCGACGGCGACGCGACGTGTCCGGCCGGAGCCGCTCCTGCGGCAGGGACGGGAACACTCATCGCGTAGGGCGAGGGCGCCGACTTGAAGTCCGGGATCGCGAGCAAGATCGCGGCGATGACACAGAACCAATCGAGCACCTGCATCAGGATTACGCGCGCACCCACAGCGCCCAGCTCATAAAGTCTGGGATCAGGCACGAACGCGTAGTACCACACAACATCGTGAACAATGCGCATGACCGGAGTGACGATGAAGAACAGCACCAAAATGATGCACGCGGCGACATAGCGCGCGATGACAGCGCCCTTGCGCAGATAGAGCACCGCAAGCGCGATGACGATGATGAACATCAGACGCCAGAACCAGAACATCGGGTTCGAAAGCGTTCGGCTATAAGCGTCGAGATCTTCGAAGTCATAGGGAATGAATCCGTGCACCAGAGAGATCGCCTGGAGGACAATGACCGTCCACGCGCCAATGCGTCCACGCGTGGATCGCGACGGCCTCGCCGAACTCACTGCGCCGGTGTGCAGGGGCACCGCGCCATAGCGATCGGCGGCCGGCGCCACCATCACGGGAGCACTCGTCGGTGCAGGCAGCGACGAAGCTTCCGCGGGCTCCTGGCTCGGCTGAGGCACGCCCGAAGGTGCAGAGAAGGGGTTGTTGGGCAGAGTCATCGTCTTCCTTCCACGATGTCGATGGGTCCCAGGGACAGATGCCCTCACCATAGCAACGACGCACCGGGGCAAGCCGGACGACAACTCATGATGGAAACACTCCCCATCCAGTTGTTTCCACAAACCACAGACGGCCGCGCGCCCGGCCCTCTCACGACGTGTGAGTAACAGGACCGGGCGCGCGACGGCTTCCATCAGCGGTTATGAGCCGCTTTGTGCGCCGCTCGTGGCAGATGGGCTCGGGCTGGGTGTCGGCGTGGGCGTCGCCGCGCCGAGCTCCTGCTGGGCGGCCTCGGCACGGGCCAGGGCGTCGCGCAGACGCGTCTGCGCCTGACCGTAGGCGGTCCAATCGGACTTGCTCATCGCGGAATCGGCGTCACGCATGGCCTGAGCGGCATCATTGATGGCCTGCGTCAGGCGAGTATTCGCGTCGCCCGAGGCGGCCGGCGGGGTCGCACCCGACTGGCTGCCATCATCGCTTGCCGGCGGGGTCTGCGGCGTCGTCGCACTACCGTCGTCGGCGACCAGCTGGCGCAGCGACTCTTCCAGGGTCGGTGCGAAGCCGACCTTGTCACCGAAGGCCGTCAGGACCGAACGCAGCACCGGGTAAGACGCCGAGCCCGTGCCCTGCACGTAGACGGGCTGCACGTAAAGCAGACCGCCGCCAACCGGCAGGGTCAGGAGATTACCGCGGATGACCGTGGAGTCAGCCTGGTTGAGCAGGTTGAGCTGGGTCGCGATCTTCTCGTCCGAGTCGTACTTGTTCTGCACCTGGCCAGGGCCGGGAACCGTCGTCGAGGACGGCAGAGCTAGCAGGCGCAGCTTCCCGTACCCCTCGCGCACCTGGCCGGGGGTGTTGCCGGTCTCGGAGTCGACGGCGAGGAAGCCCGCCATGGCCTCGCGTCGACCCTCACCGCCACCACCGGGCACGAAGACCGAGGTCAGGGAGAACTCAGCACTGTCCTGGCCGGGCATCTGCATGGTCAGGTAGTACGGCGGCTGCAGTGCGGTCGGAGCGGGCACGGGGTTACCCGCAGCGTCCACGCGCGTGGACGAGTCGGAGCTGGAGGCCGCGCCGTGGGTGGAGGTCTCCTCGGCCAGGCGCCAACGGTCACCGCCGGAGTAGAAGCCGGCGGCGTCGGTCACGTGGTACGTGGCGAGCAGGTTGCGCTGGACCTTGAACATGTCCTCCGGGTAGCGCAGGTGGCTCATGAGATCGCCCGAGATCGCCGAGACGGGCTCGACGCTGCCGGGGTAGATCTTTTCCCAGGTGCGCAGGATCGGATCCTGGTCATCCCAGCGGAACAGGCGCACGGAGCCGTCGTAGGCGTCGACGATGGCCTTAACGGAGTTACGCATGTAGTTGATCTTGTTGGCCTGGACGTACTGGCCGACCTCGGTGGATCGAGAGTCCACGGTGGCATTCGAGAGGGTCTCGTGCTGCGCGTACGGGTAGTTGTTCGTGGTCGTGTACGCGTCGACGACCCACACGAGGCGCTTGGGGGTCGAGGCGTCACCGTCCATGTCGACGACCGCCGGGTAGGCGGACTGTTCGAGCGTGAGGTAGGGCGCGACCTTCGCGACGCGCTGGAGGGGATCGCGGTTGTAGAGGATCTGCGAGGCCCCGTTCGTCTGCGAGGAGAAGAACAGGTCGGTGGATCCGAACTTGATCGCGTACAGGAGCTTGTTCCACACGTTGCCCACGGAGGGGCCGCCGTTGCCGACGAAGGTCGTGGAGACCTGGCCGCCGACCGCGGTGTCGTCCGGGTAGTCGAGTTCCTGAGGCTCGGAGCCCTCGGGGGCGCCGACGATCGAGTAGTCGGGCGAGCCGGGGCTGAAGTAGACGCGCTCCTCGTAGTCGCCCATCTCGCCGACCGAAGGCACGGACTGCTCCCAGTAGGACGGCAGGCCGTCGCTGGTCAGCTGGTTGCCATATGCGGCAACCGCGCCGTAGCCGTGGGTGTAGACAGTGTGCTGGTTAACCCAGGTCTGCTGCTCAGCGGACAGGCCCGAGAGGTTGAGCTCGCGCACAGAGATCACGGTGTCGCGACGCTCCCCGCCCACGTTGTAGCGGTCGACCTTCATGCCCGAGTTGAAGCCGTAGTACAGGCGAGACTGCTGGAGCTGCTGGACGGTCTTCGTGATGACCTGCGGGTCGAGCAGACGCACCTGGGAGGTGAGGGACTCGGTGTCGAACTGACCGGCCGAGGCCGTGGTGGCCGCGTCGTAGTTCGTCTGATAGTCGACGTCCTGCAGGCCGTAGGCGGCCAGCGTGGCGTCGATGTTGCGCTGAATGTAGGGAGATTCAAGGCTGCGCTGGTTGGGGCGCACGCGGAACTGCTCGACGAGGGCCGGGTAGGCACCGGCCAAGACGAGGGCGGCGATCACCGTCACCGCAACGCCGGTCACCGGCAGGCGCCACGTGCCCTTGAAGGCCGCGACGACGAAGAGGACAGCAACGAGTCCGGAGATGACCGCCAGGATGGAGTGCGCGGGCAGCATCGCGTTGATGTCGGAGTACATGGCGCCATGAATGGAGCCGGAGTCCGAGGTGAGCAGCTCGTAGCGGCCCAGCCAGTAGTTCACGGCGATGAAGAGCGACAGGCAGGCGGCCATCAAGCCGGACTGCAGGCGCGCCTGCTTCGAGGCGTGGGGGCGCGGTGCCAAGCGGATCGTTCCATACAGGTAGGACACGATGAGGGCCGCGATGAGGGCGATGGCGGTGACGGTCAGCAGGAAGGACACGAGGACCTTCAGCGCGGGCAGGACGAACACGAAGAACGAGATGTCCATACCGAACTGGGGATCAACCTGATCGAAGGAGGAACGGTTGAGGAACTGGAGCAGCGTCTGCCACTCTGTGGCCAGGCGAGCGCCGTTCGTGAAACCGAAGAACAGAGCGACGCCCCAGAACGCGAATCGGCGCACGGGCTCGAGAGCCTTCTGGTAGGCGCGCAGGGAGGCCGACGCCTGCCCGCGCGTCGAGGAGGCGCGATGCCGGTACGCGTAGGACATCGAGAAGAAAATGAGGGCCGTGGCCACGACGAATCCAACGACGAACAGACCGATGTGCGCGCCCCACTGGGTGAGGATGACGCGGGTGGCGCTCATCTGGCGGAACCACAGGATCTCGGTCCACACGATCGACGCACCGTAGATGATCGCGCCGATCGCGATCAGGACGCCCAGAGTGATAGCTCCGGGGCCGGGCTTGTGCATCTTCAGCTCGACGTGTGGGCTATCGGGATCTCGCGGCGCACGCGCTCCCCCCGGGGGGAACACCGAAAAATTGAAGCTCACGGCAGTCCTCTCTGTGAAACCGATTAGCTCCGATCCAGTGTAGCCGCGCACATGGACTTCTTCGTCTCTGTCTTATTCGCTCTCCGTGAGATTATGGGGTTATGACTGTTGAGATGATGCCGAGTGCGCGCGAGATCGCGCTGGCCAACGTGGTTGTCGATATCGAGAAGGGCGCGGCCCGTGTGGGCTGGGATCACGCCCCGTCCATCTACGCGCTGGTGCCCACTGCGATGCTGCTGGCCGACCCGAATCTGCCTGCGGACATCGCCGAGCAGCTGCGCGCCGGCTGGGATGGGACCGAGGACCACCTGAGCGCCATCATCCAGGAGGACCTGGCCGACGATGACATCGAGCAGGTTCTGGCGCACTTGGCGTGGCCGGAAACGGTGCCGGGCGCGGCGATCACCGTCGAGCGCATCGTCGTTCCGCCGGAGGTCGAGGACCAGGCCCCCGAGGACCCCGACGAGGCCCTGGCCTTCATCTCGAATCACCCCCTGCGCACGGACGTGCGTCTGGCCGTTGGCGTCATGCGTACGGGCGAGTCGTGGTGTGCGCTGCGCACCCGCGCCTTCGACTCTGACGACAAGGTCGGGCAGGGCTCGACGCTCGTCCCGGCGCTGGTGGACGCCCTGCGCGCGTCCCTCGAGCCGGTGACGGACGAGGAAGCCTGAGAGCATAGAGGAGGCCCCGGCCTCGTCCGGACCAGATGGACGAGGCCGGGGCCCTTTGTCGCCCACCTGACGTGAAGCGGTGGGCGGGCTTGAGAGCGCCCCGGCGCTACTGGCAGGTCGGCAGGGCGTCCCCGGTGCCGTCGGCGATGGAGCGCACGGCGTTCACTGCCTCGTCGAGGGTGGACACCGAGACGACGCGCAGCCCGTCGGGGACGTGTCCGACGACCTCGTTGCAGTTCTCGGAAGGGGCGAGGAACCACTGTGCGCCGTCGCGGTGCGCGCCCCACAGCTTCTGTTGGATGCCACCGATGCCTCCGACGTGCCCGTCGTAGGACATGGTGCCGGTACCCGCAATGACGTTGCCGCCCGTCATATCGCCGGGGGTCAGGCGATCGATGATGCTGAGCGAGAACATCATGCCGGCACTCGGGCCACCCACGCCGTCGATGTTGACGGTGATGTCGACGGGAAGCGGGGGGTCGACGGAGAGGTAGACGCCGAGCTTGGAGCCGCTCTCGGTAGCGGACGCGGCGACGGATGCGAAGGAGACGTCCTGCGTGGCGCCTTCTCGCTCGATCGTCAGCGTCATCGTGGAACCGGCCGGCACCGAGCGCATGAGTGCGAAAGGAGTTGCGGCGCTGGTGATCTCGTGACGTACGCCATCGGGGGTCGTGATCGCACGGAGGATGTCTCCCTGTTGGACGATCCCTTCCGCGTTGGTTCCCTCGACCGCACCCTCAATCGTGACCGTCGCGGGAACCTCCCACCCGAGGTACTCGAGGGCGGCGACCTGCGAGGTCGTCTGCGAGTTGCGCATCATCGCCACCTGAGCATCGCTCACCTGCTCACGGGTCGTTCCCTCGGGATACACCGACTCGTAGTCCACGATCTTGCTGTGCGGGTCAAAGTACGCGGCGATGAGCTGCGCGAAGTTCAGGCGAGACTTGGGGTTTCCCGATTCGGAGACCGTCACCATGCGCAGCTGCCCCTGTCCCGGTTTCGCGGGCGCCTTGTACGAGGTGGACTGAGGCTCGTCCTGCTGGATCGGTTCCCCCGTTGCGGGGTCGGTTCCCTCGATCTGAAGCATGGGAACGCCGTTGTCAGATCCCAGCACATTGAAGGTCGGACCGGGGCTATTGACCACGAAGGGAACGGGGATCCAGAAGAGAATCACCACCATGGCGAGCGCGGCGAGGACCGCCGTGATGAGCCGCCAGCTGACGATAGGGATACGCCGGGTGGAGTCATCCTCCTGCAGGGGCACCAGCTCGATATTGTCCGAGGTCATCTGCGCATCGTTCACCGTGTCATTGTGTCCCACCCGCTCCCACTGCGCACGCGCGCCGCGCACCACCACTTCAGCTCTCAGCGTTTTTGCAGAAGATTGTCAGCCCCCGCGAACAAGGGGCGGCTAGTCTGTGGTCATGAACGAGTTTGACTCCGGCACCCCGTTTGAGGACTTCCTACGCTCGATCCTGGGCGAGGAGGCGGCAGCTGAGGCCGCGCGCGCCCTGCAGGCGCAGGGTTTCGATCCCGCGAATCTTCCCCCGGAGTTTTCCGATCCCGCGCGTATGCGCGCGGCGATGGGCCAGTTCCAGTTCCTCATGAACACGACGGCAGGCCCCGTTAATTGGCGCATGGTGGAGGACAGCGCGAAGCAGGCGGCGTACGCGAGCGGCGACCCCTCCCCCACGGCTACGGAGGCCGAGGCCGCACGTCAGGCGATGACGGTTGCGGACCTGTGGCTCGATGCGGTCACCGATTTTGCTTCCGGCCCGGTTACCCGCGACGTGTGGAGCAAGGTCGCGTGGGTCGAGCACACTATTCCGACGTGGAAGCGTATCTGCGAGCCCGTGGCACTCAACGTGTCGCGCGCCCTGTCCGCTGCCCTCTCGGAGCAGTTCGGTTCCGAAGGCCTGGGGGATGCGGCCTCCTTGCCGGACGGCATGGCTGCGATGCTCGGCAAGACGCAGGAGATGATGCCGCGCCTGTCGGCGATGATGTTCTCCGCGCAAATCGCACGCGCGCTGGCGGCCCTGGCCGGTGAGTCGTTCGGCACCTTCGACACGGGCATTCCCCTGTCGGACACGTCGCACGCCGCCCTACTACCGCACAACGTCGCGCAGTTCTCCGAGGGACTCGACATTCCCTTCGACGAGGTCCGTCAGTTCCTCGCCGTGCGCGAGGCGGCGCATCGCCGGCTCTTCGCCTCGGTCCCGTGGCTGGAAGGCGACTTGGTGCGCGCGGTCGAGCGCTACGCGTCCCAGATCGCGATCGACACGGAGGCCATTTCCGAGGCTGCGCGATCGGTGGATCCCTCGGATCCACACTCAGTGGAGTCGGCCCTCAGCGGCGGTGTGTTCGCACTGTCGACGACGCCGGACCAGCGCCGCGCACTCACGCGCCTGGAGACGATGTTGGCCCTTATCGAGGGCTGGGTCGAGGTCGTGACGGCCCGCGCTACCCTGCCCTACCTGCCCCACGCGGACGCACTGCGCGAGATGATGCGTCGCCGCCGTGCGTCGGGCGGCCCCGCTGAGGAGATCCTCGGGACTCTCATTGGCCTCAAGATGCGTCCGCGTCAGGCGCGCGGCGCCGCCTCCATCTTTACGCTTGTGGAGGCCGACGGCGGGCGCGACGCGCGCGAGGCCCTCTGGTCGCACCCGGACATGGTTCCCTCCGAGACGGAGCTGGCCACGCCGGACACCTTCCTCACGCTGCGCCAAGCTGCGGCCGAAGAGGACGCGGATATCGACGCCGCACTGAACTCGCTCCTGGATGGAACGCTCGGTTGGGCGGATGGACTGGAGCCCGGGGACGAGGCCTCGGCCGGCTCGGGTGACGAACCCGAGGATCCTGAAGCATCGAACCCCAAGGGTGAGACGGACTAATATATACCAGAACGATCTGACAAGTTATCCACAGATTTTCCAAAACGCCACGCCGGCATCTCCTATGGGTTCATGATGTCTCCAACAGTCACAAACTGAAGGAGACCATCATGAACCTGATGCATCACACGGCGATCCTGTGGCGCGGTCCGGGCAGCGTCCAAATTGGCGGCGACCGCGCCCGACACGTGCGCCTCGATGACCTGCACGCCAGCGACCAGCTCTGGCTCGCCAGCCAGGCCCGCCCCGCTCACGCTTCCGACGTTCCCGAGGCTTCCCCCGACCTCCTCGCCGCGCTTGCCGAGGCGGACCTCATGGATCATCCCGACCGCCGCCCACTCCTCTCCGTGGGCGTTCTCGGCGCGGTACCTGCCACCCTCCTCGCCCTCCGTTCGCTGGTCGACACCCTCGCGTTGAGGCTCCGCATCGACGCGCCCAGCCTGGTTGACGGCGACTGGGATCACGTGTTCGGCGGCGTCTACACGGGCACACCTCGCTCGCGCGCGGTGCGCCGAGAACTCGCCTCACTGATCCCGCTACCCGACCTACATGCTCAGGATGCGCCGGACATCGCCCTCGTATCGGCTGATCGGGCGCAGGATCCCGGCATCCCCTTCGAACTGATGGCCACAGACACACCTCACCTGCTCATCACACGAGGAGAACACTCCTACGAGATTGGGCCATTCGTCATTCCCGGCTCCACGCCATGCTTCCACTGCATCGAGCACGCGCGCGCCGAGCAGGACCCCTACCACCTCACCCACCTGCGAGAACTCGCCCAGTGGCCACTCGGTCTACTCCCTCAGCTGGCACACTTCGCGGCCGCCCTGCGGATCGCGCGCCTGCTGCGCGACTTCGCCTCAGGGGCGCTCACCCCGCACCTATGCGCCGAAATCGCCACTGTCGACGAGGACGGAACCATCACTGTCGAACGCGCGATCGGCGCCCACGAATGCGTCTGCGGCATCGACGGCGTGGCTTGTTAGCTCAGGCCCCTTCGTCGACAATGACCTCTTCACCCCGCACCAGTGCGAGCACCGGGGCGGCAAAGCGCTGCACCTTCACGTCGCCGATACCGCGAATCACACGCAGCTGCGTCGTGTTCTTTGGCATGGCCTGGGCGATGTCGCGCAGGGTCTGATCGGTGAACACGGCGAACGGCGGCACGCCCGCCTGGCGCGAGACCTCGAGGCGCCATGCCTTGAGACGCCCAAAGAGCTCGATCGCCTGGGGCGATGCCTCCTCCTCGAAGGCCTGGTTGAGGGCGCGGGCGGAGGCACGCGCCTTCTTCTTTGGCGCGCCCACCCCCACTTCCTCGGGCCAGATGCCGTCGAGCAGGCGACTGCGCTTGCGCTTACCGCGCCCGTCCGCGCCCCGCGAGCGCGCCCACGACAGGGTCAGCAAGTCGCGGGCACGGGTGACGGCCACGTACAGCAGGCGACGCTCCTCCTCGCGCGCGGCCGCGGTCTTTGCATACGAGATCGGCAGGAGTCCTTCGGCGACGCCAACGAGGAAGACGGCGTCCCATTCGAGGCCCTTGGCGGCGTGAATGGTGGCCAGCTCAACGCCGGCCTTGTCCGGTTCGACCTGATAGGCGACTCGTTCGTCGAGCTCCGCAACGAACGCGGCGAGCGTCTCCGCCTTGCTGTCATCCGCCCAGCCGACGATCGCGTTCATGTTCGACCAGCGCTCGGATCCCGCCTGGCCGGAGGGTGCCTCGGGCGCCCAACCGACGCCCGAGAGGACCTCGCGCACAATCTCGCCCACGCTCCCGTCGTCGGTGCCGGCCACCGCCGCAGCCCGCAGGCGCGAGATGGCGGTACGCACGTCGTCACGAGCGAAGAAGGGCTTTCCCCCGGCAACGGCGACGGGAATACCACGCGCGCCCAGGGCCTCCTCGAAGGCCTGAGACTGGCCGTTCGTCCGCATGAGGACAGCGATCGAATGGGGTGCCGTACCACCCGCGATAAGGTCCGCGATCGAGGCTGCGACGCCCTCGGCCTCGGCGCGATCGTCGTCGTAGGTGCGGTAGGTAACCTGAGCGCCGCCGTCGCGCTGGCTGGACAGGCGCACCGTACCCTCGCGCTGGCTCGAGCGCGCCAGGACGTCGTTCGCCAAGCTCACGATCTGCGGGGTCGACCGGTAGTCGCGGGTCAGCTCAACAATGCGTGCGCCCTGATGCTTGCGCCCGAAGCCTGTCAGGTAATCCGGGGACGCGCCCGTGAAGGAGTAAATGGTCTGCGCAACGTCGCCGACGACGCACACGTCGTGGCGCCCACCCAGCCACAGGTCGAGCAGACGAGCCTGGAGGAGGTTGACGTCCTGGAACTCATCGACCACGAAGGAGCGGTACTGCTTGCGCACGATGGAGGCGACGTCGGCGCGTTCCTGCAGCATGCCGCACAGATAAATGAGGATGTCCTCGAAATCAATGACACCGCGTTCGTTCTTCGCGTCCTCGTAGACGTCGAGGAGGCGCGCCATGTCGCCCGCGTCCAGCCCGGCGGGCACGTCGCGGC
>ERZ772932.668-NODE-668-length-18063-cov-4.619169_pt1 | contig 18063 bp, 27 predicted proteins | sample MGYA00511684_ERZ772932 | MGnify/ENA primary metagenome ERZ772932 (study PRJEB29015, sample SAMEA2738078) | human oral metagenome | biome: human oral; feature: human-associated habitat; material: saliva | place: China | collected 2210 ...
GATGTCCTTGCAAACACTCTGCCTTGATGATCATATAGCATGATTACATCGCTCATGTCTGTATTCTCAAAGCATTTCTTCGGAAATTCTTCATACACTTTGCCCTCTTCAGATTCAAATAAAACATATGGTTCGAACTTCATCGCATAGCCTGTTACAATATAGTTTTCACTTTCTGTTTCTTTTGCTCTTATTTCAATTGTCTTTCTAAATTGCCTATTTTCAAACTTTAATTTTGGGATTTTCATTTTTACTCCTCTCCGTTTACACCTGCATCAAGCTTTGTTGTCTCCGAATACTCTTTGCGTATATAGTATTTGTCGCCGCCATCAATTGGGGCCATGTTGTATATTTCGCGTCCTTGATTATGCGTTATGAAACCACGATCAAATAGTTGTGTAACCGTGGATAGCTTTTCAGCTGGTGACAGATACTGCAATCTATTTGCGGTTAGCATTATAAAATTATCATTCGCGAGCTCTCTTTCGGTAAATGCCAAATTCGAATGAACCAAGCTTGCCTGTATTGCGAATGGTTCTATTTTTCCTTCATAGAAAGCTGCCCATTCTTCAGAGTTAAACGAGTTTTGCAGAATTTTATCATTAACTCCAAAATGCGCGTACACGTTCTCCTTTATCTGCTGCATCTGCTTGTCGTCAATCATCACCGGATTTGATGTAACCTGCTTGACCTCTTTATACTTTGAGTCAAATAGCATAACTCCTGTAGGATTGTTAGCAAGGTTTTGCTTTGCAAACTTATTTCGCTCAGCTTCCATGTCGTCATCGTTTATTATATTCATTAGCTGTGCCATAAACCGAATGGACGCTCCGCTTTTGATAGCCTCTATCATTCCTTGATTTTGATAATGCAACAAATTCAACGTCGGTTTCATGGAGTGATTTGAGCCACCAAACAATTCATCTTTAAACTGAAATTGATTCATGATTCCTATTTCCGAAATAGGCTTTGCGTGTCGTTTCCCCAAGAATGTATATACGAGATAAAGCTCATTTTCGTATTCTACAACCTTTCCGTCATCAGCCAGCAATGGATAAAACCCATTTATGTTTTGCGTAATCTCGTTATAGGTTGGGATGATTAGCGCATTATTCGTCACTTGCAAAATTGTGGCAAGGCGATATAAATATTTTGATGTGTCCTGGATTTCATTTGCTTTTGTCTGCAGTCTTCGTCCGAGATTTGTGTTAGCACTGCCTTTGACTTCCATATTTAATTTTGATGTGTGCGTGGCTATTGTGTGTATGGCCGACCGAGTAAGATCCATCTCATATACAGAGCCTTCGAAGCTGGAAAAGCTTGGTGTATACCCATTGATCATTTTAAAATAATCACGGATTAAACTTTCCGTTTTATCGCCTTTTTTCCCAAACCATTTATTTAAAAATCCCATCGTATTCCTTTCTAAATCAGATTTTTATAATCATCATAGTGACGTTTTAATACAACATATGAATCCAGCAAGCTTGCAGCTCCATCTATTCGCTTTAAGCTCGAATAGCCTTTCTTTGGCTGAATGTTTCCCTTGTTGTCATACTGCTCAGTCGTATTTCCAAGACACCATCTAAGAATCGGATTGTTGTTATAATTGATTCGTCTTGCTCTTAGATCTGCTTCAAGCTCTTTCATTGGATTTGAAAGAACCTTGAATATTTGTCTAACCTCTTCAACTGCTGCCTCTCCATATTTCTCACGAGTTCGTTTCATAACTATATCGGCTCCCCATATGTCAAACCCATTCCAAATTGGAATGAATCCAATTTCTTTTGCAAATTGCCTGTCCCATTCAGCAACAAAATCCTGATCTATTTTGTTGCCTGGGCAATATGTAACAAGGCCTTGATCACGCCAAATGTCATACGGTACTTTATCTTCGTATATTTTTCGTTCTGCAACCTCTTCAGCAATAAAATACTGTTGATACACATAGATTGTCTCATCATTTTTGATTTGGAATGTGTATGACAAACATGTTAGGTCTGTTGTACTTGATAAATCATATCCGCCTATCACATACTTTGGATTTAACTCTTTAATATCAAATGTTGCCGGATTTGTTATATCATCCAAACTTAACCAACTTGAAGAATCGGTTTCCCGTATGTTACAATTCTTTGTCAAAAATGCCTTGAGGTACATCCTCGGATTTGCAACAGTTTTATCCCATTCGTCTTTTAGCGCTTTTTTATTTCGAATTGTGCCGAGTCCTGGATTTGCTTTAATTAGATTCTTAAAATCTTTCCACTCTTCTTTTTTATCAAGTTCGTATATAAAAAAAATACTGCGTTCGTCAACAAATGATTCCTGCAGCAATATGTTGCTTCCCTCTTCATATATTTCATCGTATAGATCTTCGCGGATTGTGCCTGCTGTAGATGTAATAAGTGCAAGAGGTTCAAGTCTGTTATCCATGCCCTTATACATGATGTCATATAAAGCTCTGCCATTCTTCCACTGATGTATTTCGTCCATATCAACAAAATGTACATCAAATCCATCGAGCGTATCAGAATCAGATGCAAGCGGCTTGAATTTGCCGTCATTGAAATCCGTAACAATCTCACCCACAAGGTTTCTTGTGTATTTTTTAAGATAACTATCTTTTTTAATCATCTTCTTTGCAACTTCCCAAACGATTTTCGCCTGGTCTTTTTTCGTTGCAACAGAATAGCATTCAGGACCACCTTCATTATCAGCAATCAGCATATATAGTCCAATTGCTGAGGCAAGTAATGACTTGCCATTCTTTTTCGCTATAATTAGTACCGCCCTTTTAGTTCTTCTGAGGTTTGTGTCTTTATAACAAATTCCAAAGATTGATGCTATAAAAGCTTTTTCCCATAGATCTAAAACAACGAGTTCTCCTGCCGATTTTCCTTTTATATTTCTGCAAAAATTCTCTATAAAACATATTGCATGATTGCTTTTTTTGCTATTAAAATATACTTTACTGCCCTTTTTTGTTATATCTTTTACAAGTTTTTTAACCTGAATTTTAACTTTTTGACTAACCTTATCAGGGTGCTTTTTGATCCAATTCCAATATTCAACGAGCGGATTATAATCATCCGGATAGCTTATCATCGCTTTTGAATAAATTGACCTAAAAGGTCAACCTCTCCGACTTCCTTCGGATTGTTTTTATTTATAAATTCATCCAATTGCTTTAGCGTAGCGTTGAATCTTTGGATCATTGTGTTATATGACTTAAGCGCTGGATTTTCGCGCATTATAGAGTACTCACCTTGTGGCATTTCTGTAATGACTCCGCCATTGTTGACCTCTTCTTTTAGATCTTCAAGGGTCACTTTCATAAAGCCTAATTCGTTTATCATATGCATACACATCTGCTGCTCTTCTTGATTTAAGTTTTTAATAAATTTCTTAAATCTTGTTATCTCTTTTTTAATCCTTTTTTCTCTTTCAAAGTCCATCAAAGTTTTCCTCCTTTCTCTTTGGGGTGGGGGTAGTGTGTGCGCGTCGCGTGTGTTTTACAAAGCTGGGCGTCGGCTCGACTTTCCCTTTGCTTTTTATTTTTTTATGGGGGGAGTATTATTTTTTCTCAAAGAAAATTGGATTTCCTTTTTCATCAAATCTCACCCCTCTATTTTCTTTGTCAAAAGTCTTTCGGTTATGACACTTGTTGCATAAGTACTGCAAATTCTTATGATTAAGCGTTATGTATGGATCATTAAGCTTTACCTCGTCAATCTCTTCTATGTGATCGACAATAAAGCCTAATCTTTCTTTGCAGTGCTCACATAGTCCTCCGTCAATGCTGATTCGTATTGCTATATATGATTCTCTGCATGACTTCCATGCAGCGCTGTCATAAAAGCGCTTTGCCGCTTTTGAATACTTTTTCATTTTTCTCCTAATATGCAAAGATACCTCGACTGTGAATCAAGGTATCTTTGTATCGCTTTAACATTTGAAAAGAGAAAACTCATGAAAGATGTTGTCCGGTATTCTTTCACACTATCATTTTACCACGCTTATTTTCCCCTATGTTCCGAACTTTTTTGTTTTAAATTATTTTTAGGTTTTCCGCTACAAAAAATACAAAGCGCGCTTTATAAATTCCATACGTGGATTTTGCTGCATCATCAGGATAGCGTTTGTATAAGACAATGTTATCCCATATGCCTTGCCTATATTCTCTTGGAATCTTTTCAAGGCCTTTTTCGATTGCGTTAATCTTTGTTAAATATGCATCCCTCTTCAGGGCCTTGATTTCTATTGCTCCTTTGGATGCTCTACCTTTTGGCTGTCCATCAGGCGGCGGTGGAGACTCGTCAAGTATAGCCTGCGCACTTTCTTTCAGTCTTTCGTAATCTCTTATCGTCCATATCGTCGCATTGTATGCTTCGTGTGGCAAATGATATTTATTATTTCTTTTTCTTTGATATTCTTTCATCGCACTTAAAGTAAGCTTAGATCACTAAGCTACAGACTCCCTCCTTCATGTTTTCTAAATTTCAGTAAAAATCTTCTACTGCCTTCGCCCTTTTCGTTTTCACGTTCAATGATGCATTGTGTAAATGTCCATCCCGGATATAGCTTCTCGAATAAAAATCTATCTTCGGGACATCTGTCCATATCCTCAAGCTTTTTGTTTGTAAGCTCTCTTCTGTCATCCTTAATCTCGGCCGTGACTTTTTTGAGATTGATTGACGAGCCCCAGGCTCTTTCGCCTGCTGCCTGTCTTGCCATGTATAAGCTTTTGCCCTCAACTCCATATTCGTTGTATTGCAACCTGTCTGTGTTCGCATAGCCTTTCTTCCATGTTTGTTCAGCTACATCTCTATCCATGCTGGATATAATCATATGCACATGATATCTGACCTTGTTGCCATCAGTGTCCAGGTTGGAAATCACGTAGATATATTTAAGACTTTCTTTTATCCCTAATTTATTCCTGGCTCTCTTTAATCTTGCGATATAATTTTTAACATCTCTGATAACCTCTTCACGATTGCTTGGTAGATTTTCCTGGCTGTAAGTTAGATCTACATACAAATCTTTGTTTGTGAAATTTAAGTGCACCAATCTTATAAAATGTCTTTTAGATTTTTTACTGTTTAAATTTCTTTGTGCCGGAGTACTCTCCTGTACCTTTTTTCTTCTCTTATATTTTTTGCAGTGATTATTTGCCTTAAAGATTTCTACTTCTAAAAAATCTCCGCACTTATATTTCTTTTCTCTCAACATAATGCTTCACTTGTTACTATTCATTACAAGCTCGGAATGCTCTTCACCCGAGCTCATCAAATTACCGTATATATAATGTAGCTTTTTATTTATAATGACATTTTGAACTTGTCACACATTGCTATAACTTGTATTGCTTCTAACGCAGCATTGACTGCATGGCTTCTTATTCTATCGACTCTCTTCTTTTGCACGTCTATATCTTCATCTCTTCTTATGTACAACCACCAAGAGTTCATTATCTTCTCTATTTCATCCGACTCTTCCGCAAGTTCCTCGGCTTCTTCAAGCAGCACTGCAAAACCTTCGTGGCTGCTGTGAAATAGCGGGAACTTTTTATTTGCGGATTCCAATTCTTCTCTTGCGAGCATTTCGATTTCGTTTCTCATTTCTATTTGTTCCTTTCGTGGTGCTTTATAGCCCTAAAGGGAAGCTCTTGCTCCCCTTTAATCTTCGTATATTATTTTCATCCCCAGCTGCAACGCTGTTAATCTTTCTACACATGCTCCTTTTGAGCCTTCCCAGTTTTTCAGCATATAGATTGCCTTGCACATTTTTAGCAATCTCAGATCTATGTCCATCATTTCGTCATACGTCAGCTTTGCGCTTTGATATGCCGACTCAAATCTCATTGGATTAACGATTCTTTCATATTCCGCTTTAAGCAATTTTTCAGCCTTATCAAATGCTGCTCTTGCATCTTCCTCCTTAAGTCCTGTAATTGGTCCTGAGATATAAATGCTTCTGCATGTATTACAATTCTTTGCTATCATTTAAATTCCTCCTGAGCTCCGGTGTCTCATATATGTTGCCAATCACTAATGTATTTTTTACGCCACCGTCTCTAATTAATGCATCTAGGCTCCAACAAAGAACTCCGCTATATAGCCTGACTTCTCCTTGTTTTATCATAACTTCTCCCGTCATGCTTATCTCGATGCTTCCATAACGCAATATATCCCCCTCGTATATCTCCGTTCCATTCTTGTCCTTGAACCCTGTTGATTGCATTAGAATTGCATCTTGATTAAAATAATTATCTTCTCCGTAAGCACTATAAAATACTCTAAAAGGCTTTGTTGAGAAATCAATCGCCGTCACATCATTCATTTTCTTTAACACCTTATCCCATGCTCTGAATTTTGGTATCATTTCTCACCTCTTCAATCTTTCCACATCTATATCTATAAGTTTGCACCAATCAGGCCTTTCAATGTCCTTTCCAATTTGAGCCCGTAGTACTTGTGTGTACTTTCCATTTTCGTTAAAGTCGATATTGCATACATATCCGTATGTATTCTTGATATTTGATTTAAAGTCTACAGGATCTATCCTATCTTCACTCGACCAAAAAGGTTTGGTGTATTGATGTCTGCCAAACGGACATTTATTACAATGTTTTGGAATTTCCATTGGAACTTTATACATCTCTATTCTCCTGGCTTTATATTTTTCATTCGTAAAAATCTTTCAAGCATTCCTACCAATTCCTCTTCAGCTAACTTGTGGCCAGATGTTCCAATGATGTTTGTCATCTTAGGGTTCTTTCTGCTTGCATAGACCTTTTCGCCTTTTTGATATACGCTCCAGTTATCATCAATTGCTACTCTCATGATTAGCCTCCTTTAAAATATTATTTTGCTTTTTGATTTTTAGATAACATCCGAAGCATACAGTGATTTCCTCTTCACCCATGTCTGTGTAAAATGCATTATTATGACTGAGTTTCTTCCCACACAGAGCGCATCGGATTCCCTCTTTCTTATCCCTCATTACTTGCCGCCTTTTCCCTTTTCGCTAATAAGCGTAAGTATAACCAGTGTTGCGCAAATAACTATTGTTATTTTTAGTGCCATGTCTATTCTCCTTTTATAATCTCTCAATCTGATTTGACATTATCTGCTTAAGTGCCGCCTTCATCTTTTCGCCCTTGTCTTGATCCTCTGCAGCTACATCCTCTATAGATGCCAGGCAAGAATTGAACGATTCTTGTAATAGGTCTGATTTAACCTTGAATATTGCCAGTGCTTTGTTTTCACTATTTGCTAGTGCCGTTTGCAGCTTGTTAATAACGTTCTGCGATTCCTCGTACTTTTTTGTTATGTCAGCGAATGACTCGCTCGCCTTTTTCTCGGCTTCCTTTTGAGCTTCTGCCTTTGCTTTGCTTATAGCTTCTTCAATCTTCTTTTCACTATTATTCTTTTCTGTTTTAAGCTTTTCCTTTGTCTTCTGAAGATTTGCCTCTGCAACTTCTAGCTTCTTCTTTAGTTTTTCGATTTCCTCTTCAGCTTCAGGTGTGCTTTGCGAGTTTTCCTCTTCCGCTTTTCTTTCAGATTCTCTTCTGGCTTCTTCGAGCTGCCTTTTTAGAACTTCTATCTCTTCCTCCAGGTTTGCCTGCTCTTCTTCCGTCGCTTTTGCTAATCCTTCTACCTTTTCCTTTTCGAGTTTTAGTCTGGAAATTTCTTCTTGTAATTCTCTGACTGACATGTCGCTGGCACCCTCTTTTATGACCTCTTCGGCCACATCCTCCGGAGCGGCTAAAAGTGCCCAAACCTTTGAAATTCCCAAATCCGTAAACGTTTGCGTTTTTGAAAAAATACTATTTTCATCCTTGCATTTTTGTGACCAGCGCATCATATTTTCGGCTTTTCTTTTACTGAATGTCAGGTTGTCCTTGCACCACGATTCAAACTCTCCATGTGCTAATCTACCTTTGATCTCTATAAGCCTTTCGCCTGCCTCTGCAGCAAGTTGTAGCCCTATGTTACCTATAGCTTCCATCTGTTGGTATATTGTGTTGACCTCTATCGTCAACTGCTCTGTCTCTCGATCTTGCAAGCTTGTGATTTCTTTGTATTGTGTTTCTACAATATTCATCATGATGCCTTCTTTCTCTTTTCTTTTGAATTAACTATATGCTTGAACCAGTGATTGCAAAACGCTTCTATGTCGTCTGACACAACCGCGTTGTACTTGCCTCTGAGCTGTATTATTCTTTTCTTATCCTGACTTAGTTCCAATGTCGCAAGAGGCTCATCAGGTTCATTTATATTTCTTACTGTGAATATGTAGCATTTTTCAGCTACTACCTTATCTCTATAAGTAGCAACACAGTGATGCATCTTCATTCCTTCAGTAATTAATTCTGCTATGCTATCAACTGGTCTTATGACAAGATTTGCGCTTGAGTATGTAAACTTCTTTATTTTCTTCAGTATTTCCCTGTACCCCTTCTCCTGAAGTTCTATCTGCTTCCGTTTTTCCTCATCTCGTCTTTTATTTATTTCATCTGTTAGCTTTGCATGTGCATCTTTTAAGCTTTTAGGATATAAATAATATTCTTCTAACGGATATCCTAGTTCTTTTAATTGATTTAAATAGTCTTTATAGTCGTATAGGATAAATCCATGCTTGGCGAGTTTCTTTTGATTGATTATATATTCACTTATCTTTATCGGATTTTCTTCCTTTTTGAAATAGCTTAAACAGTCGCCTACACATGAAAATGCTGAATAAAACGTGTCCATATTTTTCTTCGATATCTTTGCTTGATATTTTTTTAGGAATTTGTAAGTTCCTATGTCTTCCGTGTTCTTATATCCCCATTGATTCAACTTGCTTAGTTCAGTTTTTGTAACGCCTAGCATCTTCTCCAGGCTATCCCCTCTCCAATTTACGTTGATATAATTTGCTTGATTGTATATGCGATCATCTATTATCCCCTGGTATCCAAGCTTCTTGAGATATTCTGCCTGTGGGTACTTGCTATAGATATATATAAGTTTCATTAGATGACTTTCATCACATGCATCGCGGATTCCTATATTCGCGTACTTAAGAAATCCATTAGATAAAGCATTCTGAACGCTTTCATGCATCAAGCATCGATATCTTCTCAAATCTAAAGGGATAAAAGTTCTTATTCCTTTTCCCTTGTCTTTTCTAAAAGATGCTGACGGATTTTGAGCCCCCCAATCTTTATACCAGGCTTCTTGTTTGTCTTTTGAAAAATACAGCACCTCGTCCACAGCCATCTCTGCCTTTATATTCTTTATGTGAGCCCAGTTGTCTTCTTCGTATTTATAAAACACATCTACCACTGCTATCCTAATATCCGTATCTGTGTAAGTTGCAAATATTAGCGTTCTATCAACAATCATATTTCGCGTGTGTGGCCAGGTGACACTGTTTTTGCCACAACAAGGGCATATTTCATAATCATCCGCACGATATTTGTTTAAATACTTGTAATCTTTATCGCAGTTTAGGCAGTGTGCTTCTTTCTTGAATCTGTTATAGACAATCGGATAATTTATTTCATCGTTAAGGTACTTTTTTAACTTTGTTGGCCATTTTACTCTATATGGTAGTTTCTGTTTTTCTCTATAGAAATCCATGACATCCTCCTTCAGAGTAACTCTGTGATGTCAATGACATTCGTTGTGTTCTTTGTTCTCTTGTCCTCTTCAGTGATTTCATAGTAAGCTTCAGCTTTTTCAAAACACTCTTTGTCTGATATGTACGCACCGCTTCCTGCTGCACACTTTGTGGATCTGCTCTTTGCTTCTTTCCACATATCCTCACAAAAATCCTTTAGCGATTTATTTTCAGCTAAAAGCTTTGTTGCTACTGCATCCGTCTTGCAGATGTCAGTCAAGTATTCCTCGATCATCTGCGAAAATGCGTCCTTTATTGATAGTGCCTCTTCAGTAATCTTTGCAATTGCACTATTGATAAGTTCTTTGTTCATTTCTCTTTCCTTTCCGTCAAAACTATATGTATCTAAAACCCTGTTCTCTTAATCTCTCTAATCTTTTGAGCTGCGATATGCAGCTTTTCTCTTCGTTGAGCAACATGTTCCCCTTTTTAGGCTTATTGCTCCTATATTGCCTTTTAACCTCTTTTTCTAGAAAGGCGATTTTATTGCGTAGTCGCTTGACCTCTTCATCAATGACGATGGTTTTATCAACCGTGTGCCATGTGCATCTAAACGTTTCTACATTGTATGTATCGCAGTTCTTACAGCACTGTACACATACCGCTATACCTCCACGCTTTGGACACTGTCTCATTTCTCGCGGATTTAATCTGCCGCAAGCAGGACAATTACTACTCATCGTTATACTTCCTTCGATGTCGTTGTCTTAGCATTCCTCTGGACCTTTATTTTGTCTCCACCTCTGACCGTTATAGTGCTACCCTGCAGCGTTATGCTTGCTTTATCCACTTTCTCATCAATAACCATATTGCCAATATTTAAGATTAGTCTTGTCTGTTCAAGATCCAACTCTTTTAGATTTAACAGTTCATCCGCTCTTGATATTTCCTTTATGGCTTGAGCAAGTTTCTTTCTCTTGTCCTCTATCTCCGCTCCTGCGCATATGCATCTTCTGGAAACCTCTTCATTTGCTCTTTCTTGTGACTCTTCCATGATGATTTCTGTGCATCCGCAATATTTACAAACGCCTTCGTATTCTTTAAATGCCTGCATTTTTCAAAACCCTTTCTGCATACTGCTTCCCATCGTGGACATTCCCACTGTTATAGACGCTCAGTGCGTCTTTATAGTTTCCGTACTTATTTAGTAGCTCTGACAGTATGTCGCAACCTACTGTGATGTTTTGTTTCGAATCATACAAGTCGTTTACTCCAAGCCTCTTCATCCTTTCCTTATGCCAACGCTCCTGGATTTGCATGAGTCCAACACTTTGTCCGTTATCGCCTTCAGCTGATGCAAGCCATCCGCTCTCCTCTTCAATTAGTGCTTTTATGACATTCGGATTTAATCCATACCTTTTGGCCATCTTATCTATATGATTATTGGTTTCGAGTTGTTCTACTGGTACCGGATCAGGCAAAGGCTTTGCGTACACTTCCGGGTTATCTATCGCTGTCGCTATTGCATTAAATCCAAGAACTATCATTATTCCTGCAATAGCTATCATCATCCTTTTTATTCGCATATTTTTACTCCTCTTTTCAAACGCTACTATTGCAGCTATCATGTTGCGCTAATAGGTTTCCTTCAAAGTCCCAGTATTGGTACAAGTATCTAACTGGGTCTTTGTGTGTTCCTGCACCTAACAAAGCTGTAGTTTTTATAACTTTTATTACGCATGCCTTTTCAGCTCCTCGTGGGATAACCGCTGATATCAAGTTCTTATCTTCTATTATCATTTTTATAAGGTTCTCCTCTCTGCAAAGACTTCCGCTACGTCATCCACGTAGTACATCTTTGCCTTACCGCGTGGATCATATTGCAAGTCTTTTAATAAAACGCTTGCACGATCTCGACTCATCTTTGTTAGTCTTGCTACCGCTGCAATGCTTATCAGTATTGAGCCGCCATTGCCTTGCAGCAGATCTTTTTTGATTTGTGTCTTTGTCATATGCGACTCCTTTCGTGTTATAATCTCCTCGAAGGGAGGTGATTATATGTCTAAATCATTCATTGAATTTGATACAGATAAAATCAAAGACGATATTATGGATCAGATAAAAAAGAATTCGTCTGAGATGTCTGTACCTATTGAGTGTCACGGATGTGGAAAAGAGTTTGAGGCATACAAGGGTCTAAATACATGTCCACATTGCGGAGCTCAAACTTCACTCGATTTCGATTTTGACTTCTAGTGGCTTAGAGGCTAGTTCATCCATCAACACGCTAGCCTCTTTTAGCTTTTCTCTGATTTCTTTGACAAGCTCTTTGTGTTCGCTTGTGTCCACCTTTGCTGTTATAGTCTTTTTAAGGTTTTTCATTTCTTTCTCCTTTCTTGCTATATGTCACAATATGTGACAATTTTCTCCAAAAAAAATTTCTCCTACTGTCATGTTGAAATGTTTGGCATATTTAATTTTAATTGCATCCCTAGGTATTCTTTCTCCTTGCTCATACATTCCTATAGTAGAAGGTTTAATCCCAATTTCCTTTGAAAATTCAGCAATTGTTTTATCTCCTCTTAGAGTTCTTAGTTTCTGGCCTATTTCTTTGCTGTTCATCATTTTTCCTCCTTTATTTTTTTTGATTATAACATTTGTCACAATATGTGTCAACACGAATTGTGTTTTTTTGTCTTTACTTGTTCCACATTATGTGTTATTCTAGTTTCGGAGGAAATAATATGGATCATTCATTTAAAAGCAGGCTCAAGGCCCTTAGGACATCAAAAGGAATGACTCAAGACGATTTAAGCGAAAAATTAAAAATATCACGAAGCACTATAGGAATGTACGAACGTGGCAATAGGCAACCTGATTTTGATACTCTAGAATTGATTGCCGACTTCTTCAATGTCGATATTGATTACCTACTTGGAAGAAGTGATAAAACAACATATATCCCTCGACCTGATTTGGGTAATATCTCAAACTTATCTTTCCCAGCAGCTATGCCTGTACCAATATTAGGCGACATTTGTGCGGGAAATGGTATTTTCTGTGAAGAGAATTTTGAGGGATACTTTTTCGTTGACCAGTCTATTAAGGCAGATTTCTGCGTTCGTGTACGTGGTGATAGTATGATTGATGCTTGCATCTCTGATAACGACATCGCTTTTATAAAAAAGACTTATGACTACAAAAACAGCTCAGTATACGCTGTGCTACTAAACTCTGAATGTGAAGCTACTCTAAAGAAAGTGTTTTGGCAAGGAGATACAATTTTGTTGAGTCCATGTAACTCAGAATTTGAGCCCATGATTGTTGATGCTTCAGAGGTGACAATTTTGGGTGAATGCGTTGGCGTATTCCACAACATGAAATAAGTACATAAATTTGTTATTCGTTTAGCAATCTAATCTGATTGCTTTATGCATATATTAATTTTAGAGAGGAGTAAAAAATATGTTTAATCTCGACAAAGGGAAAGGTACTGCTGTTACTTTAGGGAATGAGGCTTATGTTGTGATTCAGGTAGTATTGACTGAAAAATTTATAGGAACAGGGTCGGGTGTCGCCAGCCTTACAAATCTGCAAAATACCATTAACGAACAAGCGGCTAAGGGTTATCGCCTTCATACAATTTCAACTACAGTAGGTGGTTCGAAAGGCTTTTTAGGAGGAGACAAAATCCAAGCGACTATGGTTTTTGAAGCTATCAATTTTAATGCTTAACATTATACAAATCCAACTTTATGATTATGATTTAAGCCGTGGAAACATAAAAAAGTGAATTTATATGTGAAATTTGTGTAAAACCCATTGACATAATTTATTAAACATGGTAATGTATGGACACGGAACGTACTCAGGTGTCCTTCGGGCCCTGGGTCTTTTTATTTATGTAGGTAAAAAATATGATTCAAAAACCTTTTAAAACACACGAAGAACAAATTGAATTACTAAAATCGAGAGGTATCGATTTTAGCGGTCTTGATGCAGAGAGCTGTGCAATAGACTACTTTTCACGAGTCGGATATTATCGTCTCATAAATGGATATAATAGGCCATTTCTTGACAAAAGCGAGGAAAATCAAGGTGGCGAAGATAAATATCGTGAAGGAACTACATTGAAAGAGATCTATGCGCTCTATGTTTTTGATGATATGTTGAGAGAGCTTGTTTTAAAATATACACTTAAAATTGAGACTCATGTTAAAAGCCTCCTTGCATATAGAATTTCGGAACAGTATGGTCACGAGAATTATTTACGATACTCAAATTTTGATACTTCTAAAAACATAGGATACAACGATGTTGTAAATGCTATATCTGAGATACACAAAACAATCTCTTCCAGAATTTCTGACCCAAGCATAAACCATTATTTGACAAAATATGGTTATGTTCCACTATGGGTATTAAATAACTCTCTTACTTTTGGCACAATCAGTAAACTATACAGCATTATGAAAGTACCTGATAGGCAATATGTATCAAAGCAGTTTATGATTCCCGATTCACAGCTCGGAAATTTCTTAATCTATTTGACAAAGGTTAGAAATACTGCTGCACATTCCAATCGCCTCTATTGTATGCGAAATAAACGCCCAATTGTTGATACACCAATCCACGCAGCTATGAATATTGCCAAGAATTCTAAAGGTGACGAATATATATATGGCAAACGCGACTTTTTCGCCACTGTTATTATATTTAGACATCTTCTATCAAATAACGACTTTAAGAAATTTATAAACCAGCTAAAAAACATATTAAATAGTTTAAATCAGAGACTGAACTCAATACAAATATCAGCTATAAAGGAAATAATGGGGTTGCCCGATGATTGGTATAAAATTCCTAAAAAACAATCTGCTAGAGGAGCATCAAAATGCAAAGATTGCTTATCTGAAGTTGACGATTAAAATTCTTATGATATAATACCAAGTGTTATGGTTGCTTTCGGGGCGACTGAAAAAGTTCTTTTATCATAAGATAAGAGAACTTTTTTTATGCTTTGAATTGATTATAAATGTTCACATGCTATTTGGGAGGTGCGTATGCCAAAAAAATATAAGTTTGAAAAATACTTTAAAATAGATGGCGTGCGATATGTGGTTCGTGCCGATTCTGAATTTGAGTTGATTCAAAAATATACAAATAAAGTTCGCGACATTGAAGAGGGCAAAGTAATTCTTGCTGGATCAACTACCGTGGAAGATTGGACAAAGCAAGCTATTGCTGTATATAAAACAAGGCAATCAGACTTAACTCAAAGAAAATATATAAGCAAAGTGAACTCTTGCATACTTGCGCACATTGGCAAAATGCAGCTTAAAACAGTTAAGCCTCTTCATTGTCAAAATGTCTTAAATTTACAATCTGGAAAATCTAAAGCACAAATTAACGAAGTTTATCAAGCTTTGAACTTTATATTTTCTAAAGCTGTAGAAAACCATCTTATTATCGATAACCCCGCAAAGTATATAGTTAAGCCGCAGGGCACAAAAACACATCGTAGAGCGATTACCGATGTCGAAGAACGATACATCAGAAAAATTGCTAAAGCCGATAGACGTTACTATCTATATCTTTTAATGCTCGATTGCGGATGTCGTCCATCTGAAGCAGCAGAGTGTAAAGGTATGGATATATTGGTTAAAGACGATATCCCTTTGCTGCATATTCGCGGAACGAAATCGGTTAATGCCGATAGAACAGTTCCAATACCATGCGATTTATTTGAATTGATAAAGCATACGCCACCTTTTGAACACATCGCATGCTACAGTTCCGGAACTGCTATAAAGTACGAAAATCGTAATCGTGTATGGGAATCGTTTAAAAGGCAACTGAACATTGTGATGGGTTGCAAAATGTATCGCAATCAGCTCATCCCACCTTATCCTGTAGCTCCCGATTTAGTGCCTTATTGCTTAAGGCACACATATTGTACTAATCTCGCACGAAAGGGGATTGACATACGAATGGCTCAAAAGCTAATGGGGCACTCTGATATATCCCTTACAGCTAACATTTATACAAATCTTGATGAAAGTGACATACTTGATGTGGCAAAGATATTAAATCAATCAACAGCAAGTAGTAAAATCTCTAAGCTACCATAATCATGGTAGTTTTTTTGTTAGGGTGTTGCACAGGGTGTTGCACGCATGAGGGCAATATAGGGCAATATAAGGCAATACAAGTTTTAAAAATCTATTGATTTTAAAAATAAAAAGAGCCCTGTATTGCTTGAAAATCAAGCAATTGCAAGGCTTTTTCTTCTGGAGCTCCCGAGCGGGATCGAACCGCTGACCTGCGCGTTACGAATGCGCTGCTCTACCAACTGAGCCACGGAAGCGTATAAAAGGAATATGGCAAGCCGTTGAGAAATTAGCGATTTGCCACATTACCTTAATTATTTTACTACATCATACGAGCATCCGTCAAATGCTAAATCGAATCTACAAATTCCACGATATTCACAATATGTACAAGGAATCTCTTCTCCGGATTTCTTCGGCCTTATGTCGATATTTCCACCTACCAAATCCTCGCATAGCTTATCAGTTACAGCCTTAACCTGCCCCTGTAGCTCCTCAAATTCAGCTTCACTCAAAAGAGCTTCTGTCTTCCTGAATTCTCCGTCCTTCTTCTTTGATAGCACAATGACTTCGGAGCTTTCCTCAAACTCACCTGCTATGTTCTTGATAACCTCTGGTTCATCGACGAGAATTCCCTTGAGCTTAAACTCACCCTTGAGCTCCTTTGATATCATCTCTGTAATCCCTGAAAGCCTCTGCCCGCTAACATCTATCTTAGGATCTGATATTAAAAAATAGAATACTCCTGCAGGCTTTCTGCTATTGCCCTGCGCAGCTGCAAGGTAAAGCATTAGCTGAAGTCTATATCCTGTTCTCGCCTCAGTCTTATCAAAGCTCTCGCGCCCCGTCTTATAGTCTATAATCTTTACACGGTTTCCAGGAAGAAGATCCACTCGGTCTATCTTACCCTCTATAAACACCTTGCCAGCCTCAGTCTCAACCTCAATTGGCGGAAACTGTCCACGCCTGCCGAAGCGTTCCTCGTAGTAGCTTTTTTCTATCTTTCCGACTCTAGCTTGCTCAACAAGCTGCTTGCATACCTCAAAGCAAGCGGTTTTCGCTCTCTCTAGCCAGTATTTTTCGCGATTTGAGTTCTCAAAGATGCCTTCTCTATACTTGTGAGACACAGCCTCTATGTAGTTATATACAAGGTCCCTGAGCTCGCTATTTCCTATCGCCTGCCAGCAGTCCTCGTCACTTAGGTGCTTTGTTACATGCATTATCGTCTCGTGGTATAGGTCTCCGATTTCGCGAGCAGATACTGCAAATTCCCGCCTTTCCTCGGGTCTTAGACCATAGCTAACAAAATGCGAAAACGGACACTTACTGAATTTTTCTATACGAGAAGGGCTGAGTGAGTAGCTGGCACCTGATAAATCAGAGCTCGTAACCTCATCATTTCTGCGCTCGCTATATAGTCTTTCTACAATCTCAGCAGAAAGCTTGCTCTGCACATTCTCAAATTCAAGTCCTTCTTCGATACGCTTATATAGCTCAGCTTCATTTTGCCTTAGCCATTCCGAAACAAGACTCCATCTGTTATCAATCTTTCCTTCGTACTTGAATTCCTTCAGCGCTTCCGTAAAATGCCTTACTGTATTTGTCTTTCCACCGAGTATAGAAACGAGCTTTCCACTCGAAACAACATCCTCTTCTTCCCTAATTTCCGGGAACATCGTTAATAGGCGTTCTACGATTTCTGACCTTCTTATCTCTGCACCATCGGTGTCTGCCATAGAGTAGCCGACCCAAAGATATTCCTCAGGCTTGGAGAAATTCCTGTAGATTGCGAGTGTTTCCTCCATCTGACGCACATCCTCGCTGCTGTTTTTTATCTCTGCAGCACAAGTTATGTGCTTAAGCTCACTATCGCTAAAAAGCTGGCTCTCGTTTGCCTCTAAAGGCAAGATACCTTCGTTTGCTCCAAATATCAGCATGGCCTTAACATCGCCACACCGTGTTCTCTGCATAGTTCCGAGCAAAATTTCATCTGAAACAGGAGGTACGACACCTACCTCCATCTGTAGTAAGCCTGCTGTCAAAATAGACGCAAAGGTCTTACCACTGAATCTCTCATCACCCATGAGCTCAATAATCTGCTCAAATGCAGAAATTAACATAGGCCAGATTTGTGTAGTTTCATCTGCCTTGCTCTGCATGGAATTCGAGCTTAAATTTTCCACAAGCTCATCTATGCGAGAGCCAATATCCGCTTTATTTATCAAAAAGTCCACATACGACTCGATGAACTCCTTGTTTGTCTTACTGCTCTTATATAGCTTCTTAAAGCCATCAAAGACGACTGAAATTTGTTCTCTAATTTCATTCAGCCTTGCAAGGCCCT